>ENA-OQCS01001055-OQCS01001055.1-human-gut-metagenome-genome-assembly--contig:-NODE-1055-length-14818-cov-10.221768_pt1 | contig 14818 bp, 15 predicted proteins | sample MGYA00242757_ERZ504575 | MGnify/ENA primary metagenome ERZ504575 (study PRJEB26092, sample SAMD00036297) | human gut metagenome | host: Homo sapiens | study: EMG produced TPA metagenomics assembly of...
TTTGCAAAGGTGCGGGCAGCAGGTAAGAATCCTGATGGGTTCCACTCCGAAACTCGGTGCTGGTACCAACGTCCAGGACAGATTACTTGCACTGCATCATCTGGACTGCCCCTGGAAACCGTCTGATCTGGAACAGCAGGAGGGACGTATTCTCAGACAGGGAAACCAGAATGACAAGGTAAAAATCTTCCGGTATGTAACGGAAAATACGTTCGATTCGTACATGTGGCAGATTCTGGAAAACAAGCAGAAGTTTATTTCACAGATCATGACCAGTAAATCCCCGGTGCGTGCCTGTGAAGATGTAGATGATACAGCTCTATCTTATGCAGAGATCAAGGCACTGGCAACAGGAAACGAATACATCAAAGAAAAGATGGATCTGGATGTGCAGGTAAGTAAACTGAAACTTCTGAAAGCAAACCACACCAGTCAGATCTATCGTCTGGAATCGGATATTGCAAAGCGGTATCCAGTACAGATTACCGCATTAAAAGAGAAGATTGCCGGTATGCGTGTGGATGCAGATGTGGTTAAAGGAATAGATTTACAGGATAATGACCACTTTGCAATGACAGTCGGTGGAAAGCTGTATACCGATAAAAAAGAAGCGGGAGTTGCACTACTTTCAGCAGCATCCGGCTTGAAGTCCGTGAAATCAGCAGGGCAGATCGGGGAATATCATGGTTTTGCACTTTCTTCAGAATATAATTTCCTGTCGAATACTTATACCATGACGATCAAGGGAAAATGTTCTTATAAAATTGAGTTCGGAAAGGATACTCTGGGCAATATCCAGAGAATTCATAATGCACTCTCTGCAATCGGGAAAAAGCTGGCAGATACCGAGCAGAATCTGGAAACGGTACAACAGCAGTTAAAGACCGCACAGGAAGAGGTGCAGAAGCCATTCCCGAAAGAAGCGGAACTGAGTGAAAAAATGGAACGTCTGGCAGAATTAAATGCCATGCTCAACATGGATGAGAAAGGGGGAGAAAATCTTCTGGCAGATGAGGGAATCGGGGAAAACCCGGAAGTAAACATGCCGGAGGAACGACAGGACAGAATTGCTGACAGTGTTCATAAAACATCTATTCTGGAAAGACTGAAAGAACAGAAACAGCAGGAGCAGACAAGAGAAACACAGCAGAAACCTAAAAAGAAACATGAACAGGAGTTATAAAGGGTATCCCGTCAGAGTGACCAGAGCTTTGGCGGGATTTTTCTATGGAGGATTTGATTATGGCAAACAGAGAAGAACAATTAAAGCAGATTACAGAGCAGTTGGAACAGGGTGTTGCAGAAATATTCACATCAGAAAAGTATACCGAATATCTGAATACAATGGCAAAGTTCCATAATTACAGTTTCAATAATACTCTGCTGATCGCCATGCAGAAACCGGAAGCGACACTGGTAGCGGGGTATCAGGCATGGCAGAAGAAATTTAACCGGCAGGTAAAAAGAGGGGAAAAAGGCATCCAGATCATTGCCCCGGCTCCGTTTAAAGAGAAACAGGAGATTGAAAAAACTGATCCGGAAACAGGAGAGATTGTGATCGGGGAAGATGGACAGCCGGAAACAGAAGTAGTAGAGCGTGTCATTACAAGATTCCGGGTTACGACAGTATTTGATGTCAGTCAGACCACAGGAGAACCGATTCCAGAGTTTGAGGTATCAGAACTGGAGGGGGATGTTCTGATCTACCATGATTTTATGGAAGCACTGAAAACGGTTGCCCCGGTTCCCATCCGTTTTATTGAGATTGATGGGGAGGCGAAAGGCTTTTATCAGCTTGTCGATAAATATATCGCTGTCCAGCCTGGCATGAGTGAAGCACAGACCATGAAAACAGCGGTGCATGAAACGGCACATGCAGTATTGCATGATCGTGACCAGATGGAAGCAGAGGGCATCGTAAAAGACCAGCTTACAAGGGAAGTGGAAGCAGAAAGTGTTGCCTATGTGGTATGCAACCATTTTGGACTGGATACATCGGAGTATTCCTTTTCCTATATTGCGAGCTGGTCTTCCGGTAAAAATATGAAAGAGTTTCGTGCTTCTATGGACACCATCCGTAAGACTTCTGCTGATATGATCGGACAGATTGAGGAAAAACTCAAGGAACTTCATATCGAAAGGCCAGAGCAGGAAGTAACTGCTGTGGAGCAGACAGAAGAACTGAGTGTCATGCAGTATGCGGAGCAGACCATCAACCGTCTGGAACAGGAACGGACGATTTTCAGCAATGACCAGAGAAACCTTATCGTGAATTTTGCTTATAAACTGGATGACAGGGAAGCGACGGAAAAACTGGCAGAGAATCTTGCAGAATCTATTCTGGATGGAAACAGGGAAGCGGTACTAAAACTGATTGGAGAAGCGGAGGAACAGATTGACAGTCTGCCGGATTCGATGATCGGTTTATCAGAATTGCATGAAGCCGGATTTTATTCAGAAAGTATGCTTCCGCTTACCAGGGAACGGGCAGTGGAACTGCACCATGAGGGAGTAACGATTTACGGGCTGACCGGAGCAATTGGCGGTCAGGAGCAGTCGCAGAGGGTTATGAATCTGGAATTGGATATTTTAAAGCATGACGGGTTATTCGGAGTGACGAAATTTGAATGGGAAAATTACCGGAGAAGCCAGGAAATGGTTATGATACCAGAAGAAAAAGTAAAGATCAAAGAAACGCTTCTTCTGGAAAGCGATGGAAACCGTTATGGTATTTATCAGATCAACAGCGGACAGGAAGAAAGAGGGTATCAGTTTTTAAGTCTGGAAGCGGCAAAAGAAATGGGATTTACCGTAGATGGTAAAGACTATCAGATGGTTTACAGTGAAAGACTGAGAGATGCTACGACACTGGATAACCTTTTTGAGCGATTTAATATAGAACGTCCAAACGATTTTACCGGGCATTCCATGTCAGTCAGTGATGTGATCATTATGAACCGGGGCGGCAGATTAACCGCATACTATGTGGATTCCTTTGGATTTACAGAACTGCCGGACTTTGTGGCACAGAGAGTTGAAATGTTAAATGCCAATCCTGTAAAAGCGTATCCGGAAGTTATATGGGAACTTTGGAAAAGGCTATGCAGGAGAGAAATGTAGATGCTTACCTGGATTCCAGAAAACTGAATATCGACTGTAAAAATGCAATCGAACAGGCAATCGCAGAAAACTTTGATGGCATGAGCCTGAAAGCGGATACTGCAATAGGTGTGATTGAAAAATATGGGGAAGAACGAGTTGCCTTTGTTCTGGCAAATACATTGAAACAGCTTTCCCATGATGGAAGATTTTCTGATGGCAATAAGCAGTGGGCAGATGGCATTGATATTCCGGAAAATATCAGCAGGGGAATGGATCTGAACAGAGATTATATTGTGGAAAGCCATCCTGCAGTCCTGAATGGCTTCATTGATATGGCAAGAAACGAAATCCGCACCCGGAAACTGGAAGAGGTGCTTGGCGTGAAAAATCAGCATATCACTGAAACTACAAGAGGGTATGAAGCAGACGGACATACAGGTACATGGTATGCGATTGATATGAAAACTTATCATGGGGAGCGATTCTTCCAGATGCGGAGTGAAGAATACGGTCAGGATGTGGCAGATATTATCGTATCGGAAAATGGAACACTGGTGCAGAGGACATCTGGCATGGATTTGATGAAGGAGCCAGGGAAGCTATTTCAGAATATCTGGAAGAAAATGGTGCAACAGTATATGACCTGATGAATCTTCCAGGACAGGCAACCGTTATCTTGGCAGACGGAACAGTTATGAAAATCATGGAACAGCAGCCAATCAGTACGGATACATGGGAGCCGACACTGATCGGACAGAATCTGCGGGGGGAAGAACAGAAATTCAGTTTTTTCGAGATACATAAAGTCAGAGAAAATAATGGCATTGATCTGAAAATGCCAGAAAATCATTATATTGACCAATATTATGTGATTGAAGATCTGGCAGCAAAAGGTGGGATGAAGATTGAGAGATATAAGGATCTTGGAGCTGCCCTTGGAGCATATTACTCTTTGCCTAACCATAAAATGAAAGCTCTTGGAATTGAGAATACGGCACCGCTGCGAGGCAGTCTTGATTTTATCCAGTGCAAGAATGGAGTAGATACGCTGATCTATGATTGCCAGGAAGTGGAAGGCTGGCTGAATCCGCAGATATACAATACTTTTAAAGAGATAGGCAACAGTCTGGAAGTGCATGATACAGAGATAGCATACCAGATTGGAGATCAGTATTTCACAATTCAGACGGTAGAAGACGGTTATGATTATACGTTCTATGATAAGGATTATCTGGAAATGGATGGCGGTGTCTACGATAATCCGAATATTTCTATTTCAGAAGCAATGGAGAATATTTTAGAGGAAGAAGGATTGTCCATAGAAGATGCAAATGTGATAGATTATGAAGAAATGTATGCAGAAATTGAATATGCAGAAGAAGAGAGACGGGAGAAGATACAGTTTGAACGTAATTGTCCAAAGGCTTTTTTGATGGTTATGACAGGAAAGCGGCATTAAAAAATTATGAGGGAATAACCGTACAATTTAAAATGTCTGGTATGTATTTAACAGTGCAACCGACTGAGGAAGGCTATAAATATCTGGTTTATGATCAGGAACTTCATGAAATTTCAGGAGATGCCTGTGGAAATCCAGAAGATTCTATTCAGAAAGCAATGTATGCCAGTCTAAAAAATGAAGGATTGGAAGATGTTGAATGTGTAAAAGTTGATGACAGGGAGTTTCGGGATAAGGTAATCAGTCATTCTAAAGAAGTGCTAGCCAGTGGAGATGTTCGATTCACTTCAGAACTTGGCAGATGTGAAACAGCATTGAATGGGATGGGCAGGGCAGAAATTGAATATGAAGTTTTATTTCATGCAAGAGCTGTGCTGGAAGAAATGGGACTGGAAAATGAAGTTACATTGATTGGGGCGAGAGTACATGGTTCCAGAAGTAGAGATGACCTGTATCGTGCAGATTCTGATCTTGATGTGGTGCTTTCTTATCGAGGAAATATTCGAGAGGATAGTTTTTTTAACGAATTGAATTCGTATGGTATGGCAATAGCAGGCATTAAAGTAGATATTACCCCAATCTTAGAAGAAAGAATTACTTTGGCAGAGTATATAAAGGAATCGGAAGCCTATCTTGATCAGCAGGAAATCAGGAAACTCGCAGTGGACTTGGATAATTTTAGTTATGAATATGATACTTATGAATATAAAGATACCGTTGAAAATAGGGAAGAACAGGTTGAGAAACTCACAGAGGATATTTTGAACAAGGAGACAGCAGGTTTAAAAGACTGGCTGACTGAGGTGGCAGAAGAATCGGATATAGACAGCGATGTAGTCACTGCCCAGTCATTACTTTCACGTCTGAAAAATGCAGAAACACTTTCTGTTTTTACCAGACAGCCAGAGCAGAAACAGCCGGAAGACACGATCACTTTTTATGTTGCGGAGTGTATGGAATTTCCTGTTATGGGTGAGTATCATGAGAACCTTACCCTGGAAGAAGCCTTACGCATTTATGAATCAATTCCTGCAGAACGCATAAATGGAATAAAAGGTGTTGGATTTGAACTGCATGATGGAAGCGATTATGACGGACCGTATGATCTTATGCGACTGGGAAAAGTTGACCGGGAAGGTGTGGAGATGATTCAGCATTATAAGGAAAGTCCATTAGTGCAGAAAGCAATGGATGATGTAGAAAAATATTTTGACTCAAAGCAGGAGATTACGAAAATAGAGGAAAAAGCAGTTGAAGATAAGTCTGTACCAAAAGAAAATCTTTCGCAGCCAAAGAGCAGAAAAGAATCTGTTCTTCAGGCACTCAGAGAGCGTCAGGCGAAAATAAAAGAGCAGGAGCAGAATATGTCGAAAGAAAAATCCAAGGCACATAAGAAGGGAGATGTAACATTATGATGGTAAGGTTTGAGGAAGATGAATATATAGCAGTGGCAATTTTTGATGCAGGAAACCGGGTACAGACAATGGAAGCAATGGATGAGATTTTTCATATCTGGACGAAGATATGAAGCTGCTGATTTTCACGACGATTCAGAAACTCTATTATCTTAGCGATGAGGGATATGAAGAATTGCAGAAAACGGTAGAAATTTATAAAGCAGATCTGGAGGTGGATGGAGAATGAGTAGAAGTCAGTTTGCAGTTTACCAGTAAAAAAGAAACCGGAATTGAGAAATCTTCTTTTCCGTACCTATGAAGAACTTGCACAGGATCAGATTCCTGTGCAGGTGGCAAATTATGAACAGGTGTATCTGGGAACAATGAAGCCGGGAGAAACACCAGAGCAGATAAAAAAGGAGCTGGAGAAGAAACAGCCGCACAATTATAAAGGTCATGCAGTCAGTACCAGTGATGTGCTGATCCTGAATGATGAGGGTGTCATGACCACTTACTATGTAAACAAAGACACTTTTATAGAGATTCCTGACTTTATGAAAGTCACATCTTCAGAAAGCGGTGGACTTACCAAAGATACAGTCGGATATGAAATAGAGGGAAAAGACGGAACATGGGAAGTAATAGATTATCTGTTGGTAGAGGGGAAAAATTATTTTCTTATGGAACATGAGCAGTATGGGAAAGATGTTGCGTATGTAGTCTTAGATCAGAAAGGTAATGTGCTTGTAGACAGCACCTACAATGGATTTGATGATGTAGTAAAACAGAAGATTCTTGATTCTCTGCATCCGCCAGTGCAGGAGCAGACAGAAGGCTATAAACCGAAATTGGATAACTGGCAGAAGTACATGGAGAATGGAGAATACCTGCGAAGTGCGGAAATTACAGAGGAAGCAAATTATAATATGATTGACGGACTTAAGAATAATGCTGCACCAAAAGATAAAAAGAACCATCAAAAAGAATCTGTCCTTGCAAAACTAAATGAGAAAAAGGAGGAAATTGCAAGACGCACTGGACAGAAAGCTATGCAACAGGTAATGGAATCTGAGGGAGAACGTACCAAAAAATAGAGCAAGTAGAAGAGAGGCTGGTCACATAATTGTGGCTGGCTTTTTCTATGTAGTGTGTCCAGCGAAGCTGGACCACACTTGCCGGTGTAAGTCCGGTCACGGTAATCGCCAGTGAGCCGTGTAGCTAAACTCGGTGCGCTGTAGTAATACAGGGTGCTAAGCGAGTGGATAAAGTAACCTTGATAAAAGGTGCAAGCAATCATACAGACCGTAACATTAAGTGAATTCTGTCGTATCGTTAAAAAAGGTCTCTGAAAAGAGAACAAAGGGGAGTTGAGCCTTGTGCATATGGGCGAAAACCATGGAATGTGCGAAGAAACTGGAAAGCAGCACAGAAGAACCCCTCGGTATATAGGAAGCGGTATATATGAAAAGTGTGGTTCGGAACTGGAGAGACCCTACCCATCACCGAAAGGTAAAAAGAAAGCGTATAAGCTTGGCGAAATCGTATTTCTGATGGGAGGGAGTCGGAGAGGAACATAGTACCGATAATGACTGTGCAAGAAAACGCAGTCTATGGGAAGGTTCCTTGCTTCATTCACGTTTGTAGAGAGGGTAAGAGTGAGAGAATGTCATGCAGACTAACAACTCCAAAGAAAAAGTTCGACAACTTCAAAACAAACTATATCTGACAGCCAAGAAATGTGATAGCCGAAGATTTCATGCACTTACGATAAGGTATATCGGGATGATGTACTTTTTGAAGCATGGAAACGGGTAAAAGCTAACAAAGGTTCCAGTGGTGTAGATGGTATCAGAATCGAAGATATTGAAGAGATGGGAATTGAAAAATACCTGTCAGAAATCAAATTGGAACTGATGGATGGAAAGTACAAACCATCTCCAGTGAAGCGAGTTATGATACCAAAACCAGACGGAAGTGAAAGACCTCTTGGAATACCAACAGTCAAGGACAGAATTGTGCAGATGGCTGCCAAGATAGCAATAGAGCCAGTATTCGAAGCTGACTTTAGAGATTGTTCCTATGGATTCCGACCGAAAAGAAGTGCCAAGCAAGCACTGGAAGTGGTAAGGAAAGCGTGTAACAACAAGGGCTATTATGTAGTAGACGCAGATATTGAGAAGTTCTTTGACAACGTAAACCAAGATAAGCTGATGAAACTGGTAGAGCAGAGAATATCAGACCGTAGGATATTGAAGCTGATAAGACAATGGTTAGTATCAGGAGTATTATACGGAAATGTACTGACAATTTCTGAACTGGGAACAAGCCAAGGTTCAGTTATATCTCCGTTATTGGCAAACATCTACTTAAATACACTGGACAGACTGTGGGAAAAGTATGGACTTACTCACGGTATTCTAGTAAGGTACGCAGATGATACAGTAATCATCTGCAAGAATAAGAAAAGTGCAAATCACGCACTGGACTTATTGCAGTACATCATGGCAAAACTGGATTTAAAGCTACACCCAGTAAAAACAAAGATTGTCAGCCTGTGGGACGGAAAAGAGGGATTTGACTTTCTTGGAATGCACCACAGAAGAATGACAACGGAAACAAGCAAAGGACAATTGTATAAAGAAACTTATCAGTACCCGAGCAGGAAAGCCATGAAGAAGATGAAAACAGAAATCAAAAAGAATGTAAACGGTCGAAGTCTGTTAGTTGCAAAGGAAGAGGATTTAATAAAGAATCTAAATCCGAAAATCACAGGTTGGAAGAATTATTATTCCACCAAAACAAATGAGAAATGGATGCAGGCACTAGACTGGTACATTATCTGTACCTTTACAAGATGGTATAACAAGAAACACCAAAGGCGTAAACATATGTCAAGAGTGGGATTTGTTAGGAATAGCATTTACGAAAAAGGATTAAAGAAAATGGCTAGAGCATGACGTAATGCTGTAGAAAGAAGAATGTCGGAAAGCCGTGTGAGGGAGAACCTCATGCACGGTTTGATGAGGGGAAAGAGGGCGGATGCCTCTAACCTACTCTACAGGTAATAATTTAATATACACCATAAACTTTAATAGATAGGGATATATGATATTATAATAAAGCAAGACATAATTAATAGAAGTATGGAGAAACTGAATATAGTGTGGATAAAAAAAGGAGAAAAACCGGAACCAAAGCCTGTTGCAATAATAATATGAATTAGTGGAACTCTTTTCATCCTGTCAGTAAAATGTGTGCAAAGTTATAAAAATAATATAACTTTCCCCCTCGTCCGGGAGAAAGTTATATCGAGAATTCCATCAGCATGAAATTTTTAGTTTCATAGGCATGGAACAAAAGTTTCGCTAAGATGGAACAAATGTTTCATCCCTATGAAACTAAATTTATATTACCCTGAATTTTAGTCCAAATAATTAGGGGCTTTTTCTCCGATCATATCGCGCAACGTCTGCTTAACCATTCTCCATTGCTGGAAGAGGTCATGTACGGGCTGATGTTCGAAGTCGTGCATCGGACTCTTGCAGAAGAAAGACAACCAAGTTTGGATACCATACATACCGGCACGCAGGGCCAGATCGCTGAACAACACCAGGTCGAGTGCGATAGGGGCTGCTAGGATGGAGTCGCGGCAAAGGAAGTTTACCTTGATTTCCATCGGGTAACCCATCCAGCCGAAGATGTCGATATTGTCCCATGCTTCTTTATTGTCCTTGCGGGGAGGATAGTAATTGATGCGTACCTTATGATATACGTCTCCATACAGGTCCGGGAATTTTTCGGGTTCGAAGATGTTGTCAATGACAGATAGCTTGCTGACTTCTTTTGTCTTGAAGTTTGCAGGATCGTCCAATACCTCGCCGTCACGGTTTCCTAAGATATTGGTAGAGAACCAGCCGCTTACACCTAACATACGGGTTTGAACATCGGAGCCAGTACTGTCTTCATTAAAGTCTGTCCGCTCTTGAAGTCCTTACCGGAGATAGGCACATTCATCTTTTTAGAGAATTCCCACATGGCGGGAGTGTCTACACACAGGTTAGGAGCACCCATGATGAACGGAGCACCTTCTGCTATAGCGGCATAAGCGTAGCACATACTTGGAGAAACGGCTTCCGTATTGTTGTCCTTCATTGCTTTTTCCAAAGCGGCAAGCGACATGTGCTCGTCAGACAGCGGAATATAGATTTCCGTACTTGCAGCCCATAGAACGGCGATACGTTCACAGTTGTTGGCTGCCTTGAATTCACGGATATCCTGGCGGAGCTGTTCAACCATGTCCCAACGGGTAGCGGCCTGTTTGATGTGTGTGCCGTTCAGACGTTTTGCCCAGTTATGGTCGAATGCGGCCGCATCGGTTTGATTGCCTCCAATTCGTCTTTTACGCCGTTCAGGTCTTTTTCTTTCAAGACTTCTGCGTATAGGGCCGCTTCGTATGCATTATCAGGGAAAATATCCCATCCGCCGAAAACGATGTCATTCAGGTCGGTCAGAGGAACAATATCTTTGATCGCTTTTTCTTCTCCGTTTTCTAAACGCATTGTAGCTAACTGTGAGATTGAGCCGATAGGCTTAGCCAGTCCTTTACGTGCAGCCAACGTACCTGTAATCATGGTAGTCGCAACTGCACCGCCTACCCCAACAACCAGAATGCCAAGTTTTCCTTTGGCTTCTTTAACTTCGATTTTTTCCATGTCAAATTAAGTTCAAAATGATTGGGGCAAAATTAGGTTTTCTGGTTGAGACATAAAAGGCTATATGCTGGCTTAATTGGTCAGAAATACTATAAAATAGGCCTTTTTTACATATTATTGTATTGAAGCCTCTTTTTCAAACTTTTTATGGTTATTAAGGATGTTCTTAGGGAAAAGTCTTTTCTATGTGTTTTTTTGAATTGTTATGAATTAAATCTTGGTTTCATGGTGCAATATCCATTTTTAATGCTTTTCTTTGTACCCGACAAGCAAAACTGTTTGTGTAGTTCTTTATCTCCGACTTAATATTCATTGCAGAATATGATTTAGCAGACATTGATCTTTCCTAAAAGTTTTATTGTTTCAATTTTTTATTAATTATTTTATATCATTTTTTTGTATGAATATTTACATTGGTAACCTGAACTATCGGGTTAGAGAATCAGACTTACAACAGGTTTTGGAAGAGTACGGTACGGTTGAATCAGTTAAATTGATTATTGACCGCGATACTCGTCGTTCTAAAGGCTTTGCTTTTGCAGAACTTCCTAACGAAAACGAAGCAAGAAACGCTATCGAAGAATTAAACGGCGCTGAATACGAAGGTCGCCAGATGGTTGTAAAAGAAGCAACACCGAGACGCTAATAAATAATAGCATCAAAGTATACGAACGGGGATATGGACAAGATTCTGTATCCCCGTTCTTCGTTTATTCCTTTTTAATTGTTACGTTTGTACTTAAATTTGTAATAGATGAAAAGTCTTTTAAATATTTCTTGTTTGCGCATTAGTTTGTGTCTCCTGTTCTGTTTGGCGGGTACTTCATTTATCTACACACTTCATGCCCAGATTCCGGACCGCGTTTTCAAGACGGATTTCCGGATAGATCCGGAAAAGAAGGGGAACTTTCGGTCGAATTGATAATCTGAGTTTCTTTAAGGATGATGAGTATACCGGTTCGTTTATGAAAGGTTATACATTGCCGGGACTTTGGTTGCAGGCAAAGGCTGTCTATTATCCGTTGGAAATGCTGAAACTCGAAGCAGGTGTTCATTTGCAACGTTTTTGGGGGGCGAATCGCTATCCGAATATGGCTTATCAGGATATTGCGCATTGGAAAGGTGATCAGTATCAGAAAGGTTTTCATGCACTTCCTTGGTTCCGGGCGCAGGTGGCTTTGTCTGATCATGTGAATATCGTGCTGGGCGATTTGTATGGGGCGGCCAATCATAATCTGATAGAGCCATTGTACAATCCGGAATTGAATATGGTCGCCGATCCGGAGATGGGATTACAATTGTTGTATAATTCCCGCCGGTTCGATTTGGATGTGTGGGTGAATTGGGAAAGTTTTATCTTCAGGGAAGATATCCATCAGGAGGCTTTTACGGTTGGTTTGTCTACCCGTTTCAAGTTCAACGATCCGGATTCGCGTTTTCATTTTTATGCTCCTTTGCAAGCTTTGGCCCAGCACAGAGGAGGAGAGATCGATACGATCCTGACCAATTCTGTCCAGACATTGATGAACGGTGCTGTCGGAGTTGGGGGAGTGTGGAACACGGGGCATAAGATATTCAAGAGTGTAAATGTGGAACTGGATGCTGCCGGCTATTATCAGCAGGCCGGTAAGTTGTGGCCTTTCGATAACGGCTATGGTGTGTATGCACGTGCATCTGCCGATATTTACGATTTCCGTGTGAAGACTTCCTATTGGAGGTGCCATCAGTTTATTTCCATGTTCGGCAGTCCGTTTTATGGAGCTGTCTCGACATCCGATGAAGGTCTTACCTTCGATGATCCTTCTTGTGTTTACTTTGGCTTAGAGTATTCGCGTGAATTGGCAAAAGGTTTTTCGCTTGGCATTGATTTGGATATCTATGAGCATTTGCCTGTCGTGTTTCGCGGTACGGAGCAGAATGGCTATAAATCATTTGCCAAAACCAGTTTCTCTGCCGGGATTTATCTGAGGGTAACCCCGTCTTTCCTGATAAAGAAATTCTAGTAGTTAACAGTTATTCTGTTTTCTGTTCGGGCGGAACAGGGTGAAAAGCAGGGCTGCAATGATAACCCAATTCGTGACAATCATTGTCGTGAACAGGTCGATTAGCTGCGGTAGCTGCTTTCTTGTGCAGTTGGATAATTCGTTCAGAGAACCGCTGAAGTTTCCATATAATCCCCAAATCATAATCGCTTGTATTATGAGTAAGGCGATAGCCAATCCGGCACAGATATATTTTGTGAAATTATTCATGTTTTTAAAGTATTATCTACAAAAGTATAAAAAATACCATTGTCTTGCATTTTATTAAAGGAGAATGTCTGTAAACAAGCAAAGTTTGTAAAAATATTATTATTTTTGTGGGTGAAATGTTAATTGAATGGTCTTAAATCGCTGGTAGTATGTTCGATATTTCTTTATTGTATGAACTGAAGAAAGGGAATAGAGAAGCCTTTAATGGTGTTTTCCGTTACTATTATCCCCGGATAATGGCTTATACTGCTTCTATGGTTGAGCAAAAAGCAGCGGAGGATATTGTTCAGGATGTTTTTCTGTATGTTTGGGAAAACCGTGAAAAGCTATATGTCAGTGATGGTTTCCATTCTTATCTTTTTCAATCCGCTTATACTCGTTGTCTGGACTATTTCAAGAAAAACCTCTCGATTGAAAATACCATTCTCATACTTACGAGAAGTATTTGGAAGATTATCAAAATCTATTGAAAGGTGATGATTCTGTTATAGAGGAGCTTTCCGTTAAGGATTTTTATCGCCATTTGTATGAATTACTGGAGCACCTGCCAGCGCAGCGTCGTGAAGTTTTCATCCTTACTTATATAAAAGGGCTGACGGCTAAAGAAGTTGCGGAGCAGACCCAGATGCCGCAACGCACGGTGGAGAGTCATTTGTATTTGGCGCTCCGGTTTTTAAAGGGACATATGTCAGAAATGATTATTATATGCTTTGTGCCGTTTTTCTTTTCGCATGGCACATACGTTGATAAATTAAGATGAACGAAAAAATCATTTTGGCTCAGTAGTTTTTCGTTGTTGGTCGTTTTGCCTAATATAACAAGGTGAAAATGGAGTTTAATTACGCACTTTTAGTAAAATATTTGATTGGCAGCCTTTCCTCGGAAGAAATGGAGGAAGTGATGAGGTGGCGTGATTTGTCGGCTGAGAATGAAACTGTTTTTTCTGAAGTGTTACGTTTGCGTCTTTCGTGGAATACAGCAAAGTATGCGGATAACGAGCGGATAGATATGGCTTTGAAAAAGGTAAATGTCCGGATTAACCGGGCAAGGCGTTACCGGATTGCCCGGTCTTTGTTGAAATATGCAGCTGTTATCTTGCTGCTTGTTTCGTTTTCAGCTGTCGGATGGAATTATTTTAAGCCGGAAACTTATATGACTATCGCTTTAGGAGATAGTGAAGGCGTAAAAAAGTAACGCTGGATGATGGTTCGATAGTTTGGTTAAGGGGAAATTCCGTATTGAAAATACCGCAGTCATTCAGTGCCGTCAACCGGACGGTCTCCTTGCAAGGAGAAGCATTCTTTGACATCGCAAAGAATGCTAATTCACTATTTATCGTTGCTACCGATTATGTGAAAGTAGAGGTACATGGAACTTCTTTTCATGTTAATGTTAACGCTGGAAATAAGTCTGTAGAAACCGTTTTAGTAAGAGGCGTATCAGCTTGCATGCCTTGAACGGAAAGAAAATCTTAGAAATGAATCCGGGAGAACGTGTTGCCTATTCCTGGGATGAAATACCTGTTTTACGGATCATGTCGATGTGAATGTCTGTGCTGTATGGCGGTTTAACCAACTGGTTTTTGAGAATACTACACTTCGTGAAATCGCCAATCAATTATCAATCAAATATAATGTAAATGTAAACATCGAGTCGTCGAGGCTGGCTCAACGCAGGTTTCGTTGCGTGATCAATGAAGACGAGCGCTTGCCGGATGTTTTGGAGCAGCTTTGCTATTTGGCGCCGAATTACCTATCGAATTGAGAGTTCCGAAATTTATATATCTGAAAAACAAACCAAAAAATGAATGTCTATGGGAAATTGAAATGTAATCTGAAGGTAAACAGTTCCGTAAGTATCGGGGATATTCCGTTTGCAGCGGTTAACTTAAAAAAA
>ENA-OQCS01001056-OQCS01001056.1-human-gut-metagenome-genome-assembly--contig:-NODE-1056-length-14812-cov-6.515015_pt1 | contig 14812 bp, 13 predicted proteins | sample MGYA00242757_ERZ504575 | MGnify/ENA primary metagenome ERZ504575 (study PRJEB26092, sample SAMD00036297) | human gut metagenome | host: Homo sapiens | study: EMG produced TPA metagenomics assembly of...
TCCATATTTTCATTAACTTTAATGTTCCTTTTCAGTAAGTTCAGCTCCCATCTGGCGGGCAATCTCAGTACTGCCTGCAGTTCCCATTGCAATAAATACACCCTCTGCAGGACAAAAATCATTTGCCTGCTGACCTGCTTCTGCCTTTATTTCCTCTGCCTGCACATCAGGTTCAAGACGGATTCCGGATACCAGATCATCGCCCTCTACAGACTGGATCTTCATTGTGTTTACACTGATATTTTCTTCTGGTGTAAATTCCGGTTCTTCACCGTTTGTATAAATGGTTACTGTAGAAGCAGTATTAGACAATTCCTTTGCTTCATGCATGGCGAAATCACCGTTTCCAAGAACTGCTACATCCTTGCCTCTGTAAAAGAAAGCATCGCAGATTGCACAGTAACTGACTCCTTTTCCCTCAAATTCTTTAATACCCGGGATCTTCGGTGCAGCGCGCTTACTTCCTGTTGCTAGAATCAGACTCTGAGTCTCGAATTCACCTTCTGTAGTTTTTACCACAAAAGTATCAAACCCGCCGACTCCCAGAACCTGTGCATCCAATATTCGTACGCCCAGTGCTTTCGCCTGAGCGATTCCTGTATCATATAATTCCTGACCGGACAGCGGATGTTCCAGTCCGTAATAGTTTTCTATTTTCTCAGCTTTTTCCAAAGCACCGATCCCATTATTGATCACCAGGGGATCCAGATTTCCACGAACTGCATAAAGCGCAGCGGAAATTCCTGCAGGTCCGGCACCTATGATTATCACTTTCTCCAATTTATGTCACCTGCTCTCTGTTATTGTTTTCAATATACTGTGATATATCATCGTTACTGTTCACTCTGTTCTCAGTAACTTATTATCAGCTATTGTTACTATACTACGTTTTCTGAAAAAAATCCATGATTTTATTTGGATAATTTTGGTATAATTTGGTTAAATAAGTTTCTCGATTCAGCGACATAATAAATAAAAGCGAAGTGCTGTTCACTCATGAACCATGCATTTCGCTTTTATACATTATTTTGTATGATTTATTTATCCAACCAGAGGATATTTGTCTGTAAGTTCTTTGACGATTGCCTTTGCCTTTTCCTGGCTGCCTTCTTCTTTTAAGGTCATAGCAATTGCTTCTGCAATCTTATCCATATCTTCCGGTTTCATGCCTCGTGAAGTAACTGCTGCTGTTCCGAGACGTACACCGCTTGTAACAAATGGAGACTGGGGATCATTTGGAATTGCATTCTTATTGCAGGTAATGTTTACGTCATCAAGAAGATTCTCCATCTGCTTGCCTGTAACGCCCAAACTTCTGAGATCTACAAGCATCAGATGATTGTCTGTGCCACCGGAAACAATATCAATTCCTCTCTTCTGAAGCCCTTTGCAAAGTGCCTGCGCATTCTCAACGATCATCTTTGCATAATCCTTAAATTCCGGCTGAAGCGCTTCTTTGAAACATACTGCCTTGGCAGCGATCACGTGCATCAGAGGACCACCCTGGATTCCTGGAAATACTGCTTTATTAAAGTTAAATTTCTTTGCATTCTCTGCGCTGCTTAAGATCAGGCCGCCTCTTGGTCCACGCAGAGTTTTGTGTGTGGTTGTAGTCACAACGTCTGCATAAGGAATCGGGCTTGGATGCTGTCCTCCTGCTACCAGACCGGCGATATGCGCCATATCCACCATCAGATAAGCCCCAACTTCATCTGCGATCTCACGGAATTTCTTAAAATCAATAACTCTGGCATAGGCACTTGCACCTGCTACGATCAGCTTTGGTTTATTCTCAATGGCGATTCTTCTGACTTCTTCATAATCGATCACACCGTCATCATTGACTCCATAATATACCGGCTTAAAGTAGGTTCCGGACATATTTGCAGGACTTCCATGTGTCAGATGTCCACCATGATCCAGATTCATACCCATTACAGTATCTCCCGGCTGCAGCATTGCAAAAAAGACTGCCATGTTTGCCTGTGCTCCGGAGTGCGGCTGTACATTTGCATATTCACATCCGAATAATTCTTTCGCACGTTCGATTGCAAGAGCTTCCACCTCATCCACGCAGGAACATCCGCCGTAAAATCTCTTCCCCGGATATCCTTCCGCATATTTATTAGTAAGAGGGCTTCCCATTGCTGCCATAACTGCTTTACTTACCCAGTTCTCTGAAGCGATCAGCTCAATATGGGAATTCTGGCGTGCAAGCTCCGCCTCGATCAGATCTGCGATATCCTTGTCTGTCTTTGCTACGTCGTCGATTGAATACATCTTCGTGCTCCTCCTTTGTTATACGCTCAGTAATTATTCCGATTATAACCAATTCTATCCATCATGTCAATCACCAAAAGACATTTGTCCGTGTACCAAAATATTTTATGATATAAATTAGGATACCACATATTATGTTTCTCTGCTGAGCTCTGTAGCAAATAACAGATTCGATTCGATTAAAACGCTTTTTTTATCTGTTTTACCAGTGCATCCACATCTTCCGCTTTCACAAGAAATCTCTCGGTTCCATTGATTTCCAGACTATCATAAGTATCATCATATGCAAAATATTTCAGAGTTACTTCCGGAGCTTCTTCTGTGTTTCTGTGGAATGTTACAGTCAGCACTTCTTCCTTATCTGCTGCATCTTTTGTTTCTTCGACTTCCGAATCAAGCATTATACTTTGAAGCGCCTGATACAATTCAGTAAATTTCTCTTTCTTTACAGTTTTCTTTCCGAATTTATAATCGCTGCCGTCCAGCTTCATCGTATAGGTTTTCTTTCCAATGCTCATATCCACACTGTCAAGTGTATCAATATTTACCAATGCCGGAATCTTCAGAATCAAATTAAATGGTTTCAGTTCCAGAAGACTGTTCACTGACTCTTTTGAAAGCAGATAAACAGCCTCTTCGTATCCTTTTACACATGCATAATAGTCACCATTCTCATCTGTATTTCCTATAAGAATTGTTGCTGTTGCATCTGCATCCTGCGTTTCTTTTGCTGTGTCATCGTTAACTGTATTTACAAAATCTACTGTAAAATATGTCTTTGTATTATCCAGTCCGGTATCTGTATTTGCTGCATCGACGCCGTTGCTGAGATCAAAAGCAGCCAGCACTCCAAACATTTCATACATATTTTCTGTGTTTACTGTTGCAATCTCATCATACGGATTGGTAATTTCCCAGTAGTCGAAATCCATCTTATAATCTGCCGGTTCCTGTTTGATCTGAAATACTTCTTCGCCGCCCTTTACAATGGAGAATCTGCGGATGGAATAGACAGACATTCTTGGATGTTCTACAGTTTTTAAATCTGTATTTTCTGTTTTATCATCTGTCTGATCAGCAATTTCTTCTTCCACAGCTGCATCTTCTGCTTTTGGCTCTTCTGCAGTCTCAAGGGCTTTCTCTGCTTCATCTGCCCATACAGGACAGGATATAACTGCTGTGCCTGCTGCACCGGCAGTAAACATGGCTGTCATTCCAAGAAGTAATATTTTTTTAATTTTGTTTTTCATGTCTGTGTTCCTCCTGTCCATATATAATATGGTTTTTATTTTATGTTACTTTTCGCAATTGAAACAGAATACTTACTCCGTTCGGTTAAAGTGCAATTTCTACCTCAGCAGGCTTATGTCCTGTCAGTTCTGCACTTCTTGTATCCGGCTGGGATACTCCTGCAAATAAACGGAAATGTTTTCCTGCGATGTAACGATTTCCATCTTCATCAACTATATTCATTGCTTTATTAGAAATTGTAAATTCTACAGATTTCTCTTCTCCCGCTTTCAGAGATACTCTCTTAAATCCGCAGAGACTGTAGTTACGAACTGCAAGCGGAGAATCAAGGTCTTTGATATACACCTGAACAACTTCATCTGTATCTACTGTTCCATTGTTCTTAACAGTTGCTTTTAACATGATATCGGACTCTGCTGATACTTCACCGACAACCTCTGCTTCTGTTACGCAGGTATCACTGTATGTAAGTCCGTATCCAAATGGATAAAGTGCCTCTTTTTCCATATAACGGTAAGTTCTGTTTTTCATAGAGTAATCTGTGAATTCCGGCATTCCTTCCAGGTCTTTATAAAAAGTAACCGGAAGTTTTCCTGATGGAGATTCTTTTCCGAAAAGAAGGTCTGCCACTGCACGTCCGCCTCTTGCTCCCGGATACCATGCAAGAAGGATTCCATTGCAGTTATCCTGCGCATAATTCAGGTCAATCGCACTTCCTGCCATCAGAACTACGATGGTAGGTTTTCCTACTGCTGTTACTTTCTCGATCAGTTCTTCCTGTACTTTCGGAAGATGAAGATCAACTTTGTCCCCGGATGCATCACTGTTTCCGGTATCTCCTTCTTCTCCCTCCAGAGTCTCATTAAGACCTACGCAGAGTATGACTACATCGCTGTTTTCCGCTGTAATTACTGCCTCAGAAATTCTGTCCTGATCCCATGCCAGATTTTCAACTTTGTCTTTATATAAATCACATCCCTGAGAGTAAAGGAGCCTTACATCGTCACCTGCTTCTTCACGGATTCCTTCAAGAACAGTAATATATTCTGAAGATGTTCCATGATAATTTCCAATAAGAGCTGCACGGCTGTCTGCATTCGGGCCGATGACACCAATAGTATTTACTTTTGTTTTATCAATCGGAAGAACTCCATCATTCTTCAGAAGTACGCAGCTCTTTCTTGCCATCTTAAGAGCTTCATCAATGTGCTCTTTGCACTCTACCACACTATACGGTATCTTATCATATTCACTTCCGTCAAACAGGCCCAGCAGATATCTGGTTGTCAGCAGTCTGACTGCAGATTCTGTGATTTTTTCTTCTGTTACCAGTCCATCCTGATAAGCTCCCATCATATGAAGATATGTATTACCGCAATTCAGTCACAGCCTGCATTTAATGCCATAGCAGCGGACTGTCTTGGCGTAGAAGTTACCATGTGATGTTCATGGAAGTCACGGATTGCCCAGCAGTCAGAAGTATAATGACCTTCGAATTTCCATTTTCCTCTCAGGACATCTTCCATAAGATATTTATGTGCACAGCAGGGTTCTCCGTTTGTCCTGTTATAAGCACCCATTACAGCCTCAACATCCGCTTCTGTTACAAGCGCTTCAAAAGCCGGAAGATATGTTTCCCACATATCCTTCATGCTTGCCTGTGCATCAAATTCATGTCTGAGCGATTCCGGACCGCTGTGCACTGCATAATGCTTTGCACATGCTGCCGCTTTCATTACAGGTCCGTCACCCTGAAGTCCTTCTACGAATTTCACGCCAAGTCTGGACGTCAGATATGGATCCTCACCATAGGTTTCATGCCCTCTGCCCCATCTCGGATCTCTGAAAATGTTTACATTGGGGGACCAGAAAGTAAGACCCTTGTAAATATCTCTGTCTTCTTTTGCAGAATATGCATTGTATTTTGCTCTTCCCTCAGTTGCAATGATATCGCCAACTTTTTTCATCTCTTCATCGTCAAATACTGCAGCCATCGCAATTGCCTGTGGGAACATGGTTGCCACACCTGCTCTGGCCACTCCATGCAGTGCTTCATTCCAGTAATTGTATGCCGGAACACCCAGTCTTTTCACAGGAGCAGCATCGTATTTTAACTGGGAAGCCTTCTCCAGAAGCGTCATCTGTGATACCAGTTTTTCTGCTTTTTTTCTTGCTTCTGCTCTTTCTTTTCTGTGATCTTTCATTTCAGATCCTCCTGTTTATATAATTTGATAATTATTCAGCAGGTATTAACAAAGCCTCAGCGCAGCCCGCTACTCCTGCATTATGTATTCTGCATTTCTTCTCTGTATTTCGTCGGAGATTTTCCTGTATGTTTCTTAAATGCCAGTGAGAAATAATTCGTATCTCTGTATCCTACCATCATAGCAATCTTTCCAGTCTTGATGCTGGTAGTTTCCAGAAGGCTCTTCGCTTCTCAATCCTCTTTCTGACAATGTATTCATTACATCCTTCACCTGTAATCCGCTTAAATAATCTGGAAAAATAATTCGGTGTGATATAGAGACTTTCCGCAATGCTGGAAACCGAAATATCCTCTGCAAGATGCTCATCTATATAGTGTCTGGCATTGGAAATGGTATAATGTACATCCTCTTCATCATTTTCAATAAGCTGCTCAATAAACATTCTCGTAATCTCACAGGCCTCTTCTTTTCCTGCTGATGACAGACTCTTGGAGAGTGCATCCAACTTTCCTTCTTCCACCTCACACGATTCTTCCATGTAGGAAAAAATCAAAGAGGAGGCAATCTCGAAACAACATCTGCGCACAGCAGAAGGAGAAAGATTATAGGATTCCGTTGCCTTAGTAAAGGTATTAAATGCCTTTAGTACATAATCTGGAGTTCCTATATTGGAAATCATGATATTTCGCAGTTCTGCATAGATTTCCCAGAAGATTTTCTTCTTGTTCTGAGCCCCCATCGTCTGTATAATGTCCTGAATATTCTTTTTTTCATGTTCCAGAAGATATCTGGCATCATTGTAGGAAATTGCCAGATTTTCAAATCCTTGCACAGCACTTCCAACCGTAATCTTTGGTTTATATTCAAATTCATCCTTCAGTACATCCGACAATTCTTCAATCTGTTCCAGAACGCTGTCGTCATCATCCTTTTCAAAACAGACAATCGCAATCGTACCGTCATCATCTACAAATGTGATTCCTCTGTTTTGGGAATCCACCATGCTCATGCAGACATTTTTAACAGTCATTGCACGGAATTTTCCGTCATTCTGCTGTTCTGTATACATTCCCTGTTCCAGAAGAATCAAGCTCATTTTCTGCTTAATATCAAACTGAAAATCTTTCTGGAGAATATACAACTGCATCTCTTTATCTGCTTTTGTATGCACCAAATTCCTCATGCACTGCTCCAGTCTCATCTGCACTACAGAGCCTTGAGAGCGCCACACTCTGGCCTGATTCTGCTCTTTGTTTTCCTGCTCTTTCAGTTCTTTTATCTGCTTTTCTATCGCATTGAAAAGATCATCTTCATCAATCGGTTTCAGGAAGAAATCCTGCACCTGAAGCCGCAGGCTCTCTCTTGCATACTCAAAATTATCAAAGCCTGTAAGCACGATCACACGCAGTTCAGGTACTGATTCTCTGGCCGCTTTAATCAGTTCCAGTCCTGTCATTTCTGTCATCTGGATATCTGTAACCATAATTTCAGGACCTTCTTCTTTAAGAATCTTCAAAGCCTCGTTTCCTGATGCAGCAGTAAATACGTCATCTACTTCCAGTTTCTTCCAGTCTATGGCATTTTTCATACCCATACGTATCATCTTTTCGTCATCAACAATCAGTACTCTATACACACGTCCACTCACCTCCTGCTGTATTCTTTTTGATTTCTGTCTGATATGGCAGATGGATCACGACAGTTACCCCACCCAAATCATTCTTCTGATAATTAAGACCATATCCCTCTCCAAAAAGAAGTTCAATCCTCTTGTTTACGTTTCGCACTCCATATCCAAAGGAATCCTCGTATCTGGAGAGCTGTTCATTCATTCATCTATCTGTTCCTGACTCATTCCTGTGCCTGTATCTGATACCTTTATGATAACTTCATCCTCATTTTTATATGCTGTAAGATAAAGTGTACCTGTTTTTCCCTCTTTTACTTTCATTCCATGATAAATAGAATTCTCCACCAGTGGCTGCAGAGTCAGCTTCGGTATCAGGCTTTCTTCCACCTGAGATTCTACAACAATCTCACTTCCGATAATGTTGTCGTATCTCATGTTCTGGATAATCATATAATTCCTGATATGCTCTACTTCTTCTCTGATCGTGATCACGTCATGTCCTTTGCTGAGACAGATCCTGTAATATTTCGCCAGCGCCTTTACCATTGTGGAAATCTCTTTATTTCCTTCGGCAATCGCCTGCCAGTGGATACATTCCAGTGTATTATAAAGAAAATGCGGCTGAATCTGCGACTGAAGGGCATTAAAACGAATCTGCTCCAGCTGATGCTGTTCCAGTTTTACCTGTTCCATCAACACCTCGATTTCATCCATCATAGAGTTAAAACCAATTGCAAGCTTTGTGAAATCTTCACCCATATTGTCAACATTGATCCTTGTTCTCAGGGAACCTGTTGCAACATGATCCATCTTAGATACTACCTTATTAAGGGGCTGATACATTTTCCTGACCAGTGCTCTTATAATAATGCTTACTATGATCAGCACTATGATCAGAACCAGAATCACAACAACCATTATATGGAATCCTGATTCCATCAGTTTATAAAAAGAAATCGAACTGACTACATAATAATTCCAATTCTTAATCTTCTGGCATACATACATATTCCCATTCTTTGTAAATATCTGTATCCCTTTTTCATCTCATCTATATAATTTACGTAACGGCCTGTCTCCTCTTTATCATTCGAAAGCAGTATCATTCCACCTGTGTCAACTACTCTTGTTTCTGCTGAAGAATCTCCTACAGCCAGCATCTTCTGTACTGCCGGATCATCGAAATTCATGCACAGAAGCCCTCTTGCATCAGATACTTTTCTGGTATCATATAATGGATAATACAGACTCAATGTATATCTGTTCCCTTTATAATAATCGTTATTATAGGCAACTTTCAGCGTTCCTTTCTTCGCATATTTGCTTCTCTCATATGCCTGGGGATACACTTCTTCAAACTGCGTAACTGATAAAGAACCCTTTCCTCTGTAGTAGTAACTCTTATAATCCGAACTGACAATGGCAGCAAAGTTCAGACTCTCATACATATTATTCAGATTCTCCAGCTTGCTGTAAACTGCATCAATGTCTGCTGTCTTCAGCTCATTTCTCTGCACCTGCCTGCAGTAATTCTGCACAGAATCATCCATGATCGTACCCAATACGATTTCTTTATATGAATCCATTGATCCCTTAAAAGATTCCGCAACTGTATTATTCTGCATCTGCAGAAGTTCTACAGACTGCTCTTTCATCGATGCTATAGAAAAAGTCAGAGAAACACCTGCAACCGTCAGCGTTACAATAAGAATACTGACGGTCACAAGTAAAAGTATTTTTTTATCAAATTTCCAGTGGCTGAATTTTGTTTCCCATTTGTTCATGTTGTCTTTCCTCATCTGTCACATAATTTCACATATACCCACATGATCAGGGGGATTTATCTCCCCAATATCATACCATGTTCAATGGTAAATGGACACAACAGATTCTGCAGAAGAATCAACCCTTTACAGCACCTGCAGTCATACCTTTTACCAGTTTATCCTGGAAAATAATGAACATGATAACCATTGGTAAAAGTGTTAATGTAAGAACTGCCATGATCATTGGTGTATTCATAGAATACTGTCCCTGGAATTCCCAGATTGCCAGCGGAGGGTACGATTCTGTGAGGACTGTGTCAGTGTATTTGCGAAAGAGAACTCATTCCACATATTTACACCATTGTAAATTGCCAGTGTCGCCATTCCGGGTTTGGAAAGCGGCAGAATCATGGAGAAGAACATCTGAATCTTTCCACATCCGTCAATTTCAGCAGATTCTTCGATTTCCCTCGGAATCTCTTTCATAAAGCTGGTCAGGATAAATACGGAAATCGGAACTGCGAATGCGACATACGGTCCGATCAGTGACCAGATTGTATCATAAAGTCCTGTTGACTTTGACATTTTGAACACAGGGATCAATGTAATATGTACAGGAATAGACATACAGCTACAATGATCGCATAAATCGCTGTGCCATTTTAAACTTAAATCTTGCCAGAGGATAAGAAGCACATGCTGAAATAAACAGCAGCAGGATCAGGGAAATTGCAAGAACGATCACACTGTTCTTGAAGTAATTTGCAAACCCTCCTGTAAGTACCTCAGTGTAATTGGACCAGTTCAGTTTATCAGGAAGCTGGAATACACCCTTGGTAAGCATCTCAAATTTCTCTTTGAATGAGTTCAGCACCATGAATATAAAAGGTGTAAATGATACAATTGCTGCACCGATAGCAAGAACAAAAGCAATGACCCAGGCTATGATGCTTTTTCTTCTACTTTTCTTATAGCTGTCCATCCCTTAATCCTCCTGTTTTCCGTTTATAAGTTTCATAGTAATCATAGATACCATTGTAATCAGGATAAACATACCTCCTGCAATGGCTGAGCCATAACCCATGTTAAAGTTCTTGAATGATTCTTTGTACATATAGGTTGCCATCAGCTCTGTAGCAGTACCAGGACCGCCACCTGTCATAACATAGATCAGATCGAAGTATTTCAGAGATCCAACCATTGAAAGGATAGCTGCACTCTTAATTGACGGAATAAGAAGTGGAAGTGCAATCTTCCAGAAATACTGTCCTCTTGTAGCACCATCGATTCTTGCTGCTTCAAATACATCATATGGAATGTTTGTATAACCAGCCATAAAGTAAACCATGTAGAATGGTGTAAACTGCCATGCAATGATAAGAATAACTGTGATCAATGCTAATTTCGGATTACCAAGAAGGTCAATATTGCCCCCTCCGAACCATCCGGAAATTGTGCTGGCAATACCTCCGTTTGTTGCAAGTGCGTATGTGAAAAGGAAACCAATTGCAACAGAAGACATAAGCATTGGAATAAACCAGATAACCTTGAAAATTGTAAGTTTCTTACCGCCAAAGTCAAGGAATGTTGCCATTGCAAGTCCTAACGGAATCTGGATAATGATAGATAAGATCATGATAATAACGTTGTTCTTAAATGCTGTCCAGAATTTTGTATCTTTGATCAGTTTTGCCCAGTTTGCAAGTCCTACCATCTTCTTGTCTGCGGAAATACCATTCCACTGGTATCCGCTTGTAATAAATGTATCAATAATCGGATATGCGATAAATACTACTAATAAAATGATAACAGGTGCCAGAAAAAGTGCTGCTGTCTGACGTGTTTTTCTCTGTCTTAACTGAACCAGAGATATCCCTTTTTCATTCATTTTGGTGCCTCCTTTTTAATACTTTCTGAGATTTGATCATCTGACCTAACGTATGCCAGAGTATGTTTGAAAAATGCTTTCGGAATATGTTAGAGATATATTTCTGAGATGGTTTTTATATATTTTCTGACATACTGTCTGATACGTAATTTGACATTGAAATGATTTTTCAAGCACGCTCTGTGTACTCACATATTGTTTTTCAAGATAAAGGGTTCTGCACTTTCGGCATGTGCAGAACCCTTCTTTTCTACCCTTACTCAGGTCAGAATGAATGCCTGCTTTCCTTTAAAGATTATTCAGCATCATCTGCTGCTGCATCATCTGTAGCTTCTTCTGCAGTATCATCTGCTGCGCCGGAATCAGATTTGGTACTTAAATATTCGTCCATTGCTTTCTGCATTTCTTCCTGTGCTTCCTGAGGAGTCTTTGTCAGACCAAATACTTCCTGTAAGCCATCAAGATGTGCAGATGCAACAGATGTTGGCAGATACTGGTCATACCACAACTGGATAGAAGATGCTTCCTGAGCTGCATCAAAAATTTCCTTTACAACAGGGTCTGAAATGTGGTCTCCTGCATCTTTTACAGGAACAATCTTGTTGTTAGAGTATGTCATGTCTGCAACTTCATCAGATAAATGATCTGTTGCACATTCAAATGCTGCTGCAAGTTTATCACCTTCACAGTTGAAGGAAATGAACTGATCACCTACAGTACCGATCTGGATTGTAGGATCAGCATCGGAATCATCAATTGCAGGGAATGGGAACCAGCCGATCTTCTGATAGAATTCCTCACTGTCAGACTGGAATGTTCCTGTATACCATGAGCCACAGAGAAGCATACCTGCGGTCTCCTGATACATTAACTGTTTTGCCTGTCCGTCATCTTCGCTTAAGGAGTTTACGCCATCCGGGAAGTATCCGTTGTTAACCCACTCCTGAATCTTCTCACCTGCTTTGATGAAGCAGTCATCTGTGAATTTGCCGGTTCCTGCAACTGCATTCTGGAATGGTTCCAGTCCGCCATAACGTGCTGCCAGAGACATGAAGTACATGGAACCTGTCCATTTGGAACCATTAGCAAGTGCAAAAGGTGTAATTCCGTTTTCTTTTAATGTTGCACAGATATTTTCCAGATCAGCTAATGTCTTCGGTTCTTCAAGTCCGTACTGTTCAAACATATCTTTGTTGTAGAAGATACCTGCCAGAGAAACATTCAGATATGGGATCGCATATACATGTCCGTTGTAGCTTCCCTGTTCAATAGCTGCATCCAGAAGTTTATCTTTAACATCGGACTTATCAAGAAGATCATCAATCGGCTGAGCAAATCCGGAATCAATATATTCATACATCGGACCACCGGACCAGCTTGAGTACATATCAGGACACTCACCGGAGCTCATTGCGATAACAAGTTTTTCTTTGTATGTATCGTTCTGAATGGATACCTGATTTACAGTGTAGCCTGACTTTGTTTCTTTGTTGAACTTATCTACTGCTGCGGTAACAATATCTTTATCCGGACTCTCTACCGCGATATTCCAGTAGGTAATTTCTTTGTCGTCAGCTGCAAATACCGTTGTCTGCGCTGCCATAGGTACCACCATAGCTGCTGTCATGGCAAGTGCCATAATCTTATACATTCTTTTTTCATTTCTTGTTTCCTCCTTTTTTGTTCACTTTGTATATTTAAGTGTATTTATCATAGCATTCCATTCACATAATGCCCATAAAATATTCTGTCCAAAATCTATAAATTTCTGTCTTTCCGTTTTCTGTGTGCAGAAAATTATAGATATCTGTACTGGAATCTTTCCAAAAATGTCTTCTGAGAACCAGCAAAAATTACTTCAAATTTTAATTTTTTTATTATTTTTTGACTATTTTTCCATTATTTGCTTTAATATAAAAAGGAAGTCCCACCTACTGCTCATTACATTTTACAATTAAAGCAGAGACTTACCTGATTCAGTTAACCTTTCAATCTATAGGAGGTCGTTTACATATTATGAGAAATTTTGAATATTATACACCAACACAGGTTCTCTTTGGCAAAGATACCCACCTTCAGGCAGGTTCCCTGCTGAAGAAGTATGGAGCAAAAAAAGTTTTGATCCATTATGGAGGTCAGAGTGCTGTCCGTTCCGGACTGATTGATGAGATCACTTCTAATCTGAAAGAAGAAGGTCTTGAATACATCACCCTGGGTGGTGTCATTCCTAATCCACTTCTTTCCAAAGTCCGCGAGGGAATCGAATTATGCCAAAAAGAACATGTAGACTTTATCCTTGCTGTAGGAGGAGGAAGTGTTATTGACTCTTCCAAAGCCATCGGCTATGGCGTTGCCAATCCGAACAATGATGTCTGGGATTTCTGTCTGAAAAAAGCTGTTCCAACCGGCTGTCTGCCCATTGGTGTCATCCTTACAATTGCGGCTTCCGGAAGTGAAATGAGCAGTTCCAGTGTTATCACAAATGAAGAAACAAAAGAAAAACGTGGATGTGCAAAGACAGATTACTGCAGGCCGAAATTTGCCATCTTAAATCCACGTCTCACCTACACACTCCCACAGTATCAGACAGAAAGCGGATGTGTAGATATCCTCATGCACACCATGGAGCGATATTTTGTAAATATTGAAACTATGGAGATTACAGATAGTATCAGCGAAGCTCTGATGCAGACAGTCATTTACAATGCCCGTATTCTTATGAAAGAACCAGACAATTACAGCGCCAGGGCAGAAATTATGTGGGCAGGAAGCCTTTCCCACAACGGTCTGACCGGATGCGGTACAGGTGGTGGTGACTGGGCATGCCACCAGCTTGAACATGAACTGGGAGGTGTCTACAATGTAACTCACGGAGCAGGTCTGGCAGCTATCTGGGGAAGCTGGGCACGATACGTCTACGAGGTGAACCCTGAACGTTTTGCTCAGTTTGCCACCAATGTATTTGACATTCCATGTGGAACTGATTATAAAGAAACAGCCCTTGCAGGAATTGAAGCAATGGAAAATTTCTTCCGGTCTGTAGAAATGCCCACCAGTTACATGAACTGGGGCTGGATCTCACAGATCAGCAAATTCATGATCTTGCATTCAAATGCAGTTTTGAGGACACTCGCACCATTGGAGTCTTTAAACAGCTCAATATGAGAGATATGGAAAAAATCTACCTTATGGCAAGATAAAATAAATTTTTGTTATAATTTTCTCTTTTTTCGCAAAAATCATAAAAATTACTTGCATTCAAACAATCGATATGCTATTATAAGGCCTGTGATACACAACAGTTCACAGACCAAATGCCCAGATAGCTCAGTTGGTAGAGCAGAGGACTGAAAATCCTCGTGTCGCTGGTTCGATTCCGGCTCTGGGCATTTTTTATTTTCTTTTTTGCTCACGGCTGGTTAGAAAAAGCCTGGGCATTTTTTATTTTCTTTTTTGCTCACGGCTGGTTAGAAAAAGCCTGGGCATTTTTTATTTTCTTTTTTTGCTCACGGCTGGTTAGAAAAAGCCTGAGCATTTTTTTATTTCATTTTTTAATATTGTCTTCTCTCACTTTCAGCAGTATAATTTTTCCAGAGTATGTTTGAAAAATGCTTTCCGCAAGATGTGCGTCACAATTTGTGGGAATGATTTTTCAAACACGCTCTAGAGTGTGTCTGAAAAAGGCTTTCTGCAAGATGTGCGTCACAATTTGTGGGATATTTTGCCCGGATGAGGCGCCGTAGCGGGCTACGGCAACTGAATTCGGGTGAAATATCCCGCAAGTGGGGCG
>ENA-OQCS01001057-OQCS01001057.1-human-gut-metagenome-genome-assembly--contig:-NODE-1057-length-14797-cov-1.746012_pt1 | contig 14797 bp, 19 predicted proteins | sample MGYA00242757_ERZ504575 | MGnify/ENA primary metagenome ERZ504575 (study PRJEB26092, sample SAMD00036297) | human gut metagenome | host: Homo sapiens | study: EMG produced TPA metagenomics assembly of...
TTTCTTAGGACTAATTACTTTATATTGTAGCTGCCAAGAAGCAATAAGAAAAGGACGACCTTTTCCTGAAGTAAATACAGATAGTGTAACGGTTATTCCAACCGATGAGGAACACGCGGAAGTAATAAAAGTATCGGATAATGTAAAAAGTAAAGTCTTATCTTCCGAACTAATAGAGGACTTCTATTACATTCCATTGGAAACGACTGATGAATCATTATTTGCATATTGCAATAACTTGGAGTTTTATGAGGATAAGATTTATTTGTTTGATAGGTTGGGTGCGGAGAAATTGTTTATATTCGACAAATATGGCAAGTTCTTGAATTATGTAGGAGATAAGGCGGTGCTTCCTACGAATTTATGCTCCTAAAGCATTTGCCGTTAATAGGACTAATAAGCAATTGTCATCTATGACAATCAAAAACGTAAATGGATGGTATTTACGGATAAGGGAGATTTTATTACTTCGTATGATGTTAACTTTAGAATGAAAAGTTGTTTTCAGATACTTCCAAATGGAGAATATGTCTCCTTTACTGATGCAGGCGACCGAAATTATCACTTAGGGAAATACGCTGATTATAAAGTTCTCTATACGGACACATTAGGCAGACTATTGAAAGCAGCTTACACCTTCCCCGAAAAAGTTTATACTACGATTGTTTATGATCCGTTAATTTGGGCAAATGATGAATTGTTGTATTTCTCGTTGTATAGGGATAAGTATATACATTGAAAGATTCTATTTTGAGATGAGATATAAATTCGATTATAGCGATTTCAGTCCGTTTAAAGAAAAAGACTTGGAGGCTTTCGAAAACTATGAGGACTTTTATCGGTATTGTTCTTCTCATACTTATTTATCCGGTTTTGCTGAAAACAGCACGCACCTATTTCTTAAAACTTCAAGTGAAGATGGGAAAGATTTTGTATCTTTTTACGACAAACGAAGTAAAAAAATGATCAGCTGGTATTACATTTATTACGATATGGATTTTGCCTTAGAATTTATGAATAATATATTCAGCTATAAAGACTATTTTGTGGCTTTAGTGGAACCGGAAACATTGAAAGGTTTAAAGAAGCATATAGAAACTACAAACGCATTATCCGATGAAAGAGGAAAACCGGATAATGATAGAGAGCTTGAAAGAAGATGATAATATGGTGTTGGTATTCTTTAAAGTAAAGACGTTATGAAGAAGTAAGTATAGCTAATATTATCATATCCATCATAATTGTCATTATAGCTGGTGTTTTATTCTACAATAATCGATACAATATAAGCAACGACATGGATAATACAGAGATGTATGTGATGTTAAGAAATATGGAAGTTAATGCCAATACACAATGGCAAGAATTTCCAGACAATAAAAAATTACAGAATGATAGTATATCCTTGTTTATAAGGAATTTAAAGACTCCTACTTTAATGCTTCGAATCAAGGAGACGAGTTGCCAATCATGTATATTCAATGAGTTGGATCGAGTTAGGGATTTAATAGAAAATGGTGTAAACTGTATTATCTTGACAACGTATAATAATCCTTCCATAGCAAGAAAAATTCTATGCACAAAAGGATGCAAAGACGTTACATTTTTTAATATATCCTATGATTGCATGTATGAATGGTATGTGGAACAATTAGAAGTTCCTTATTATTTTGTTTTACATCCGAATAAAAAGGCATCTGACTTTTTCTTACCGGAAAAGTCGAAACCTGATATAACGGATTCCTATATCAAAAGTATTGCTCGAATATGTTCGGTGAATGGAGTCTCAATTAACAATAAATACAAATAACATGAAAAGAACAAACTTACTACTCCTATCCCTTTGTGCGTTAGGATTGATATTTACCAGATGTGATTTCAACTGGAATTTTTCACGAAAATACACAATTGCCATAAAACAACCGGATCAAGCATATATTCAATCTGCTGAATTGGATTCTATCTGGAAATCAAGTTATGAATATGCCGTTTTAATTCCTGAAGATACTACTATAAGTACTTATTTTCATTTGATAGAAGCTTGAACAGCAATCAGCCATATAATTGCACCAATACTCTTATTATTTGCCATACAAAGGATACGGCAAGCATGAAAGAGCTGGCTCCGGGCTATGCTTTATATATATCCGATTTCATAGCTAAAGAGGGTATGTGCAATAAATCTTGTTATTTTAACATACATAAAGATATAAATAAATATCAGATAGAAAAAATAAAATGCGAATTCTAAAAGGAACTATTCTACTGGTTTTCGTCTGTGTATTTATCCGTATCGCGGTTGGCAAGCCGTGTGTGGTTCCATCCGGTAGTATGGAACCCACTTTGCTTTGCGGAGATCGTTTATGGATAAATAAGTTGGCATACGGAGGACGACTCCCGAAACGTTGGGCAGATATTCCGTTGCTCAATGTATTCACATGGATTCGACCGCTCCGTATAGCAGATGAACAGAACCATTGGAAGTATTTCCGCTTGCCGGGTTTTACCCAGCCACAGTTGGGAGATATTGTGGTGTTCAACAGCCCTATGGATGAGCGCGTATGGCTGGTAAAACGTATCACCCATATTATACCACAAGGCGATACTTAGCCATTAATAAAGAAACACTAAATTCTTATCGCTCTTTAATTATTCGGGAAGGAAGTTCTATTGCGAAATATCGGAATCGTATCTTCATCAATGGCAAATGCGATTCGCTTTATATTACAAAGCATACGTTCTACTTATGGAAGGTGATAATCGGGATAATTCGCACGATAGCCGTTACTTCGGTTATATTTCGGAAGATGCAATCGTCGGAAAGTTCGATAGAGTGCTGTATTCCTTTGATTCGGATAAATGCGGTTGGAAATCGATTCGTTGGAAGAGGATATTTGAGAAGTTATAAACGAATATGTGAGTCTTCATTGGCATAAACATTCGAAATAGGCTATGTAAATAGAGGCTACCGATTGCTATGTGCCGGATACGGCGGAGCTATTAGCTGTTTTACGGCAATCGGGGTTTGAATTTGACCAGGCGATTCATTACCGGAAGCGGAATTTTCTACATGTATCACTAAAGAAAACCGGTACGAACCGGATGCAGGTACTTTTGCGTCTCTTTGGTTCTGGTATTCTTGTTATCGGGGTGTGGGGGAAACCGGAAAAGCCAGAGGCGGGAGGTGGCAACTTCTATGGATTCTGTCCGATTTTCTTCATGTGAGACGAATTTGAGGAAAAGGGATATTCATTTGACCGATACGGCAGTGTGGAATTTGCACCGGGTTGTTTATTTCGTTCCGGACAGTACCGGTAGGCAATACCCGAAAACTGTCACCTCTTTGCAGATGGATTACCGGAGGGCACTGGCCGACACCGGGAAAGTGATGGTGCGAAAACAAGATGAATATGCCGGACAGCAGGTAAAAGTTGCCGAAATCCGGATGGAATCCAGCCGGAAAGCTCGTTCGCCAGTATACTTTATCTATGGAGGAATACTGTTGTTTGTCGTGGTCCTCTTTTTGTATAAAAGGTTGCGGAGCAGAAACTTTTTTTCCTAAAAGTTCTGTTTAACAAAAAAAGAATGCTAAATTTGCATCCTGATTAATTTTTAGGAATTTATAGTGAACAGATTATGATAAAGATTACATTTCCGGATAATTCCGTAAAAGAATATGCCGAAGGAACGACTGCCATGCAGATTGCGGAAAGCATCAGTCCCGTCTGGCACAGGAAGTTCTGGCTGCGAGCGTGAATGGTGAGATTTGGGACTTGACCCGTCCGATCAACCAGGATGCCGCCATCAAACTTTTCAAGTGGGAAGACGAGGAAGGTAAGCATGCATTCTGGCACTCCAGCGCTCACCTGATGGCTGAAGCTTTGCAGGAGTTATATCCCGGCATCAAGTTTGGTATCGGACCGGCTATTGAAAACGGGTTCTACTATGATGTGGATCCGGGTGAAGCAACAATCAAAGAAGGTGATTTCCCTGCTATCGAAGCAAAAATGCTCGAACTGGTAGCGAAGAAAGAGGAAATCAAACGTCAGGACATTTCGAAGGCAGATGCCTGAAAATGTTCGGTGACAGAGGCGAAGAATATAAAACAGAACTTATCAGCGAATTGGAAGACGGTAAGATCACAACCTATACGCAGGGGGCGTTTACCGACCTGTGCCGTGGTCCGCACTTGCCGAACACTTCTTATCTGAAGGCTGTTAAAATAATGAGTGTTGCCGGTGCTACTGGCGTGGTGACGAAAAGCGTAAACAGTTGGTCGTCTGTATGGTATCACTTTCCCGAAGAAAAGATGCTGGACGAATATCTGGCATTGATGGAAGAAGAAGAAACGTGACCATCGTAAGATTGGCAAAGAACTGGAGCTGTTTACGTTCTCTACGGCAGTGGGAGCAGGGCTTCCGTTGTGGTTGCCGCGTGGCACGCAGTTGCGCCTGAAACTGGAAGACTTCCTGAAACGTATCCAGAAGAAATATGGTTACCAGCAGGTAATGACTCCGCATATCGGTGGCAAGCAGTTGTATGTGACTTCCGGCCACTACGCTAAATACGGTAAGGATTCGTTCCAGCCGATCCATACTCCGCAGGAGGGTGAAGAGTTCTTGTTGAAGCCGATGAACTGCCTCATCACTGTGAAATATTCAAATCGTTCCCGCGTTCATACAAGGACCTACCTCTGCGTTTCGCGGAGTTCGGGACTGTGTATCGTTATGAACAAAGCGGCGAGCTGCACGGTTTGACAAGAGTACGTGGCTTTACGCAGGATGATGCCCACCTGTTCTGTCGTCCCGATCAGTTGAAAGACGAGTTTTTGAAGGTGATGGATATTATCTTTATCATCTTTAAGGCTTTGGATTTTGAAAACTTTGAAGCACAGATTTCTCTGCGCGACAAGGCAAACCGGATAAATATATCGGTTCGGAAGAAAACTGGGAGAAAGCCGAAAGCGCAATTATCGAAGCTTGCCAGGAAAAAGGCCTGAAAGCAAGATCGAATATGGCGAAGCTGCTTTCTACGGTCCTAAACTGGACTTTATGGTGAAAGATGCCATCGGCGCCGTTGGCAGTTGGGTACGATCCAGGTAGACTACAACCTTCCGGAACGTTTCGAACTGGAATATACGGGTGAGGACAATAAGAAACACCGTCCTGTTATGATCCACCGTGCACCGTTCGGCTCTATGGAACGTTTCGTTGCCGTGCTGATCGAACATACGGGTGGTAAGTTCCCGCTGTGGCTGACTCCGGACCAGGTGGCGATCTTGCCGATCAGCGAGAAGTTCAACGATTATGCTTATGAGGTAAAACGTCAGCTCGAAGCCGAAGATCTGAGCGTTCTGGTTGATGACCGTAATGAGAAAATCGGTCGTAAGATCCGTGATACAGAATTGAAACGTATCCCTTATATGCTCATTGTTGGAGAGAAAGAAGCAGAAAATAATGAAGTTTCTGTAAGAAAACAGGGCGAAGGTGATAAAGGTTCGATGAAAATTACTACCTTTGCAGCGCTTTTGAAAGGTGAGGTAGAGGATCAGATGAATCACTGGAAGAAAGATAATAATTAATTAACTAATAACGAGGAGAATAAATCTTTTTGAATGAAGAATGACAGTCTGAAAGAACAGTATAGAATCAACGAACGTATTCGTGTTCGTGAAGTTCGTTTAGTAGGTGATAACGTAGAACAGGGAGTTTATCCTACTTCTCAGGCATTAAAGATGGCTGAAGATCAAGGGCTCGATCTGGTTGAAATTTCACCGAATGCTGCGCCCCCCGTTTGTAGAATTACTGATTATCAGAAATTCCTTTATCAACAGAAGAAGCGCCAGAAGGAACAGAAGGCGAAATCTGTGAAAGTGATCGTGAAGGAGATCCGTTTCGGGCCTCAGACCGACGATCATGATTACAACTTCAAGTTGAAACATGCGAAGGGATTTTTGGAAGAAGGAGCAAAAGTAAAAGCATATGTGTTCTTTAAAGGACGTTCCATTCTTTTCAAAGAGCAAGGAGAGGTATTGTTGCTTCGTTTTGCCAATGACTTGGAGGAATACGGAAAGGTAGAACAATTGCCGGTACTGGAAGGTAAACGTATGATCATCATGCTGACACCGAAGAAAGCCGGAGCTGCCGCAGCTTCCAAACCTGCCGTTTCAAAACCGGTAGTGAAGAAGGTGGTCGTGACTCCCAAGCCCAAGACTGAAGAGTCTGAATGATAAGGAAAGAAACCACCCGCTAAAGGGTGTAAAGTTTAATAATTAAAATATATTGGAAAATGCCTAAGATGAAGACTAATTCCGGTGCCAAAAAAAGATTCGCTCTTACCGGAACAGGTAAAATCAAAAGAAAACACGCTTTTAAAAGTCACATTCTGACAAAGAAGACTACAAAGCAGAAGAGAAATCTTACTCACACAGGTTTGGTTGCCAGTGTGGACGTAAGCAACGTTAAGCAGTTGCTTGGTTTGAAGTAATCTTTTTTAATTAAGCGAGTTTTACAAGATTTTTATTAACCGAATGTATTTAGCAAATAAGATCATCCGATAGTGATGACGCTAACATTCAAAACAGATTAGTATTATGCCTAGATCAGTAAATCATGTTGCTTCAAGAGCAAAAAGAAAACGGATTTTAAAACTTACCCGTGGTTACTATGGTGCACGTAAGAACGTGTGGACCGTTGCTAAAAATACCTGGGAAAAAGGTTTGACTTATGCATTCCGTGACCGTCGTAACAAGAAACGTAACTTCCGCGCATTGTGGATTCAGCGTATCAATGCTGCCGCACGTCTGGAAGGAATGTCTTACTCTCGTCTGATGGGAGCTTTGCATGCAGCAGGTATCGAAATCAACCGTAAGTTCTTGCGACTTGGCTATGAACCATCCGGAAGCTTTCAAAGCAATCGTTGCTAAAGTGAAGTAATTGACATTATAGAGCAATTGGAAAAAGAGCTCCATTCAGGAGCTCTTTTTTATGTCAAAAGTTTGGTGGTTTCATTCCTATTGCATATCTTTGTGATAAGAAAAATGAGTTAGCCGCACATGTTCGATTGGGAAACTCATCAGTTTATTTTAATTCCGAGACACAGCTCTTGTCGTCAATGGCGGGCCGCACCCTTCGGGGCATGCTTAGCACGGCGGATTACAAAGATGGCAAAGCACTCAAATCCTGTCATACGGAGTTTGTTCATATCTACGGTGCGGCTTTCTTTACATAGGAGGATATGTCAGAACAGGCATATCCTCTTTTTTTTGTGCCCGTCAAGCATAGTTTTAGACGGTGTAACGCTATGGGTTAGGGGAGCTAAAGCATCGCTTTTTGTTTGAATAGGAGCTTGTCCGTTTTTTCTTCGTATATTTACCCTCCAAGAATTAAACACACTAAACTAAATATTTATGTTACTGCCAAAACAGTCTCGCAATTATGTAACCGGGCTGGCTGCCGCTTGCTCGTTGCTATTGATTGCCTGCTCTCCGGAGGAAGTCCGGCAGTCAATCTTATTCCCAAACCGGAACAGATGACAATGACCGGAGGAACTTTCACGGTCGATAGTCTCGCGTTATTTGGCGGGCAATCTTCCCGGAATATCAAAACAGTGATCGATGAAGCCTGGTCCGGTAACCCGGAAGGTTATCAGTTGGATGTGACGCCGGGAGGAATCGACTGCGTGCGGTTCGCCGGACGTCTGTTCTATGGGATGCAGACGTTACGCCAACTCTATGCCGGAGGAGAGGTCCCATGTGTTTCGATCCGGGATAATCCTCGTTTTGGGTATCGGGGATTGCATCTGGATGTATCCCGTCATTTCTTCTCCAAAGAGGAAGTGATGAAATTGCTGGATGTGATGTCTTTTTACAAGCTGAACACCTTGCATATGCATCTGACGGATGCCGGAGGATGGCGTATCGAGATAGACAAATATCCGAAACTTACTTCTGAAACGGCCTTCCGCACCGAATCTGATTGGCGGAAGTGGTGGGACGGCCGCGACCGTAAGTATCTGCCGGAAAGGGACGCCGGGTGCTTACGGCGGTTACTATACGAAGGAGGACATTCCGGGAGGATCGTGAAACATGCGGCTTCCAAACATATAAACATAATACCGGAGATCGAATTTCCGGGGCATTCGGAAGAGGTCCTGATGGCCTATCCTGAACTGAGCTGTTCGGGAAAGCCTTACCAGAACGGCGATTTTTGTATCGGTAACGAGCAGTCGTTTACATTCATGGAAGACGTATTGGCGGAGGTGATCGATCTTTTCCCGTCCGAATATATCCATGTCGGTGGCGATGAAGCCGGGAAGTCCGCCTGGAAGAAATGTCCGAAATGCCAGGCTTTGATGACGGAAAAAGGAATGAAGAACGTGGACGAGCTTCAGAGTTACATGATTCACAGGGCTGAGGAGTTTCTGAATTCGAAAGATCGCAAGCTGATCGGTTGGGATGAGATTCTGGAAGGCGGCCTGGCTCCGGAGGCGACCGTCATGTCATGGCGGGGAGAAGACGGTGGAATCAAATCGGCCGGATGGGGCATGATGTGGTGATGACGCCGGGTAATTATATGTATTTGGATTTCTATCAGGCCGATCCTAAGACACAACCGTATGCCATCGGTGCTATACGCCGATAAAGAAAGTGTATAGCTATAATCCGTCCCGGCAGACTTCGTTGACGGCGGAGGAATGCCGGCATATTTTGGTGTGCAGGCCAATACCTGGACCGAGTATATCCAGACACCCGAACATCTGGAATATATGATGTTCCCGCGTGCCCTTGCCGTAGCGAGATAGGATGGACGCCGCAGGAATTACGGACATGGAAGATTTCAAACCTCGCATGAATGCTCATATCTCCAAATTGCAGGGAATGGGGATCCGTACTTTTACCCTTTCGGACGAACTGGAGGTGACCATGCAGGTCGATACCGCAGGCAGAAAGATAGAAGTTATACTGGATGCCGAGAAATATCCGGCGGAAGTCCGCTACACGACGGATGGTTCGACTCCGGTTGCATCTTCCGCTTTATATGCCGGACCGATTATCGTGAGAGATTCAGCTATATCAAAGCTGCTATTTTCCGGGACGGAGTTCTTCAGGGAACGCCGACGGAAAAGAAAGTGGATTATCATCGGGCCATCAATAAGCCTATACATTATAATAGTAAGCTCTACGAAGGCTATATGGCCGGAGGAACGAACGCCTTGTTGGACGGCTATCGGGGCGGCCTGACTTATCTGGACGGACGTTGGCAAGGTTATTTGGATGACCTGGACTGTGTGATCGATATGGAAGAGGAAACGGATATCCATAAAGTGTCCATTCGTTTCATGCAACTGACAGGTCCGGGTGTGTTCCAGCCCGGACAAGTGGAGTTGTTGACTTCGGAAGATGGTGAAAACTTTATTTCCCGCGGGATTGTTCCGACAACGGTTACGGCTGATGATCCGGACCTCCTGTTCCAAGAATATACGTTCGACGGTAACTGGAAAACCCGTTATATCCGTTTGAAAGCGCCGAGGGCGAATCCCGGTTTTATTTTTGCGGATGAGATCGTTGTTTGGTGAATTAAAAATTAAGAATTAAGAATTAAAAAATAAGAGTTGGTGTTATGAAGATGGTGTTGTTTTCTTTTTATTGGGTTGCTGTTCTTTGCTGGTTTCTGCGCAACAGCCGGTAGATTATGTGAATCCGTTTATCGGGACAAGCAACTACGGGACGACCAATCCCGGTGCGATTTGCCCCCAGGGAATGATGAGTGTCACCCCCTTCAATGTGATGGGGTCGAAAAGTAATAAGTTTGACAAGGACAGCCAGTGGTGGTCCACGCCTTATTCGGCGGATAATAATTTCTTCACCGGCTATGCGCACGTCAATCTGAGCGGTGTCGGTTGTCCGGAGATGGGAAGCCTGTTGCTGATGCCTACCTCCGGGGAACTGAATGTGGATTATCACGCATACGGCAGCGAATACAAGAACGAGGTGGCCCATCCCGGCTATTACAGTAATATCCTGACGAAATATAACATCAAGACGGAAGCTACCGCCTCCATGCGTACCGGCCTGACACGTTTTACTTTCCCGAAAGGGCAGGGGAATATCCTCTTGAATTTGGGGGAAGGGCTGACGAATGAAACCGGTGCGACCGTCCGTATGGTGAGCGATACAGAGATAGAAGGAAGCAAGCTGCTCGGTACGTTCTGCTATAACCCGCAGGCTGTTTTCCCGATCTATTTCGTGATGAAGCTCAGCAAAGCCCCCAAGCAGGCCGGTTACTGGAAGAAACAACGCGAGATGAAGGGTGTGGAAGCCGAATGGGATGCCTATTCCGGCAAATATAAATTGTATACGAAGTATGACCGTGAGATGAGCGGTGACGACATCGGCGTCTGGTTCAAGTATGATACCGAAGAAGACGAAGTGATCGAAGTAAAGATGGGTGTCTCGTTTGTCAGCATCGAAAATGCCCGCCTGAATATGAACACCGAACAGCCGGATTTCAATTTCGACAAAGTGCGTGCGGCAGCCGGCAAGATGTGGAACGACGATCTGTCGCGTGTGATGGTGGAAGGCGGGACGAACGACGATAAGACGATTTTCTATACCGCCATGTACACCTGCTGATCCATCCGAACATCATCCAGGACGTGAATGGCGAATATCCGATGATGGAAAGCCTGAAAGTCGGCCATACTACCGGAAACCGCTATACGGTCTTATCGCTCTGGGACACCTACCGCAATGTCAGCACATTGATGACATTGCTCTATCCCGAAAAACAGCTCGACATCATCCGCACCATGATCGACATGTACAAGGAAAGCGGATGGCTTCCGAAGTGGGAACTGTACGGACGCGAGACACTGACGATGGAAGGCGATCCGTCTATCCCTTATATCGTGGATGCTTATATGCGCGGTTTGCGCGATTACGATATCGAGACTGCTACGAAGGGATGCGCAAGGTGCTACTACTCCCGGAGAGTTCAACCTGCTCCGCCCGGACAATAACGACTATATGAGCAAAGGCTACGTCCCCTTGCGCGAACAGTATGATAATTCGGTTTCGCATGCCTTGGAATATTATATCGCCGACTGGAATCTCTCGTTGTTGGCAGATGCGTTGGGAAAGAAGGAAGACGCCAAGTTGTTCCGTGAGCGGGCTATGGGTATAAGCATTACTATTGCAAGGAGTTCGGTACGCTTCGTCCCATCCTGCCCGACGGCACGTTCTATTCCCCTTTCGATCCGAAACAGGGGGAGAACTTCGAGCCGAGCCCCGGTTTCCACGAAGGAAACGCCTGGAACTACACGTTCTATGTCCCCCATGACATCAAAGGCCTTGCCAAACTGATGGGCGGTCAGAAGAAGTTGTCGATAAGTTGCAGATGTCTTCGACAAAGGGTACTACGATATGGCAAACGAGCCGGATATCGCCTATCCGTACCTCTTCAGCTATTTCAAGGGAGAAGCCTGGCGTACGCAGAAGCTGGTCTGTGAACTGTTGGGCAAATATTATCACAATGCCCCGAACGGGCTTCCGGGTAACGACGATACGGGTACGATGTCTACCTGGGCGATCTTCTCGATGATGGGATTCTATCCGGCCTGTCCCGGTGACCTGGATTATGTTGTGACTTCTCCGACCTTCAACAAGGTGACGATCCGGCTGGACGAGAAGTTCTACCCGAAAGGCGAATTGGTGATCGAGTCCGCCCGCAAAACCCCGGAAGATATTTATATCAAAGAGGTGACAGCCGGCGGAAAGAAGCTGAAAGGGTATACGATTTCGCAAGACGAACTGGTGAATGCGGGGACATTGCGCTTCACGCTGGAAAACAAGCATTGATTTCCCCTCTCAATTTTAGTTGAAATGGCATTTAAACGTTTAAAAACGGTTTCAAATTTCTTGAAGCCGTTTTTCACTATTGAATCCCCGTTTCAATATTTCTTGAAGTGCCTTTTTAATGGTGAAAAACCGTTTCAAGAAAAATGGAGATGGGTTTCACCATTGAAAAATGGCTTCAAGAAAATTAGAAACGACTTTTCAACGTTTAAATGCCATTCAAATATTCTTGAGACCTATAAATTATTATCTTTGCACACGTAAAAAAGAAAAACAGTTTAATCCATATTATATAATGTATAGAACAAGAACATGTGGCGACCTGCGCCTTGCCGATGAAGCTTGGTGATTACGCTGGCCGGCTGGGTACAGAAAACCCGTAAGATGGGTGGCATGACGTTCGTGGATATCCGCGACCGTTACGGTATTACGCAATTGGTGTTTAACCAGGAAGTGGATGCCGCTCTTTGTGAGAAAGCAAATAAGCTGGGACGCGAATATGTTATCCAGGTGACGGGAACCGTTCGCGAACGTTCCAGCAAAAACCCGAATATCCCTACCGGTGAGATCGAAATCATCGTTTCGGAACTGAATGTCCTGAATGCTGCCGTGACTCCTCCTTTCACGATTGAAGACGATACGGACGGGGGGGACGACCTGCGTATGAAATACCGTTATCTGGACTTGCGCCGCAACGCCGTCCGCAAGAACCTGGAACTGCGTCATCGTATGGCTTTCGAGGTGCGTAACTATCTGGATAAGCAGGATTCCTGGAAGTCGAAACTCCGGTGCTGGTAAACTCGACGCCTGAAGGGGCGCGTGACTTTGTCGTGCCTTCCCGTATGAATCCCGGACAGTTCTACGCTTTGCCTCAGTCTCCGCAGACGTTGAAGCAGTTGTTGATGGTTTCCGGTTTCGACCGTTATTTCCAGATCGTGAAATGTTTCCGTGACGAAGACCTGCGTGCGGACCGCCAGCCCGAATTTACACAGATCGACTGCGAAATGAGCTTTGTGGAGCAGGAAGACGTGCTGAACATTTTCGAAGGAATGGCCAAGCATCTGTTCAAGGTGATCCGGGGCATCGATATAAAAGAAGCTTTCCCGCGTATCAGTTGGCACGATGCCATGAAATATTACGGAAGCGACAAGCCGGACCTGCGTTTCGATATGAAGTTCGTCGAACTGATGGACATCATGAAGGGACACGGTTTCTCCGTATTCGATAATGCTGCTTATGTCGGCGGTATCTGTGCGGAAGGGGCGGCTTCTTATACGCGCAAGCAGCTGGATGCGCTGACTGAGTTTGTGAAACGTCCGCAGATCGGTGCAAAGGGCATGGTATATGCCGTGTGGAGGCCGACGGCAATGTGAAGTCGAGTGTGGATAAATTCTATACCCAGGAAGTATTGCAGCAGATGAAAGAGGCTTTCGGTGCAAAACCGGGCGACTTGATTCTGATCCTTTCCGGCGACGATGCGATGAAGACGCGCAAACAACTTTGCGAATTGCGTCTGGAAGTGGCCGGTCAGTTGGGCTTGCGTGACAAGAACAAGTTCGCCTGCTGTGGGTGATCGACTTCCCGCTGTTCGAGTGGAGCGAAGAAGACCAGCGCTTCTATGCAATGCACCATCCGTTTACTTCTCCCAAACCCGAAGATATTCCTTTGCTGGACAGCGATACGGGAGCCGTCCGTGCGAATGCATACGACATGGTGATTAATGGTGTCGAAGTGGGTGGCGGTTCCATCCGTATCCACGACAGCAAGTTGCAGGATAAGATGTTCCAGTTGTTGGGCTTCACCGAAGAAAAGGCACAGGAGCGTTTCGGCTTCCTGATGAATGCCTTCAAATATGGTGCGCCTCCTCACGGTGGTCTGGCTTACGGTCTGGACCGTTGGGTCTCTTTGTTTGCCGGCCTCGATTCTATCCGTGACTGTATCGCGTTCCCGAAAAACAACTCCGGTCGCGATGTCATGCTGGATGCGCCCGGACAACTGGATGATTCGCAGTTGGAAGAATTATGCCTGAAAGTAGATATTAAGGAGTAATATACCGATAGGTCGATTTGCCGGTATGCTGGTGAATGGTTCACTGGCCTATTGGCAAATTGATTTATTTATAAATTATTGATTATGTTAAGGGTTAAGGATATACTGAAAGAAATCGAACAATACGCTCCGTTGCCATTGCAGGAGAGCTTTGACAATGCAGGTGTGCAGGTAGGCGATGTGAATCAGCCGGCTACCGGTGCACTTCTTTGCCTCGACGTCACCGAAGAGGTGGTGGACGGAGGCGATAGAGATGGGGTGTAATCTGATTGTCTCTCATCATCCTTTGGCCTTTAAAGCTTCAAATCCCTGACCGGTTCGACCTATATCGAGCGGTGCATGATGAAGGCCTGCAAGTATGACTTGGTGATCTATGCCGCCCATACCAATCTCGATAATGCGGCGGGAGGCGTGAACTTCCGTCTGGCGGAACTGATCGGGCTGGAAAATGTCCGTGTCCTGAGTCCCCAGAAAGGTGCTTTGCTGAAGCTGGTCACTTTCGTGCCGGAGGCCTATACCGATTTGGTGAGGACGACCTTGTTCAATGCGGGAGCCGGAGCGATAGGCGACTATGATTCCTGTAGCTTCAGCCTGCCGGGGAGCGGGACTTTCCGTGCCGGCGAAGGGACGAACCCGTTCTGTGGCGAAATAGGCGAGTTGCATGTGGAGCCGGAAATCCGTATCGAAACGATATTGCCCGCTTTCCGTAAGTCGACGGTGACGCGTGCGTTGCTTTCCGTCCATCCTTATGAAGAACTAAAAATATAACACCTGTTGTTAAGGTAGTTAGGTTAGGGACGAGTTCCTTTCTCTCGTTGTTTGTCAACTACAAGTTATGCAAAATTTTTATTTCATCGGCATAGATGTCTCGAAAAAGAAACTGGACATCTGTGT
>ENA-OQCS01001058-OQCS01001058.1-human-gut-metagenome-genome-assembly--contig:-NODE-1058-length-14781-cov-3.292343_pt1 | contig 14781 bp, 19 predicted proteins | sample MGYA00242757_ERZ504575 | MGnify/ENA primary metagenome ERZ504575 (study PRJEB26092, sample SAMD00036297) | human gut metagenome | host: Homo sapiens | study: EMG produced TPA metagenomics assembly of...
TAAATTATTAGTAAGCCAAATTGAATGTTGGTGAAGAAACACCAAGACAAATCGTAAGTGGTATTGCTGATGTTTATTCACCAGAAGAATTTGTTGGTAAAAAAGTTATTGTTGTCACAAACTTAAAACCAGCTAAATTAAGAGGTGTAGAATCTCAAGGTATGGTTCTTGCCGGTGGAGATAAAAAAGTATTAGGTGTTGTAGATGCAGGAGAATTACCAGTAGGTACAACAATCAGATAATCTAAAATCGCATGATTTCATGCGATTTTTTTCTATTCTGTCTATATTTTTTTTATTAATTATAATATAATGTCCAAGTACAAAGTAAAATTGAATAATATTTATAGGTTTTAAATATTATATATTTAAATTAAAAAGGAAATCAGGTGAAATACCTGAACGGTCCCGCCGCCGTAATGTGGAGAATAAGCATCAAAGTCACTGGGAAACTGGGAAGACGCTTAAACAATGAAACAGAGTCGGAATACTTGCCTATATCTAAGGATACACTTTACGGAGTATAAAGTAGTTCTTCTAGATAAACTAGGATAACTATGCCTAGTTTTTATTTAGAAGTTATTTAATTTGAAAGGGGAAAGAATATGAAAATGAGAAAAATTGTATGCAGTTTTATGATTTCAGTTGTATGTTTCATGACTGCCATTTCTGGTGTATCAGCAACATCATATGATACATCAAAAATTAACGCTGCTTATTCTAAAGTTGTTGAATATTATAAAAATAACAACAATTTAAATAATGCAGATAAAATTCTTGCTGTAGAATCTTTAGGGTTAGAAGCAGAAAGCAATCAATTTGATATTTCTTCAGTAGATTTTAGTAAAACATCACTTTCTAAAAAAAATTGTAACAGAAGTTTTATTAGGAATTGATCCTACAGAAGACAAAGAAACATTAGAAAGCCAAATTGATGAAAATGGTAATGTTGAAGGTAGCTGGGGAGCTTCTTCAGATATTTGGACATTATATGCTTTATATGCTACATCATCAGAAAAAACAAATTTACTTGCTGATAAGTTAAATACAGATTTAGCATCATCTAGTGTTTGTGGTTATGAATGGGGCGGAACTTATTACGCTGATTATGATACTACAGGATGGGTTATTGAAGGTTTAGCAGTTGTGAATAAAGAAAAATATGCGACTACTATCAATAAAGCAATTGATTATATTAAAAATAATACAACAATGACAACAACAGGATGGGTTACTGCTGATAATGTAGATACTCAATCACAAGTATTAGAAGGAATGTTCGCATATGATACAAATGCTTTATTAAATGATAGTTATACTGTTCATCCAGTAGATTGTCTATTAAATACACAATTAAGTGATGGATCATTCCCAAGTGGTTATAATGCAGAATATACAACTGCAGAAGTAGCTAAAACATTAGGAACATATAAAAATGGATCAGTTATTATTAAAGCTAAAAAAGCTTATGATAAAATGATGAATCCAGAACAACCTGATAACACAAAACCAGCACAACCAACAGATACAAAAAAAGATAGCCAATCTACAAATAAAGTTGAAACAACAAATCAAAAAACAACTTCAGTAAAAACTGGAGATGAAACTAATGTTGTTATCTTTGTTTCATTATCAATGGTGTCTGGTGGATTATTCTTAGTATTAAGAAAAGAATATGAAAGAGTTCATTAGTAAAATAAAAAATATGGATAAAACAAAAAGAATTGTAATATTATTTATTACAATTTCTTTTGTTTTATTGGTAGTTTTTCTATTTATAATGGTGTTACTGGAAATTATAAAACCAATCAAGTAGCACAAGTAGACACTACAAAAAATAAGAAAGAAAAAAATACTAAGGAAACTAAAAAAGAAGAGAAACAAGAGACAACTGATCAAACACAAGAAACAAGTGAATCTACACAAAATGACAGTCAATCATCAACACAATCAACAGATGAAACAAAAACAAATGATGAAAATAAATCAAATAGTAAATCATCATCTACAACTCAAAGCAATAGTAAAAGTAGTAGTGCAGGTCATTCTCAAAGTTCTACGAATCAATCTCAATCAAATAGTGGACAAACAAGTAATAATCAGTCAAATAATTCATCAACCAATAGTTCATCGAATCAACAACCAACTAATGAAAAAATTACAATAAATATTCAAGTAATTGGAATGGGAAATACAATGATGGCTGGTATTTTAAATGTTGATAAAAATAGTAATGCTTTAAGTGTATTAAAAATTATAGCAGCTAAAAATGGTAAAGAAGTTGAGGGTAGTGATTATTATGTTTCAGGAATAGGTGGTTTAAAAGAAAAGCAACATGGGCCAATGTCTGGATGGATGTATAGTGTTAATGGTGTTGCCCCTAATATGGCAGCAATTAAATACAATTTAAAAGATGGCGATAAAGTTGTTTGGTATTATGTTAACTATGAATAGGAGACTATATGCATTCGAGTAAAGTAAAAGAAATTAGTTTAATAGGAATATTGGCAGCTGTTAATATTGCTTCACGTATATATCTGCAAGCATTACCTAATATTAAGCCTGTTACATCTATCATTATTATTTCAGTTATGTTATTTGGATTAGGTTTTGGAGTTAAATTAAGTATTGTTACAACTGTTGTTTCTAATTTGTTTTTAGGTATGGGAACATGGACTTTTTTTTTCAAATTCTTGCATGGGTCGTTATTTGTTTGATTACACAATTTTTAATGGATTTTTTAAAGAAAATACATAAAGAACCTAAGTTATTTCCAATGGCTATATTTTCCTTTTTGATGGGATATGTCTTTGGTATAGTTGTTTCTCTAGAACAATTAATGTTAGGTGGTCCTTCTTTATATATTGTTTATTATATGGCAGGATTGTTATTTGATACTTTTCATGCAGTAGGAAACTTTTGTTTTTATTTAATATGTGCACCTATTTTAATGAAAGTATTAAAAAAGGAATCAGAAAGAATAAGATTAAAACAAGACTAAGTTCTTGTTTTTCTTTTTGATTGAATTATAATAAAGTAAGAATTTATCATGAAAGGAAGAGTTTTATGATTGTAAATGAAGAAGCAGTTAAAAAGATATTAGAAGAAGTAAAACCAGCAAAATTAGTTGCAGCTACAAAATATGTAGATGTTAAAGAAATTGAAAAATTAGAAAAATTAGGAGTTACTTGTTTTGGTGAAAACAGAGTACAAGCCTTTTTAGAAAAGTATGAAAATTATCATGGAAATGGTGAGTTTCAATTTATTGGAACACTTCAACCAAATAAAGTAAAATATATTATTGATAAAGTGACTTTAATTCATGCAGTTGATCGTTATTCTTTATTAAAAGAAATTGAAAAACAAGCAGCTAAAAGAGATTTAGAAATGCCAGTTTTAATTCAAGTAAATATTGCTAAAGAAGAAGTAAACATGGTTTTGAAGTAGAAGAAATTGATGAAGTATTTAATAGTTTAAAAGATTATCCTCATGTCAAAGTAAGAGGACTTATGATGATGGCACCACATATTGAAAGTAGTGAAACTGAAAAGTATTTTAAAATGACACAAGAGCTTTTACAAAGACTTCAAAAAGATTATCCAATGTATCAATTGGATCAGTTATCAATGGGAATGTCTAATGATTATCATGAAGCTTTAAATCATGGTTCTACAATGATTCGTATAGGAAGTGCATTATTTAAATAGATATGAAAATATCTATTTTGTTTTAGTAATTAATTTTCAAATAATTTGACATAGTGTGACAAAAGCGTATAATGTTAGCAGCCGAACAAAAAAAGGAGACATTTATGGAACATCGAATAGGAATGGAAATACGTGTTTTGTCTAAATATATGGGACGTTATTTAGATGATATTCATGGTATTGATTGTATGTTATCAGGACCGCAGGGGTTAATTCTTATTTATTTATGTGAAAATGATGAAGAAGTTTATCAAAAAGACATAGAAAAATATTTTAATATTAGAAGATCAACTGCAACAGGTCTTTTAAATTCTTTAGAAAAGAACGGATATATCACAAAAGAACCTGTTGAAAATGATAAACGTATGAAAAAAATCAAAGCAACTGAACATGCGTATAGTACAGTAGAAAAGATTGATAATCATGTTATTCAATTAGAAAAAATTATGTTAGATGGAATTGATGAAAAAGAAGTGAAACAATTTAGAGATACAATTTCTAAAATGACACTTAATTTAGTAAAGGAGTCAAAAAATGGATAAATTATATTACATGGGAATTGATGTTGGATCAACAACAGTAAAATTATATGTGGAAGATCAAGAACATCAATGTATCTATTCAAAATATCAAAGACACTATTCTGATGTTAAACCAGCAATAGAAAGTCTAATTAAAGAAGTTCAAGAACACTATGGAAACTTACCAGTCAAAGTAGTGATGACAGGATCAGGTGGTTTATCTTTATCAAAACATTTAAATGTAGAATTCGTTCAAGAAGTGATTGCTTGTACAAAAACAGTGGAAACTTATATTCCTGAATGTGATGTAGCAATTGAATTAGGTGGAGAAGATGCTAAAATCACTTATTTTGAATCAACTCTTGAACAAAGAATGAACGGGACTTGTGCAGGGGGTACCGGAGCATTTATTGATCAAATGGCTTCCTTATTACAAACAGATGCTGCTGGATTAAATGAACTTGCTAAAAATTATGAAACAATTTATCCAATTGCTTCTCGTTGTGGTGTATTTGCGAAAACAGATATTCAACCATTAATTAATGAAGGTGCAGCAAGAGAAGATATTGCTATTTCTATTTTTCAAGCAGTTGTTAATCAAACAATTAGTGGACTTGCTTGTGGTAAACCTATTCGTGGTAAAGTTGCTTTCTTAGGTGGTCCTCTTTATTTCTTAGATCAATTACGTGCACGTTTTATTGAATCATTAAATTTAAAAGATGAAGATGTTATTTTCCCTCAAAACTCACAATTATTCGTTGCTATGGGAGCTTGTTTACTTGCTAGAGAAGATAAAATTAAACAAACAAGTATAGATGAATTAGTGAATATTTTAGATTCATTAAAAGATGGTATTTCTGATGAAACAGATACTTTGAAACCATTATTTGAAACAGAAGAAGATCGTATTGAATTTAGAAATAGACACTACCGTACAAAAGTAAAGAAAAGAGATTTAAATACATATCAAGGAAAAGCTTTCTTAGGTGTAGATGTTGGTTCGACAACCTCTAAAGCTGTACTAGTTGATGAAGATGGTTCTGTATTATACACATTCTATTCATCTAATGAAGGAAATCCAATTGAAGTTGTTCGTAAGATTTTAAAAGAAATCTATGAAATCTTACCTAAAGGAGTAGAACTTGTTCATGCTGGGTCAACTGGATATGGTGAAGCTTTAATTAAATCTGCATTTAAAATGGATGTCAGTGAAGTAGAAACAATCTCTCACTTTACAGCTGCTAAATATTTTAAAGATGATGTTTCATTTATCTTAGACATCGGTGGACAAGATATGAAAGCTATCAAGATCGAAGATGGTATTATTCAAGATATTTTATTAAATGAAGCTTGTTCATCAGGATGTGGATCATTTATTGAAACATTCGCTAAATCATTAGGATACAATGTTGCTGATTTCGCTAGTCTAGCTTTACAATCAACAGCACCAATTGATTTAGGATCACGTTGTACTGTATTTATGAACTCTAAAGTAAAACAAGCACAAAAAGAAGGAGCTAAGATTGAAGATATTTCTGCAGGTCTTGCTTATTCTGTTATTAAAAATGCTTTATATAAAGTTATTAAATTACGTTCGCCTGAAAGTATTGGTAAATCAGTATTAGTACAAGGTGGAACATTCTATAATGAATCTGTTTTAAGAGCTTTTGAACAAGAAACAGGAATCAAAGCGATTCGTCCAGATATCGCTGGATTAATGGGTGCTTTTGGTATTGCTTTAATTGCTAGAGAAAGATATCAAGGACAAGGAACAACATTACTTAATAAGGAAAAAGTTGATGCATTCGGTTATGAAAGTACAATTCGTTATTGTCAAAAATGTACAAATCATTGTATGTTAACAGTTTCTTCATTTAATGATGGTAGTGAACATATCAGTGGAAACAGATGTGAAAGAGGAGCAAACTTACCTCCTAAATCAAAACAATTACCAAACTTATATGATTATAAATATCGTCGAGTTTTCAATTATCGTTCATTAACGGCTAAAGAAGCAAAACGTGGAACAGTAGGGATTCCTCGTGTTTTAAATATGTATGAAAACTATCCTTTCTGGCATACATTATTTACTGATTTAAAATTCAGAGTAGTCTTATCACCACGTTCAAGTAAAAAAATCTATGAAAAAGGAATTGAATCTATTCCATCAGAAAGTGTATGTTATCCAGCTAAATTATCACACGGACATATTGAAAGCTTAATTGAAAAAGGAATTAAATATATTTTCTATCCTTCAGTTGCTTATGAAAGAAAAGAAAATGTTACTCAAGGAAATCATTACAACTGTCCAGTCGTAACTTCTTATCCAGAAGTTATTAGAAATAACGTAGATAACTTAGAAACAAATGAAATCATCTTTAGAAATCCATTCATAGATTTAAGTAATCGAAAAACAATGTTTACAAACTTAAAAGATGAATTTAAATCATTTGGTATTAGTGATAAAGAATTAAAAGCAGCGATTGAACATGCTTATGAAGAATTACAACAATGCCGATTAGACATCCAAGGAGAAGGAGAAAAAGTCCTTGCGTATTTAAAAGAAAATAATATGACAGGTGTTGTTTTATCAGGTAGACCATACCATGTCGATCCAGAAATCAACCATGGATTAGCAGATTTAATTACTGGTGAAGGAATGGCTGTTTTAACAGAAGACAGTGTTTGTCATTTAGATAAAGAATTAGAAGAATTACGTGTTGTGGATCAATGGACATATCATTCAAGAATGTACCATGCAGCATCCTTTGTCTCATCTCAACCAAACTTACAATTAATTCAATTAACATCATTTGGTTGTGGATAGATGCTGTAACATCAGATCAAGTAGCTGAAATCTTAAATGCGAGAAATAAAATCTATACACTTATTAAAATTGATGAAGGAAGTAACTTAGGTGCTATTCGTATCCGTATCCGTTCCTTAAAAGCAACAATTGATAAACAAGAAAATAAAGAAATTGATTTATCTAAAAAATATAAACCAGTGAAAGTACCATTCACTAAAGAAATGAAAGATGATCGTTGGACAATCCTTTGTCCACAAATGTCACCAATCCATTTCCAATTTGTTGAAAAAGCAATGCAAGAAAGTGGTTACAACTTAAAAGTTTTACCATCAGTAGATAAAGGAGCTACAGAAGCAGGATTAAAATATGTTAATAATGATGCCTGCTATCCAAGTATCCTTGTTGCTGGACAAATGATGGAAGCTTTAACAAGTGGTGAATATGATGTCAACAAAACAGCCTTGATCATTTCTCAAACAGGTGGTGGATGTCGTGCGACAAACTATATCGGATTTATCCGTAAAGCTTTAAAAGATGCTGGTTTAGAACAAGTACCAGTAATTAGTGCTAATTTACAAGGTATCGAATCAAACCCAGGATTTAAAATTACCTACCCACTTTCTAAGAAAGTTATCATTGGAGCAATGTATGGAGATTTATTCATGAGAGTCCTTTATCGTGTAAGACCATATGAAAAAGAAAAAGGAAGTGCCAATAGACTTTACCAATCATGGGTAGAAAAATGTATGAAAAATATTGAAACAGGTAGCATGAAAGAATTTAAGAAAAATGTTTATCAAATCGTAAAAGATTTTGATGAATTACCTTTATTAGATATTAAAAAACCAAGAGTTGGTTTAGTAGGAGAAATCCTTGTTAAATTCCATCCAACTGCTAATAATCAAATTGTTGATATTATTGAAAGAGAAGGTGGAGAAGCAGTTATGCCTGATTTAATTGATTTCTTTCAATATTGTTTCTATTCAACAAAATTTGAAAGAAAACATTTCAATGCGACAGCTAAAGCTGCTAAGCTATGTGAATTCGCAATTAAAGCCGTTGATTTCTTAAGAAAAGATATGATCAAAGCTTTAGAAAAATCAAAACGTTTTGATCCACCAGCTTCTATTGAACATCTTGCTGATAAAGCTAAAGAAGTTGTTTCAATTGGTAACCAAACAGGTGAAGGTTGGTTCTTAACTGGTGAAATGATTGAACTTATTGAAAGCGGAGCACCAAATATTGTATGTATGCAACCATTTGGATGTTTACCAAACCATGTTACAGGTAAAGGTGCTATTAAGGCTTTAAGAAAGAAATATCCTCAAAGTAACATTGTAGCTGTTGACTATGATCCAGGAGCTAGTGAAGTTAACCAATTAAATCGTATTAAATTAATGCTTTCAACAGCTTTTAAAAATTTAGATAAATAAAAATAGTGGTTCGTATGAACCACTATTTTACTACCTTTATATTTTGACAAGATTGCAAGTTGATAACATGATATTTGTTTTATTGATTGAATAATGATTTTTAATTGAACAGATAATCAAACTATCACGGCTTTCTTTATAGGATAATGTTTCACATTCAGCAAGAGAAAGCATAAAGTTTGTTTTCTTTAAATCAATATTTAAAACTAAACTCATTTGAATAAGATCATCTCTTTGAGGTTGAATTTTTCCATTAAGAATACCATTCAAAGTATTTTCATCAATTTTTGTTTCATTATATAACTTGATTGTAGGAATACAGTAATATCCTAATAAAGCATAAAAATAAGTTAAAAAATCTAAATCTGGAAATTCGTGTTTTACTTCATCAATATTGGCACATGTATCAACAAGCATAAATAATCTATCGGCATTCATCATATCACCTACTTATTATAATTTTAACCCCTTTTAAATCATTGAACAAGTTTAAAAATATTTATTTTACTAATAATATTTTATAATAACAGTTTTAAAAAGATTGTAGAAAAAAAAGAAGTAAAAAAAGGATATAAAATCTAAATAATTTGCATAAAATAGTATAAAAGAGTATGATATGAATAAGAAGGGGATGTTTATTATGTGCTTAGGATTATTAATGATGCTCTTGGCAGGTAGTGTAGTTTATTTTGGTAAGAGTTATTTTGAATATAAATTGAGGGAAGAGTAATCTAGCATTCGCTAGATTATTTTTTTAAAATGAAAAAACTGATTACTCTACTTGTATTATTTTTATTATGTGGATGTTTTCCACAATCTTACCAAAGTATAGAAAATAAATTTAAAACAAGATCAAATGTTTTAAATATCATTATCAGCTTTTAAATAAAAACAAAAACAACTCTATTACAAATAAATTTATAATATTGCTTATAACAAAGAAAACAAAATATTTATATTAAAGAAAAAGAGATTAGAATAAAGTAAGTAAAATTGTTAATGCGGTTTTAAAGGATCATCCAGAGTTATTTTATATTAAGGAATGGTCTCTTAATACAAAAGGTCTTTTTAATTTTGAATATAGTATGAAAGAAAAAGAAATTCTTAAAGATCAAAAAAGGATAAAGAAAATTGTCAAACAACTAAAAGAAGATACACAAGATTTAAAATCCTATCAAAAAATAAAATATATTTATGATGACGTTATTACTCATTGTAAGTATAATGAACAAGCAAAATATAACCAAGAAATAATCAGTGTTCTTATTAATCATCAATCAGTTTGTAGTGGTTATGCAAAAACAATGCAGTATCTACTCAATCAATTGCATTTTAAAGCAACGTTTTTAACAGGGAAAACAATAAAAGGAAGAAGAGACAAACATGCAATAAATATGATAAAATATGACAATGATTATTATTATATAGATGCAACCTGGGGTGATTTAGTATTAGCTGATGAGGAAATCATCAATAATAATTATTTGATGTTTGATAGTCAAACAATGAAACAAATGTATGATTTAGATGATCATTATAAAATAACTAAAAATGATAAACATACTTATTTTAAAGAAGAAGGGTTGTATTTTGATTTATATCAATTAAATACTTTAAAAGCTAAAATAAATAAAAATCAAAGAGAATGTTATTTGCAATTTTCAAATGAAGTATATAATGATGCTAAAGAAAGATTAACAAAAAAAGGAGATGCCTATCGTTTAATAGAAGGGGTAGATCATATTCAATATATCACGAATGATCAATTGAAGACGATTTATTTAAATGGTAAGTTATGAAAAGAATTAATGAAATAGTAGTTGTTGAAGGAAAACAGATAGTCAATTATTAAAAGAATTATATGATGTTGATACTATTGAAACACATGGACTAGGATTAGATGAAAAAACATTAGAACTTATTAAAGAAGCTAGTAAGACAAGAGGAGTTATTGTTTTAACAGATCCAGATTATCCAGGATTAAAGATTAGAAATCAAGTAGAAAAATATGTACAAAATTGTAAACATGCTTTTGTTGATAGAAAAGATGCTATTGGTAGAAAGAAATTAGGTATTGCTGAAGCAAATAAAGAAGCTGTAAAGAAAGCAATTGAAAATGTTGTTACATTTTCAAATCAAGAAGAAGTATTTCTTGGAAAGAGTTTTTAGAATTAGATATTATTGGAGATAAAAAGAAAAGATTAAAGGTTTATGATTTATTTCATTTAGGATATGGCAATGCAAAGACTTTGTTTAAAAGATTAAATATGGTGGGTATTTCCAGGGAAATGATAGAGAAGGAGTTAGAGAATGAAGGATATAGCGACTAAAAGTACAACTCAATATATATTAGATAAATATGATTTATATCCTAAAAAGAAATATGGGCAAAACTTTTTAATTGATCCTCATGTCGTAGAAAAAATCGTTCGTTGTTCAAGTGTTAATGAAAAATGTGCAGTGATTGAAGTAGGACCTGGAATTGGTGCTTTAACTCAAGTATTAGCACGTTATGCAGGATATGTAAGAAGCTATGAAATAGATACACGTTTTAAAGGAGTTTATGAAGAGTTTTTAAATCAGAAAAATATTGAGATTGTTTTTGAAGATTTTTTAAAAGTAAATTTAGAGGATTTAATGACTTTAAAGGATAAGTATGAAAAAGTTATTTTAGTAGCTAATTTGCCTTATTATATTACAACTCAAATTATTGAAAAGGTTTTAACTGAAAGTAAAGCTATTGATGAAATTGTCGTGATGGTACAAAAAGAAGTTGCTTTAAAATATACAAGCGATTATAAAAGTCCACTGATGTATATGATTGAAGATATGGGTAAAATTGAATATATGTTTACAGTAAGTCAAAATGTTTTTATTCCTGCACCTCATATTGATAGTGCTATTTTAAAGATTACAATTAATAAGGAAGCTAATTTAGATTTATATAAAGTATTAAATAGTGCTTTTAAACAAAGAAGAAAAAACGATTTATAATAATTTAAAAACAAAGAATATCAAAATGCATTAGATGTTTTAAATGAAAATCAAATAGATCAAAAATTAAGATGTGAACAACTTACATTAGAAGATTATCAGGCTATCACAAAATCATTATATAAACATACTATATAATGGTGATAGAATGAAGATAGGTGATATTGTAAGTAGAAAAAAATATCATCAAGATATTATTTTTGAAGTCATTGATATACAAGAAAATATTTGTTATTTAAGAGGAATAGAGTATCGTTTGATTGCGGATAGTGAAATAGATGATTTAGAGCTTGTTCAAGAGAAAAGAGTAATAGAAGATGTGCATTTACCACAAGAAAAATGTTTAAAGGGAAGTGTTTTACATTTAGATGGAGATCCTTCTTATTTAAAGATGTGTATGAAAAATATCAAGAATATGGTATTAGAGCATATGGTTATTATTTTAAAGAAGAAGAGTTTGCTAGTAAAATAACCAACCTATTAAAAAAACATAATCCACATCTTTTAGTCATTACAGGACATGATGCTTTGAAAAAAAATGGACATAAAAGAAATAGTCAAGATTATTTGCACAGTTTAGATTTTGTAGAAGCAATCAAAAAGGCTAGAGAATATCAACCGACAAAGATGCATTAGTAATCTTTGCAGGAGCATGTCAGTCATACTATGAACTTCTAGTAGCGAGTGGTGCTAACTTTGCATCAAGTCCTTCAAGAAAAAATATTCATGCGTTAGATCCTGTTATTATCACAACTCAAATCGCAAGTACAAATATTAAAGAGTATGTTGATTTAGAAAAAGTTATAGAGAAAACCTCTTTTAAACAATTAGGTGTTGGTGGAATTGATACAAGAGGGGTTGCCAGAAATTTGTATCCGAGGTAATGAAAAATGAAAGTAAGAACATATGCAAAAGTAAATTTAGCGTTAGATGTTGTAAGAAAAAGAGAAGATGGATATCATGATTTAGAAATGATCATGGCACCTATTACTTTACATGATCTCATTTATATTAATGTCATTGATGAAGGAATTGAAATTGAGTCAAATAGTAAGATCGTTCCTACCGATCAAAGAAATATTATGTATAAAGTTGCACAATTGATGCAAGAAAGATACGGATTAAAAAAAGGTGTTAAGATCTTTGTCTATAAGCATATTCCAACGCAAGCAGGATTAGCTGGTGGAAGTGCTGATGGAGCAGCAGTTATTAAAGCTATGAATAAATTATTTCATTTAAATTTATCTTATGAAGAAATGGCTGCTTTAGGAAAAGAAGTAGGAGCAGATATTCCATTTTGTATTTATGAAAAAACAGCTTTTGTTGAAGGTGTTGGTGAAAAACTACAATTTATTGATGAACCTTTTGAAGCTTATTTATTACTTGTAAAACCTAAAAAAGGTGTTTCAACTCAAAAAGCATTTACTTCATTAGATTTATCTAAGGTAAAACATCAAGATTGCAGAAAGATGAAAAAAGGAATTGAAATGAATGATTATCAAGCAGTTATTGATAATCTACAAAATACATTAGAACTTCCTTCTATTAAATGGTGCCACAAATTAAAGAAATCAAAAAAGAAATGATGAAGTTAGGCTTTGATGGAGCTTTAATGTCAGGAAGTGGTTCATGTGTATTTGGTATTACTAGAAATCAAGAAATTATGAATAAAGGATATGAATTCTTTAGAAAACGTTATTTTTTTGTTAGAAAATCGAAAATTTTAAACAAGGAAGAAAATCTGTGATAAGATTTTCTTTTTTTGAAAAGATGTAGGAATTTGCAATAAATTGTCTTATTCATCTTTAATTATGAGTTATATTTTGTTAGAATGACGTCGTAGAGGGGTGTGACGATGAAAACTTACGCAGTAGTAATGGCTGCCGGAAAAGGTACAAGAATGAAATCCGACAAGCCTAAAGTAGTACATGAAGTTTTATATAAACCGATGGTTTGTCATATCGTTGATGAATTAAAAGGTTTAGGTGTTGATGGTATTTATGTTATTGTTGGACATAAAGCTGAAGAAGTCATGAAACTTGTTGATGGTGTTGAGTTCGTAATGCAAAAAGAACAATTAGGAACTGGACATGCATTGATGCAAGCAAAAGATGTTTTAGGAGATAAAGAAGGAACAACTATTGTTTTAAATGGTGATGCACCATTAATTACTAAAGAAACATTACAAGGGTTAATTCAATATCATAATGAACATCAAATGAAAGGAACAGTCATGACATGTGATTGTGACTTAAATAAGAAATTTGGTCGTATTATTAGAGAAAATGATCAAGTTAAAGGTATTGTTGAGTATAAAGATTGTACAGATGAACAAAGAAATATTTCTGAAATGAATGTTGGAGAATATTGCTTTGATAATGCTGCTTTATTTAAAGCATTAGAATCAGTAACAAATAACAATGCTCAAAATGAATACTATATTACAGATGTAATTGAAATTATGAATCATCAAAACTTAAATGTTGGTGGTTATAAAATTGATGACTTATCAGAAGTAGGTGGAATTAATGATAAGTTTGAATTACAAGAAGCAACAAAACAATTACAATATCGTATTAATAAAAAGCATCTATTAGATGGTGTAAATATTGTAGATATGACAAATACTTATATTGGTAGAGATGTAGTGATTGGTCATGATACAACAATTGAGCCAGGATGTATTATTAAAGGAAAAACAGTGATTGGTAATGGATGTCATATTGGACTTATTGTGAATTTGATAATGTAGAAATCAAAGATAACGTAGAAATTAAATTCTCTGTTATTGCTGATTCGATTATTGAAAACGGTGTTGATATCGGGCCATATGCAAGACTTAGAAATCATTGTCATATCTTAGAAAATGTCCACATGGGTAACTTTGTGGAAATGAAAAAAGCAACTTTTGGTAAAGGAAGTAAAGCTGCGCACTTAAGCTATATTGGAGATGCGACAGTTGGTGAAAACGTAAATATTGGCTGTGGTACTATTACAAGCAACTATGATGGAAAAAATAAATTCCAAACAGTAATTGAAGACAATGTTTTCGTTGGCTGCAATTCTAATTTAGTTGCTCCTGTAACTGTTGGTAAAAATGCATTTATTGCTGCTGGATCAACAATTACAGATGAAGTTCATGAAGATGCTTTGCAATTGCTAGAAGTAGACAAGTGAACAAAGAAGGTTATAGTAAAGTATTAGAAGAAAAAAGAAATAAAATAGGAAAATAAGGGGTAAAAGAAAAAATGAAAACAAAATTACAGTATTGCTTATCATCATCAGTAGAATTAGCACAAGACATTTGTTGAATAATTT
>ENA-OQCS01001059-OQCS01001059.1-human-gut-metagenome-genome-assembly--contig:-NODE-1059-length-14760-cov-2.616893_pt1 | contig 14760 bp, 20 predicted proteins | sample MGYA00242757_ERZ504575 | MGnify/ENA primary metagenome ERZ504575 (study PRJEB26092, sample SAMD00036297) | human gut metagenome | host: Homo sapiens | study: EMG produced TPA metagenomics assembly of...
CTGCTAATTCGTTGCATATTCTAGAACTATCATCTATCGAACCATCATCTATCAGAATAATCTCACTTTTTTCCCCCCTAAAAATTGTTGCATCTAAATACTATCCACACATCTTCGCAAATATTGTTCTGCATTATATACAGGCACGATCACACTTAATTTTACTTCATTCATAGCTCCGTTCCTTTACCTCTTCTCCAAATTCAATATCCAAAGGATATGATACTTATACATTAATGTCACTATTTTCAATTTATTTGAAATTGGTAATTTTAATATTTTTAACCTTTTAAACATATTTCTGACCTTGTACTCATTTAAAATACTTAAGATCATTATTTGTTTTTCATGTCTATTTAAACTTTTTTCTTTCCAAATATCACCTACTGCATTATATAAGAAAAACAATAAACATAAATCTATCTGATGTTGAAAATCAAATATCTCATCACTCCCAAAATACTCTTCTATTTTCATATGGAGTTTCTGATAATCGTTCCATTTGTCAGGAACAAATTTATGTGTAGCTGATTCCGGATTCATACAATAATGATAATATGCTTTCCCCTTCATATAATAAAACGAATCAGCTTGTCGCAATAGTCTTGCCCCAAACAACAAATCTTCGGAATATCGTATTCCGGTTCATACTCTATACCGAAGCTATTTTCTTTTTTTCATTTTTTAAATTACCAGCAGCCAATTCGAAATAGTAGCCGGATATTCTACATTCTCCATCATCAATAGATGAGGATAGTATTCTTCTTCTAACTGCTTTCTACTGTAATATCCCCCTCGGATATCATGTGTATATAGTTCTGTATGTGTTCTAAATTCTTTTATGCAATCACACATCGCAACATCACACTGATATTGTTCAATCTTTTTAAGCATAGAAGAATACATTTCTTTACCAATATAATCATCACTATCTACAAAAGTAATATAATCACCAGTTGCAATTCTCATCCCTGAATTCCGCGCAACCGCCACACCAGAATTTTGTTGATGAAAAACTATAACTCGTTCATCCTTTTCCTGATATTGGTCACAGATTCCCGGACAAGCATCCGGCGATCCATCATCTACTAATATCAATTCAATATTTTTATAGTTTTGCCCTAAGATACTGTCTATACATCTTTTTAGATATTGTTCCGCTTTGTACACTGGAACAATCACACTTAACTTCAACATTTTCTTTCCCCCCTTTTCATTCAAATAATTTATAAAGCTTTTGCACCTCTCTCTTATTTGAATAATCTCTTTTAGAGCATGCTTCCGAAATTTTTCTCAATTTCTCTACATCTTGAATGATTTCTACCATCTGATCGGCGCAGTCCTTATTTTCCATTGGAACAATCAAGCCATCTATTTCGTTTTCTAATTGACTCTTTGCAGTTGAATAATTCGTAATTATTACCGGTTTTTTTATCAACTGCGCTTCTCTAACCGCTACGCTCTTTCCTTCATATCGACTTGGTTGTACATAAATATCACAAGCTTTTATATACGGATATGGATTTTGTTTTTTCCCCAGAAGAATGACGTGATTTTCCATTTTTTCTTCTCTGATTTTTTCTTTTATAAGTTCTTCAGCTACTCCAAACCCGATAATATACCAAGTAATATTAATTCCCTTATTTAACATTCGCGAACAGATATTAGGAATGTTATCAGTTTTTGCATAACAATATCTTCCAATTGACAGTAACTTTACTCCTTCTGAGAACATCTCTTCTGAAACATCAAACTCATCCATTTGTTTGTAAATCAACTGTTCCGGCAAAATATTCTCTATCACCACAATTTTATCTTTTAAATCAGGAAAAACCTTTAAAAAGCTTTCTGTTACTGCATCTGAAATTGACACAATCTTGTCATATTTCTTCCACATCTTTAATTCCGATTCAACATTAATCTGAACCTTTGAATAATCTGTATGTATCCATGCAATTTTCTTTTTCGCTCGTACCTTTTGTTCAACAAAATAATGCGGAGTTAAAAACTGAATTGCCATATCATAGACCTTTTGCTTTTGGATCTTAGGCATATATGGTACTGTATATTTGTGACTATATTCTAACCCCACGCCACTATCAATGATATTTCTTTTCTTCTCATAACTCCTCGCTTTTATCTTTCCTACAATACGTCCAAAAGCTAAAATAAAATGTCTCTCCTTAATTACATCCTTTAAAGGTCTTGCTAACACCGTATATGCAGGGATCTCAGGCAATAAATTTATATTTTCCGGAATATCTTCTAATAAGCTTCCTTCATGTCTCATAAGGAACAAATCAACTTGATATTTTTTTGAATCTATTGCATTTAAGAGTCCCAAAAGACTTTTTTCTGCTCCTCCCAATTCCATCGCGTGTGATAAAATCAATATGCTTTTCATTTTCTGAATCTCCTAAAGCACTCCGTTCCAAAAAACCTATGTAATACTCTTGTGATCTTGTTTCTGATTTTCTGTTTTGGTTCCATCCATGTCTTAGAATACCAATGAATTGCATATGTATTTTCTGTTTTGTTTAAAACACCTGTTTGATCATTAAATGGGCAAAAATACTCTTTCGGATAAATTGTAATATTTCCACACCGCTGCATCTTCCCATTTCCAATCAATCCATATTGCTTTAAAATTTCTGTAAAGTAAATGCAGATTGTTGTTGTATTAAATGATCCATCTTCCCTTATAAATGACAATCCTTCATAATAATTTAACATTTCTTTCATCAAACGATTATTTTTTTCTTTTACCCAAAGCACTAACCCTGGATTAATATATTCATCTGTTTCAAATCCCGCAAATGCTTCTTGATCTAATAATGGAGCAAAATCTTTTATTACTTCTACATCCGTATCAAAATATAGACCTCCAAACTTTTCCAGTGCATAAAACCTCGCCACATCACTTACAAATGCGTATTTTTTACTTTGATATGCCTCTTCTACATATCGATTATTATGAATATCAAAATTCTGCTCATTCCACTCCATAATTTCAAAATCAGGGAAATATTCTTTCCAACTGTCTATACATTTTTTAACAATTGGTGGCTTTTCACTACCACCAAACCAACAATAATGAATTATTTTAGACATGATAATTTCTCCTTCTACACTACTCCCATTTCAAAACAGTAAAATATAAAATAAAATACATCATTAACATATTAACTATTTTTTGAGATTTTTTTGTGAACGCATTTTCTAATCAAATATGGCATAATAATAAGCTGTAAAGATTCGTATATATTGCCATTCTTCCCATCAAAATACCACTAGTAACCATAGCTATTAAATTAAAGCCTACTGTAATGATCGACATATTTACACATATATGAATAACCGGATTCTCTTCTCTTAAAATACGTCTTCTCTGCACAAAAGCCAGTAGTACTGGGACTGCAGTGACCAATACTCGTAGTGGATTAACACCATCATCCCCCAATCTTTGCATTTCTGTAACCGCACCTGCATATTCGGTTTCTCCTAAAATCGTATCCATCAGTGCAGGGTTTTTACTTAAAATGAACATTGCAATTATAGCCATAACAATAAAAACATAGTTCTTTTGTTTCCCACTTTCCCTTGTACAATAAAAATAATTGGCAACATACATAAGGCAGTAACATGAATTGTTGATGCTAACAATATAATGAAAATCGCCTTCATATATTTCCTATTTATTACATAAGGAAGTGCAAAGAGTATAATTGCCACAGCAATAAACTGTCTTAGTCCATTCATCATCCATCCAATATGAACTGATGATGCCACAAAAAGATATATCGCGATCCAATAATCTTCCGAATATTTTCTAAAAATATAAATGATAGGAATGCTATGAATCAATGCTATGATTACACGAAACGCTGTAAAACTGTTTCCAAACACACTCTTAATCAACCATTCAATGATTACAAAGCCTTGTCCTGATTCCATAGTGGAAAGATATTGAAGAATCCCCATAAAAGAAGATGGGAGCAATTTGTATGCGGACAAATACATTGGAATATCATTAATTGCCGGTCCCATACACGCTAACCAAAATATTGGAAAGAACAAAATAACCGCACTAATCCAGTGCCACCTCTTTACTATGACTCCATTCACATTTTCTATATTATACAACTTCAATTGTTTTGCCATCAATCCAACAAAAAACAACCATATAAATATAACTCCACCAAACATAATTCAATATCCTTCTATTCTTATTTCTTTCTATGAAGAATTCTATATAGGCTTCCTGGTAATAATCCTATAATAATCGGTCTGAGACACCACACATAATTTCTTTTTTTAATCCTAATTCCTTTATCGCAACTTCTTCACATATGCTTCATTCAATCTATATTTGAATTTTCTCCGTCCTTGTGCATTTCGATCATCTCTCATAGAATACAACGGTTCTTGAAGGTTCATCCCTTTGAACCCCTTTGCATACATTTTAATCCATAAATGATAATCTTCTACCCTTAATAATCTATCACTTATACTGTATCCTTTTACTTTTTCATATGCCTCTTTCCTTACCATACATGCCGCATGACAGAAGGGAGTCCCTTTCAAAAAGCTTTCTTTTATCGGATACAATTCTGCATATGTTTTCCCCCACACACCATTCTCATCAAAAAATAACATATCTGTACTAACAATGGCAATTTCAGGTTCTTTCTTAACGCTTCTACCTCTTTTTCAAATCGGTCTTCCGCACACAAATCATCACCATCCATACGAGCTATATAATCACCATCTGCAAATTCTAAGCATTTGTTAAGTGTATAATTCAATCCTTTATTTTCATCATTTCTTAATAACACAAATTGATTCGGATATTCTATAACATACTTTTCTGCAATTTTAACCGTATGATCTGTAGAACAATCATCGCACATAATTACTTCCCAATTTGTATATGTTTGTTTTACAATACAATCAAGTGCTTCTTCTAATGTTTCTGCACAATTATAAATCCCCATAATCACACTTATTTTTTCATTCATCTTTAAAACCATACACTTTCGTAAGTTCTCTTTTTACATTTCTAAATGTATATGCCTGTGCGTATGTATTAGCATTTTTTTGAATTTCTCCATACAACTGCTTATCGGTCAATATCTTTAAAACCTTATCAGCTATCCTTTCACAATCATTTACATCTATAAGAAATCCATTCTTCCCATTTTGTATCAATTCTCTATGTCCTCTATTTACAGAAGCCACAACCGGAGTTCCTGATAACATAGCTTCTACAATATTCAGCGGAAGTCCTTCTCTTTTACTGCAAGAAACTGACACATCAGCAATCTTCTGATATTCCTGAAGATTCGTAACATATCCCAGCATTTTTATATTTTCAGTCAATCTCAAAGATTTTATCAAATTTTCAAGATTTTCTTTTTCTGATCCATTTCCTGCAAGAAGCAGTTGTGCATCCGGATATTTTTTTACAATTTTCTGCATAGCGTGAATAATCATTTGCTGATTTTTATTTGGAAGCAATTCCCCTACACATAAAATAATCTTTTGTCCATCAGTAAAGCCAAACTGTTTTCTGATTTCCATTTGTTCTTCTTGAAGTACGGAATGATATCGGTTTTCATCCACGCCTACGCCATGAATCCGCTCCACTTTACAATGAAACTTTTGGCTTGCTAGGTGGTAATCCTCCTTCGTAATGGTAATCAGCTTATCTGTCATTCTTGAAAAGTATTTTTCAATGGGATAAAACACGATCCAGTTCTTTTTCGGCGCACCTTTATAAAAATGAAATCCATGTGCTGTATAATAAACTTTAGTGCCTTGCTTTCTGGCCTGCTTTGCAGCTAATCTTGTAACAATTCCTCCCATTGGCGTATTGCAATGAATCACATCATACTTTTCTTTATTAATAATATTTTTTAATTCCTTATAAGCCTGTATATTATCTTTACTTTTAGGAGAACGGGCAAATGGTATATCATAAACTTTCTCAACAAAATCAAGCTTTAACCCATTTTTTTCTGCCAAATTATCTCTTGCAGCCACATGGACTTCACATCCATGTTTATGCAATACTTCAACAAGTGGTTTATGAAATTGACAAATGTGACTTTGTACAGTCGCTGTCAAAAGCACTTTCATTTAATCCTCCCCCTGTCTCAAAAATGAAACCAGCTATTAAAAATAAAATACTCGCTATACCTGCTGCAATCATAGTATATGGCAACTGTGAATAAACATGCTCCATATTTTCAATCCCACAACTGGAAGATGTTATAACTGTAGCATCTGAATAAAAACAAGCATGACTACAGAAAGTTCCACCACATACAATAGCTGCTATTACAATTAATAAATTTGCTCCACACGCAGCACCTAATGGAATAATAATAGGCGCACAAACTGCCGGTATCCCCCAGTTACTTCCTGTTATAAAGCCCAACATTGCTACAACAACAAATGCTACCATAGGATATATATTAGCATTTACAAATGGTTCAACCACACTCATCACATAATTTGGCAAATTAATATCTGCTGATGCCTGTCTCATCCATAAAGCAGCAACAATAATTACCAATGCAGAAACCGAATCCGCAAATCCTTGAACCATAAGTCACAAAACTGATTCGTTCTCATCTTTTTACGTGGGATATAAATAATTCCTGCTGCAAGTATCGCCGCTATAATTGCAATAAACATATCTCCTACTGTTAATTGCACTATGATCATTGTCAAAATCGGAAAAAGAAAATCCACAATTTTTGCTTCTTTATCAACTTCTTCATTTCCATTTTTATTCCACTTCTGACTTTCTTTGCTATACACTTGTCCTGTTTCTTCTACACGCTTATATGCACTTTTCATAGCGCCTAATTTCGGTATTACCCCAAATATGAATAAGGTACAATTATAAGTGCTACTAATGCATAAAACATATATGGGATTGCATGTATATACGTCGCCATCGCACTACCATATCCCAAATCTACAATCTCGGACTGCTCCCAAAAAATTCCTGCAAAGAAAATTGCCCATGTTGAAAATGGTAATAAAACACATACCGGTGCTCCTGTAGAATCAATGACATATGCTAGTGCTTCTCGAGGCACCTTCCTTGAATCTGATAATTTCTTTGTACAAGCACTAATTGTCATAATATTCATGTAATCATCGACAAAAATAATAATCCCTAGTATCCATGATGTCAGTAATGTACTTTTATCTGTCTTGCAAATTTTCCCCAAAAAATTGGCAATCGCATGAGTTCCTCTTGCTGCGTTGATTACCGCTATCAAACTACCAAAAAGTCCACAAACAATTAACAACCATACTGTATCGTAATCTGTAACCACTTTAAAAAACGAATCTACCATTAATGTTACCGGATTACTTTTATTTGCAGTAGCAATAATCAAATATGATGAAACACACCCTATCAACAATGCCTCTGTCGTTCTTTTAGACTTTATCGCAACAACAATAACCAGCAATGCTGGCAACAGTGTTATTATTCCATACCCCATCAAAACTTCTCCCTTTTTCTTCCAAACCTAATCTTTGAAAATATTTCTAAATAATTACGCACAACAAACGCCCGAAAATTTGTATGCGAAATATCATGCACTGTTATTCCTGTCTCAGCTATTCTCGGTTCCATATATGTAATCAAATCAATCGGTATATCATCTACCTTACGTTTTTCTAATGGAACTGTCAGCATTAATTCCACATATTTTCTATTATTAAATGGAATCGTAATATCATAAGAAACTCTATGTTCTGTAGTCAAAAAAATTCCTTCTCCGCCACTCCACGCAAATTCCCAAAAATATAATTCTAACCACGAAAAGATTATCAAAAGTTTTTTTATCATAATACTTCTTAAATATTCTGCAAATACATTATCTGTCTCTTTGATCAAATATTTACCAACATAAACTTTGTGCATTGCTCTCCAATAGCTTGCATACGGATATTGCGGAAATTTCTTTTTATTATATTTATTATAATACCATCCGCGTCCCATCTCATTTACCCATGATTTAATTTCCATATCACATGGAGGATTTTCTGTAAAATATAACCTTTTTTTTCAAGTCATTTGTATTGTTTGCGCCAATACATCCATTATTACATTCCATAACTTTTTTAAACACTGGCAAATCTTTATATCCATCCCATTTTTCAGGAATTTCATAAAGTTCATGTTCAAGTCCTAAATGTACTAAAATCTCTTTCGCCGCATACGCATCAACAGACTCATCAACATTTGATATATAACTAAAATAATGTAATTTATCATATACTTTATTGGCACATGACAATGCTGTCATACTGTCCCTTCCGCCAGTCACAGAAATAGACACTTTCTTTTCAGGCCATTTTTTTGCAATACATTCCATTGTATTCGACATAATTCTTCCTAATTCATGAATCGTATTTTCATATTCTTGCTGTGTCTTTGTCTCTACAATTTTCTCAGTCGGATAAAATCTTACCACTTCTATGCCATTTTGTTTTTTTCATATGATCCAAAATGATTCGGAACCATTCTTTTCAATTCATCAAACGGTGACAAATCACCCGGAAGCCATGTTCCCCAATAATGCCAATATTTATTTGTTGTAAGCCGCTTTATATATTCAGGTTGTTTCAAACCTTTTAAATCAGCTACCAGTTTTGCATGTGAAGTAATATAAAGCTTATCGCTAATTAATCCATGATACACAAGCTGCATTCCTGCACAATCAGTTGTATAAACAATTTGATTTTCTGTTACATATCCTACACAAAAAACACCTGTCAAATTGCTCTCTGCATCCCAATAATCAGCTTCACTTTTTTCCCTAGCCGAAGCTAATTTTTTCAAAATTTCATTTTCATCAACAAGCATATTATATGGGTCATATGCATGTCCTATTATGAAATATATAACTTGATTTCTTTCATATGTATAAGCATATGTCTCCTTATGCGTATACATATAAAATGAATATCCTATCGTTTCTTCTTTCCAATTTGCATAAAACGGATATTCTAAATTTACATTTTGTTTTTCATTTGTGATTAAAAAACCTCTGCAATATAACCTTTTTTGAAACTTTGGGTAATCCTTCAAGTTTTTTCATTTCTTCTGCACTATAATATGACATTAGTTTCTCCTTATTTTCTCTATTTTTCTTCTTAATTCTTCATATTGCTTCTTTCTTCCTTTTGCTCCCGCAATTTGAATTACATTTGCCATTCCATTTGGATTAGCTTCAATCAATACACAATCATTTTCTCTGATAGCAATATCCCAAGCCACATATTTCAGCGGATAGTTCTGTGCGCATTCTCGAACAAATTCTATAACAGTTTCCCAATTCGGAATTTTAAATCCTTTCATTCTTATTTTTGAAGTTGGATGCATCTCATATCTTCTTCCGATTGCATCCTCCCCATCATCTCTTACAATCCCCGTTTTTCATCTATCGAGCCTACAACTCCCCCTGCCGAATAATTATCTATAACGGTATTTCCTACGCCCATCCTTAAAGCTGCCCCTATAATTTCACATTCATTCCCGATCATAACTGTAAATATTCTTATTGTATTTACACTACTAGGTTTAATTTACTCAATTCTTGATGTTGTGTTACTAATTCATCCAAAACTGCTGGACTTTTTTTAAATTTATTATATAAATCTTCAATACTTCCTTTTGAAACTGTCCATTTTTCTATCCCTCTACCGCAATCAGCCACATCTAGCTTATATAAAAATGAATTATGCTTATCTACAAATTTTTTCAAAATCTTCCTTTGTAGATTCGGCTGAATATAATTGATCTCGCTTCACATATTTTTTCAATTCACGATACATTTCTTTTTACTGCATAACTGAGTAAAAACCTCTTGTGAATCGACATACTGTGCAAAACGCAATCCATCTTTAGATGTCAAATATTCCTTTTCTCTTTGCTATTTTTTTCAAAAAACCTCAACTCAAAATAATCGGAAATAGTCGCTTTATATCTTAGATAATTCCAAACAATTCCCATTCCATAACGTATTCTGTAAAAAAGATTTATCCCCCCCCGGTTCATTTTTATACATGAATCCATTTTATTAAACATTACTTTTAAAACTTGTATATTTATCACTTAATTCTCTCCTTATATTTTCATAGATCACTCCCGCCAGTCTCCGGGCATTTCCATCTCCGACAAAACTGTTATGCGGTGTCACTATAACTTCTCCATCTCCCATAACGGGCTATCTTCCCCCAGCGGTTCTTCTTCAAACACATCCAGCACTGCTCCGCCAAGTCTTGGCATCTCCCGCTTCAACGCTTCTGTATCTACGACAGCGCCTCTTGCAATATTTACAAGGATCGCCCCGTCTTTCATTTGGCTGAATTTTTCTTCATTCATCAAATACCTTGTCTCCTCAGTTAGCGGCAAAGTCAATATGACAATATCGCTTTTGGATAAAACTTCGGACAGGTTCTCGATTCCAACCATCTTTTCATAAGTTTCATCTTCTCTCGGATACAGATCTACGCCTGTTATTCTGCATCCGAAAGCGGAGAAGCGTTTTGCACATTCAGTTCCGACACTGCCGCAGCCTGCAATGCATACTTGCTTTCCGAATAATTCTGACAGATTTCTTCGTTTCTCCCACTGTTTTTCCACCTGATTCTGCTGAAAGAACTTGCCTTGTTTATACAATTCTAACACTCCGAATATTGCAAATTCTGCCATTGGGATACTATATACCCCCCTTGCATTATGTATCTCAATATTATGTCTTTTTACATACTGCATATCAACTCTGTCAAATCCGGCGCTTGTCAGTTGAATATATTTTAAATGAGTAAATCGCTCAATCGGATGGGAAAGAAATAGTCCGTTGCATATAACTCCTTCAACCCATTCATATGAACACGGAAGCTCATCTTTTTCAAATTGCAAGAATTGTACCTGATGCCCCAACATTTTTAATTGTTCAATTCCGTCTTTTGCCCCTTGCCATGCTCCTGTTACTAATAAATTCATTTTGCATCCTCACATTCGCATATCTGTCTTATTTTTGTCTCAACCTGTTGTCTGTTTTTCCAAAAATATTCACTATGTACTCTGCATTCTTCTTCAAGTTCCCGTATTTTCGGCAATTCAATTTCAAAAATCTTCTGAATCTCTTTTAAGTCTGTCACTTGACCTGTCCTGCAGAAACTCCGTGACAAAATCGCACATGCAGAACCAAGACGATAATGTTCTTTGATCACATATTCCGAAGGAAGCATTCCTTTCCCTAATGAAGCAATTCCGCCAAATCCATAAGGAATCCCGCCTTTTCTGAATTTCAGACAGAGTTCTTCAACCGTACCGTCAAGCAGCAGTTCAAACATAAAATTTTTACCGTAACCTAATGATAAATCATTCAATCCGATAAACATCTCGTCAATCCCCGGAATTTGTATAGATCCTCTGCAATGGCCGCCGCTTCGGGTGTTTCAACCAAAAGGACTGTTTTTGCTCTGCCATTTACATATTTTACAAATGTCTGAACTTCCTCTGCCGTTTTAAAATAAGGCAGCATTAAAAGATCTGCACCTGCTTCGATCGCTTCGTCAATTTCTTCTTTTGACGAGTTATATTCATCTGTTTTTTCATGAATCGGATTCACTCTTACAAACAGTTCCGCTTTATTTAAGCATTGTGCAAGCCGCCTCACATCATCCGCCGTATGTCTGGACTGCACTGTATCCATCCCACCCTGCCTGTCGGTTTGCCGATATATTCCATATCGACAAAAATACGGTCAACTCCTGCTTCTTCTGCGATATGGGCGACATCTTCTGAATTTGTAATATACATCAGTTTTAATGGCATCTGATCATCCCTCTGTTTTGTCTGCTTTTCTTTTGATCGTTTTATTTGATCTTCCGTCATTTTCTATAGCACTATCTGTTTTCTATTTTTGTTTCACTGTTTCTCCGACATTTTTCGTTGTCGGCATTTGTAAGTACTTTAAATACTGTCATAAATAAAATCTTTACATCCAGCCAAAAGGAAACATGCTCTGCATACCAGCCGTTTAATTCGATACGTTTATTCCATTCCACTGTTTTTCTTCCGTTCACCTGCGCCCAACCTGTAATTCCCGGACGCACATTAAACATCTTCTTCTGCTCCTCTGTATATTCACTCCATGGCCACGGGTGATATGTAAGCGGACTGCGGAAACCGATCAGCGCCATATCGCCTTTCAAAACATTCACAAGCTGTGGAAGTTCATCAATGCTCGTGGCGCGTATGAATTTTCCAACTTTCGTCACACGACTGTCTTTATTATCGGAATAAACACCACCCTTTTCAGCTCCAACGCACATGCTCCGGAATTTATACATTTTATATACTTTTCCTTTATAGCCGATACGATCCTGTTTAAAGATCACAGGACCTTTTGATTCTGCTTTAATAGCGATTGCAACGATTGCCATCGGAATTGCTGCAATAACCAACCCGATCAATGCAAGGCAAAAATCAATTCCCCGCTTAATATATCGATTATAAACCCCATCATAAGCTTTCCTCTTCATCTTCTCTCTCCTGTAGATTCTTCTTTTTACTTATGTTTATTATCACATCTTCTTTTTGAGTACTTGCGCCGCATATTTGTCTGATGACATCTGTTGACCCTTTGTCTTTTTCCAAATTCTCAGGCTCTTACCCTGCGCTGCGGCAAACTGTTATCTTCCGGCTCTACTTCCGCTCCTACTTCTTTATTCACTTCTTCCGGTCTTTTAAAAGTAGGCACAACTTTTCGCAGTACTTCTCTAGCCTGATCGTCATCTCCGTTGTCACATACATCTTTCAGCATCCTTAATTTTTCACGGATCTGTTCTACAGACAGCGGTCTGTCTTTTTCTCTGAAGATAAGGTCATTTTCCGTCTTATCAAGCTCTTCTGTCTTAACAAGAAGTTCTTCGTACAGTTTCTCTCCCGGACGGAGTCCTGTCTCTACGATCTCGATATTCTGCGCCCCTGACAGGTGGATCATATTTTCTGCAAGATCTAATATCTTGATCGGTTTTCCCATATCGAGAACAAGCAGTTCTCCATTATGGGCAAGCACACCGCTCTCTAATACGAGCTGAGATGCCTCCGGAATTGTCATAAAGTAGCGGATAATCCGCTTATCTGTAATTGTAATCGGTCCGCCGTTTTGAATCTGACGCTTGAACAGAGGGATCACGCTTCCTGCGCTTCCCAACACATTGCCAAATCTCGTCGCACTGTATTTTACTTTTCCGTTAATACTTGCGCTCTGTACGATCATTTCACACATTCTCTTCGTCGCGCCCATCACGTTTGTCGGATTGACCGCTTTATCCGTTGAGACCATCATAAAACGTTCCGCACCGTATTTCTCACACATTTCAACAACAACTGCTGTTCCGAATACATTGTTCTTAATTGCTTCGATACAGTTGTTCTCCATAAGAGGCACATGTTTATGTGCTGCCGCATTGATCACGATCTGCGGATGATATTTTTGGAATACCCTCTCCATCGCTCTTGAATCTGTAATAGAAGCAATCTCTACGCTGAGTCCCGGTTCATTGCCATACGCGATCCTTAATTCCTGCAGAAGATCATAAGCTCCGTTCTCGTAGATATCCAGAATGATCAGTTTCTCCGGTCCCATTTTAACGATCTGTCTGCACAGTTCCGAACCGATCGATCCGCCTCCTCCGGTAATGAGAATGACTTTATTATTATAATAATCTTTTGTCTTTTCGTTCGTAAGCTTTCTCGCGCTCTAAACAGCAGTTCTTCGATATCGAATTCTCGAAGAGCTCTCTTTCCGCCTGCCATCTGCATCTTAGGATAATCGTACATCTTCACTTTATATCCGGCATTTTTATAATAAAGATATCGCTCTGTTCTTCTTTCATCCGCCATAGACGGCAGCGCAAAGATAATTTCCTGTATTCCGTATTTTTTCAGTTTCTGAAACGTCGCCTCGTTTTCAGACAATACGGGAAGTCCCTGTATCTCTCGTCCGTCTTTTGATTTATCGATATCCACAAAACATTTCGGCACATAGGATGCCATCTTGTTTGCCAACAGTTCCCCTGCCAGAGTAACTCCGACATTTCCTGCCCCTATGATCGCCACTTTGATCTTCTGATCGTCTCTTGTTTCCCCCACTTCAATTCCGGCAAATATTTTCAGCAGTGCGGCTAAAATTTTACCTGAAAAAGTTTCCAGGTTGCTGCACTTATACGCATAACGGTAAGACATTCTCATGATCAGCGCTCCCATGGTGTTTACCGTACTCAACACCAGAAGGCGCGGAAATGAGATATGAGCGACCGGAAGAACAGATTCCAAAATCACATATATTAAAAATGCCACACAATCCGTACAAACTAAACGCATGTAGCATTGAATTCCCCCGTATCTCCATATCTGCCCATATATCTTTCCGACCAGCCGGCAGGCAAATACGCATACAAATGCAAGAAGCATCTGCTGCAATTCCCCTCTCTGCGTCAATTTTACCGGTCCTTCATATAATACAAGCAGAAATACAGACGTCACTGCAAATACGATCACATCGTAAAAAATAATTTCCATCTTATATGAAATGTAGTCTTTCCTCTCATCTGTAATTTCCTCTGTTATCTCTCCAAATCCATCTTTCATGTTTTGATGTTTTTAACTGCTGTCCCTCTAGTTTATCTTTCATACTTCTTTAACTGCTATTT
>ENA-OQCS01001060-OQCS01001060.1-human-gut-metagenome-genome-assembly--contig:-NODE-1060-length-14757-cov-3.656801_pt1 | contig 14757 bp, 19 predicted proteins | sample MGYA00242757_ERZ504575 | MGnify/ENA primary metagenome ERZ504575 (study PRJEB26092, sample SAMD00036297) | human gut metagenome | host: Homo sapiens | study: EMG produced TPA metagenomics assembly of...
AGTAACGGCCCACACGATGGTCGCCCACCACGCCGATACCTGCCAGCACCTGGATGGCGTCGTCAACCACTTCGCAGGTGGCCTTGGAGCAGTAGTACTTGGCCATGCCGGCGAGGATGCGCACGTCCTGGCCCTGATCGGCCTGCCAGCACAGCTTGTACAGCATGTTCATCATGTTCTCGATCTTGCAGGACATTTTCCATGATCATCTCCTGCACAGCTCGAAGCGACCGATCTGCTGGCCGAACTGGGATTGGACGATGCTTCGCCGAAGCAGGATGATCGTCGTCGCCATCGTAAGGATGATGCGTCCGACGTTGAGCCGCGCCGTCGCCGTCGTGCGGTGGAAGGGCCGAAGGATGAGGACGTTGTGCGCGATCTTGATGACATTCTCGCCACGTTGCCTTCGCAGGGCAGTGATGATGACGAACGTCGTGACGAGGCTGAAGACGGTGATTTCGCGCGTCGTGGTCGCGGTCGCGTCAGCGATAGGGGTGACCGCGTGGATCGTCGTGGCCGTCGCTGCGTGGCCGTGACCGCGATTATGACGAGCGTGACGAGCGTCGTGGCCGTACCGGCGACCGTAACAATGATCGCAACGAGCGTAACGATCGCGTCGAGCGCAACGAGCGCACGGATCGCAATGTTGAACGCGAACAGCGTCACGAGGAGCCGAAAGAGGATCTCGTGCCTGTCGCGGGCATCGTCGACGTGCTCGATTCCTACGCTTTCGTGCGTACCTCCGGCTATTTGCCGGGTCCGAACGACGTGTACGTTTCCATGGGCCAGGTCAAGAAGTATGGGCTGCGCAAGGGTGATGCCGTGCACGGTTCCATCCGTACCCCGCGTGAGGCGACCGCCGCAACCAGCGTCAGAAGTTCGTGCCGCTGCAGTCCATCGACTCCATCAACGGCATGACCGTGGAGGCCGCACAGAACCGTCCGCAGTTCAACAAGCTCACTCCGCTGTATCCGCAGGAGCGTCTGAAGCAGGAAACCGCGCCGAACAAGCTCACCGGCCGCCTCATCGACATCGTGGCGCCGATCGCAAGGGCCAGCGTGGCCTGATCGTGTCTCCGCCGAAGGCCGGCAAGACCATCACCCTGCAGAACATCGCCAACGCGATCGCCACCAACAATCCGGAAGTCCACCTGATGGTCGTGCTCGTGGACGAACGTCCGGAAGAGGTCACCGATATGGAACGTACGGTGCAGGGCGAGGTCATTTCCTCCACCTTCGACCGTCCGGCCTCCGACCACACCACCGTCGCCGAACTCGCCATCGAACGCGCGAAGCGTCTCGTGGAGCTTGGCCAGGACGTGGTGGTGCTGCTTGATTCCATGACCCGTCTGGCCCGTGCCTACAACATCGCCGCTCCGGCTTCCGGCCGTATTCTTTCCGGTGGTGTGGATGCCCAGGCGCTGTACCCACCGAAGAAGTTCTTCGGTGCCGCTCGTAACATCGAAAACGGCGGCTCTCTGACCATCATCTCCTCCGCACTGGTGGAAACCGGCTCCAAGATGGACGAGGTGATTTTCGAGGAGTTCAAGGGCACCGGCAACATGGAGCTGCGCCTGAGCCGCGAACTGGCAGACAAGCGCCTGTTCCCGGCCATCGACGTGAACGCTTCCGGCACCCGTCGCGAGGAACTCATCACCGATCCGCAGGAGCTGCCGATCATCTACCGTCTGCGTCGTCTGCTTGGCGGTCTGGAGCCTGAGCAGGCTTACCAGACGCTTGTGCCGCGTCTGAAGAAGACCGCGACCAACCGTGATTTCATGCGTCGCTGATCCAGCAGAGCGGCAATACCGCGAATAACGGCAACAGCTAATCGCAGGTAATCGCAATCTGCGGTTACGCATCCAAAGGGTCGTATGACAATCGCCATGCGGCCCTTTTGTTTCGTTCGGCTGTCTTTCTGTTCGGCTGTTTTTCCGTTTTGCAGTTTTCAACTACTTTCGAATGCGTTTCGATTGTTTTCCGAAAGTTCCGCACGATTCGGCAATGTGGATGATCACGTTGTGGACATACGGTATGTAAAAACCGACGCACGAAAAAATACGAAATCGAAAGTAAAAAGACGAAAATAGTATTGCTATATAGGGGGTATATGAAAAAAATAGGAGAAAAATGATTGAAAATCGAAATTCGTTGGAAATGTTACGAAAATGCAGTTGACGGATTGTGTGTTGGGGTGGGTATGGTAATGGACGGAAACGTGAGCTGCATAGGGGAGTCGGTCCTACCGGACTGATGCAGAATGCTTGTTGGAAAGGGGTATCTATGGCAGGCAATGGCAACGAACCCGACACCACGCATGCGAGCGTGGGCCAATTCGACGATATCGACGAGACCATTCTCAGCATGCTGGAGAAAGACGGCCGCGCTACGCTGTCTCAGCTTTCGGACGCTACGGGACTGTCGATTTCCGCGGTGCAATCGCGCGTGCAGAAACTGGAACGTCGTAATGTGATTCTCGGCTACAAGGCCGTTATCGACGATGAAAAGCGTGGCCTCGCCGTACGTGCCTACATTGCGGTCACGCCGATCGATTATTCCAAGGAAGCCGAGATTCCCGCCAAATTGCAGGATATCGAAGGCATCATGTCGTGCGATTCCGTGGCTGGGTCACCCAGCTACATGCTGACCGTGCGCGCAGCCTCGCCAAGCAAGCTTGAGGATCTGCTGAACGTCATCCACCAAACGGTGCCGGTGAGCACGGAAACCACGATTGTGCTGCAACGGTACTTCTCCAAGTGACATGCGCGCGGTAGTCTTGTACGCATGAGCGATAGCAACATGACTGGCTTCGGCCAGAAGAAGAGCATGAAACCGAAACCGTCATCGATGCGGGCACCGCGCAAAGCAATCCCGAGGTCGCCGATGCCGTGGCGAAAATCGCTGCATTGCGCCAGTCGATCGACAATGTCGACACGGCCATCGTTTCCCTACTGGCGGAACGCTTCAAATACACGTCCCAAGTGGGTGTGCTGAAAGCCCGCGCGGGTTTCGCGCCGGCCGATTACAAGCGTGAGGATTACCAGATCGAACGGTTGCACCGCATTGCTGTCGATGCCGGGTTGGATCCCGACATCGCCGAAATGTATCGCGAATTCGTGGTGACCGAAGCCAAGCGCAGGCATAAGCGCATCGCCGAGAACGGCGTCGATCCGGGTGTGCTCGACGTATTCGCCTGACCTGTCTGTTTTCCGCGAAATCGTTTCTTGCCGGGGCATGCCGCGCGCTACATTGATTGCTTTGGAACGTTGTTTTGATTGCGATTGAGAGGCTCGGCATGCGTCGTTCTGTTGCGTTTCGTGCATCTTGTGCCCATCATGCCGATAGCACGCGTGGTGAGCGTGATATGCGTGTGGCGAGTGTCCATCTGCGGCACATGCTGGCTGCGTCCATTGCGGTAACGCTGGTTTCGGCGGCTCCCGTATGCGCGGTCGGGGTTTCGAATGTGGTTGATGCGGTGCGTCGGAACGGCGCGTACGTCTCGGCGGTGGCCTCGCACGATGTGATGAGCGCATATGAGTCCGTTGATGAGCCGGGCCGCTTGTATTTGACGAGTTACGCCGCTTCTGCAACTGATACGGACATGAATGCAGATGAGGCGCGACGTCTTCGCAGCGCGTGCCGCAAGAGCGTGTGGAACTGCCGTGGGATATAACGGCGACCTTTACTTTGGACGGTCCGACCGTCAGCGCATCCAAGATTTCCGGTGCATCGGGCGTGGTCGGCATCCGCATCGATCTGAAATCGGAACGACCGGAGGAAACGGCTGATCTGACGCCGATCGTCGCGTTCACCATTCCCAACCGCGTCGGCAATGACGCGACCTCAGACGAAGGCGTGCTTGTGTCTGCCGGCAATTCGTCGACATTGGTCGCTGCGGTAGCAAGCCGGGTGAGGATCTTACGATTCATACGTATGTGACTGCGAAAAACTTCACTATGAGTTCGCTGTCTGTCGCCGCTGTTGCCTGCGATTCCGAAAGAACTGGCTGCTATGGCAATCTCACCAGTTTGACCGATCGCGCATCCACATTGGTGGATGGTTTGACGAATGTCGGATCGCAACGCAACCATGAGCTCATCGCGCAGCTCGAACAACTGCGCGATCATGAAAGGAGCTTGCCGAAACGACCATCGCCCAGCGTGAGCAGGAACATGAGCAGGCGTTCAACGGGTATATCGACGCGTACGTCGGCTCGTATACGACGCATCTTTCCGGATCGATTGGCGATACCACGCAACTTACCGCCATTCTCGGCACCGCGGCCGAATTGAACGGCGATACTGCGGTGGCGCAGTCCGTGGTCGATCTGGCCAACGCGGTCAACGATGTGAGCGCCGCATACCGACATACGGGTGCCGCCGACGCGGTGAACGAGGTGATTCGCACCATCGAACAGCGTGGCACATCCGGTTTGGTGGCGGAACTCAACAAGCGTGCGGGCGAGGAGCAGCAGCGTGGCGCCAAGGATTACAGTGCCGGCCAGTCGCAGCTTTCTTCGGCGATGATTCCGTATTCCATGGATTTCACCGACGCGTACACCGCTCGGCTTAAGGAATTGGGGGCTTCCGCAGGTTCGGCGCAAAACTTGGAATCTCAGGCGATTGCGGATGTGCGCAACAGCATTGACGGCAATGAGAAGTTGAAGTCGGCTTCAAGCAAGGTTGGCGATGCGATGCAGGCGTTGGCGGATGCGAGCGAGCACACGGGTCAGGCCAGTGCGTTCCACCAGATCGTGCTTCGTTTTGCGGATCAGCTTGATGCAGGTGATGATTCGACCAGTTCCGACGATACTGTCGATGGTTCGGAAGTTACGTTGAAGGGGTCTATGGGACTTGCCTCGGCTTCGGAGACGTCGCTTGCGGGCCGTGCCGAGCGGGCGCGTATCAAGGCCCAACGCAAAGAGGAACGCGCGCAGGCGGATGCGGCCAATCAGCAGAACGCTTCCGACGGTACTGCGGCCAGCTTGGTGGACGACAAGAACGCCATCAGCATGGATGATGTGATGAGCTACGCGGGCGGCCTGCGATCGTCATTTGGCGCGGCTGCCGATACCACGTCGAAGAACGTTGCGAAGTCGGGGGAGTGGAATCAAAGAAATCCAGCGATGGCGATTCGGTAGATTCCGCATCTGAAAATACTGGAACAACAGGAAAAACCGCATCTTCCGAAATGTTGATGACAAGTGCGTTGCCGATTGCAGCATACGGCATTGCTGGTTCCGGAAATCGCACGTTGATTGTGCCTGATAATAGCGATTTGATTGACGAGACCGTTGAAATTGCGGCCGCTGCCGAAATATTGCAGCAGGCTTTGCAGAAGCTGTATCCGGATATGCCTGTGCAATCGCAGCCTGCTAAGGCCGCGCAATCTCAATATCTGCTTGCAGTTCCCGTTTTATAAAAATGTATAAACATAGGATCCAGATACACAAAGAGGGGGCCTTCCAATCGTGGAAGATCCCCTCTTAGGCTTTTTTAGCCGGCTGAGCCGTTAAGCAGACAGTCCTGTGGACTGTCTGTAGGTGAGTGAACGGCTTTGCCACGAAGGCTGCCGGTTTCACCTACAGTTGCCATTAGTTCTTCGGCTTTTTAGCCGGCGGCTCTCCAAGTTCGCTGTCGGCCACAATCACGTCGATGGCGGCTTCGGCATCAGCCTTGGCCTCCTTGACGGCTTCCTTGGCTGCTTCGGCGGTTTCCTTGACGGCCTTCAGTGCGGCGGCCGCTCCCATGAAGGAGATGCGTCCGACCACGCGACCGGCCTCGGCGATATCGCCCAATGCGCTTTCGATGGATTCGCGCGCTTCATCGGAACGCCCAGCTGCACGGAAAGGATCGGGGTCTTCATCGAAACCTTGGCCTTCGACTTGATGCCACGCAGCGCGGCCAGAGCTTCACCGGCATGGGTGAGCAGCTCCGGGGAGACGGCTGCTGCGGCCGCATCGTACGTTTCAGCCTTCGGCCATGCGGCGTGGTGCACGGAGCCTTCGCCCTCATGCATCCAGCTCCACACTTCTTCGGTGGCGTACGGCAGGTACGGTGCCAGCAGGCGTGCGAAGGCATCCAAGCCCAGTCCCAGCGCGGTGCGAGCGGACTTCACGGCCTTCTCGCTCGGCACATGGCCGGTGGAGTCTGCGGTGCCGTACGCGCGGTTCTTGACCAGCTCGATGTAATCGTCGCAGAACTGCCAGAAGTAGTTTTCGATGACTTCCAAAGCCTTGGAATGCTCGTAGTTGTTGAGGCTTTCGGTGGCTTCGCGCACTACGAGGGCCATCTTGGCCATGGCTGCGCGGTCCAGCGGCTCGGTCACGTCGCAGGGTTCCAGCTTGCGGTTGCCGGAGCGCCCACATGGTGGTTCTCATCCTCACGGCCGATGGCCAGTGCGAACTTGGTGGCGTTGAGCAGCTTGATGGCCAAACGGCGGCCGATCTTCATCTGGCCTTCGTCGTAGGTGGCATCCAGGCCCAAACGTGCCGCAGCGGCCCAATAACGCACCGCGTCGGCGCCGAACTGCTTGATCGGCTTGTCTGGCACAACTACGTTGCCCTTGGACTTCGACATCTTCTTGTGATCCGGATCAAGAATCCATCCAGACAGGGTGGCATTGGCCCACGGCAGACACTTGTTCTCGAGATGCGCGCGATCCACGGTGGAGAACAGCCAGGTGCGGATGATGTCCTGACCCTGCGGACGCAGATCCATCGGGAAGGTGGCGTTGAAAATTGCCTGGTTCTCTTCGCCTGGCTCTTCCCAGCGGGTCACGATCTGCGGGGTGAGCGACGAGGTCGCCCACGTATCCATGATGTCAGGTTCGGCGGTGAAGCACCGGGCACGTCGCGCTGGTCCTCGCTGTAGCCTTCCGGCACATCGTCGGTCGGATCGATCGGCAAGCGGTCCTCGCTCGGCACGATCGGATGATCGTAATCGGCGGTGCCATCTTCCTTCACCGGATACCACAGCGGGAACGGCACGCCGAAGAAGCGCTGACGGGAGATCAGCCAATCGCCATTCAGGCCGTTCACCCAGTTTTCGTAACGCACGCGCATGAAATCAGGATGGAAGTTCAGTTCGCGACCGCGTTCGATCAGTTCGGCGTTCAGCTTCTGATCGGTGCCGCCGTTCTTGAGGTACCACTGGCGGGAAGTGACGATTTCGAGCGGCTTGTCACCCTTCTCGTAGAAGTTCGTCATACGCTTGGTCGGAGTCGGTTCGCCGTCAAGATCGCCGGATTCGCGCAGTGCGTCGACGATGATCTTGCGTGCGGAGAATGTCGTCTTGCCGGCGGTTTCCTGGAAGACGCGCTTGCCTTCCTCGTCTTCGATCCAGTCCGGGGTGTCCATCACGATGCGTCCGTTGCGCTGGATGATGGAACGCAGCGGCAGGTTCAGATCACGCCACCACTCAACGTCGGTCACGTCACCGAACGTACAGCACATGGCGATACCTGCGCCCTTGTCCATTTCCGCGGCCTTGTGCGCCAGAATCGGCACCTTCACGTGGAACAGCGGGGAGTAGACGTACTGGCCGAAATACGGCTTGTAACGCTCGTCATCCGGGTGCGCGATCAGTGCGCCGCAGGCTGCCAGCAGTTCCGGACGGGTGGTTTCGATGTAGATCGGAGTGCCGTCTTCGAAGCGGAACGCCACCTTGTGGTAGAAGCCCGGATATTCGCGGGATTCCAGCTCGGCCTGGGCCACTGCGGTCTGGAAGGTCACATCCCACAGGCCCGGAGCGTCTTTCTGATACGCTTCGCCGCGGGCCAGATTGCGCAGGAACGCCTTCTGGGCCACGCGCTGCGGGTGCTCGCCGATGGTGTGGTAGGTCTGCGTCCAGTCGATGGACAGGCCGAGGGAACGCCACAGCGCCTCGAACTGCTTCTCATCCTGGGCGGTGAGCTTCTCGCACAGTTCGATGAAGTTCTTACGGGAGATCGGAACCTGATCCTTGGCGTCGATCTTCTTGCCATCGGTGCCTTCGAACGGCGGCACGAAATCAGGATCGTACTTGAGGGAGGTGTCCACACGCACGCCGTAATAGTTCTGCACACGGCGTTCGGTTGGCAGGCCGTTGTCGTCCCAGCCCATCGTAGAACACGTCGTAGCCGTTCATGCGCTTGAATCGCGCGATCACATCGGTATGCGTGTACGAGAACACGTGGCCCACGTGCAGGTGGCCGGAAACGGTGGGCGGCGGGGTGTCGATGGAATACACGGCCTTGCGGTCGCGGGTGCCTGGAACTTGTAGACTTCGCTTTCGTCCCAGACTTCGCGCCACTTGTCTTCGAGACCGTCCACGCCGACCTTGTCGGCAGCGGCGTGAGGTTCGCGTTGATGGTAGTATCTTGGCTTTCAGTCATAAAGCTAGTCTAGAAAGCGAATGTGACAACTTACGGAACTGCAGCCGAATGCCGAAATCGCAAGAAAATCAGCGCAACACACGGATTGTCCGCAGTGTTCGGCGATTGATTGACAATCGCGGGAAAATCACTGCAACTTCACTCTGCTCAACGGCAGCAGACGGTCGGTCAGATTTTTCGGATATCCCTGCAATTGGTCGCTTACCGCCATGAAATTCTTGCGCGTGTACAGCCAGTCGCTTGCCGCGTTTTCGCTGACGGCGCGTGCATACGTGCGCATGCGTGCCTGATAATCGTCATCATTGGTGGCCGCCATCGCGTCCGCATATGCCTGCTGCGCATCGCCGTTCTCATAATGGAACACGCTCTGGCCGTCGGTGAATACGCTCGCATCGTTTTCGCCGCTCATGGTGGTGAGCGCGATATTGTAGGTGCCCGCTTCATGCGTTCCGTGACTTGCGCCGCGGAATCGAGCACTTCCAGATTGACGCCGATATTGAGCTGTTCGATCGCCGATTTCACGGTGTTGCCGATCTGCTCATATTCCTTGGGCACCAGCAGATCGATATCGGCGATATAGTATGCGCCGAAATAGCTGCGCATCTGCTGGCCCTGCTCAAGATTGTAGGGGAACAGTTCGCTCAGATCCTCATACCCGTCTTCCAGCGGGCTTATCGGGCCTCCGAGCGGCGAATAGGCGTCCGGAGCGTCTTTGGCGATGGTCTGCGCGTCGATGGCGTATCTCGTCATTTTGCGGATCTGCTCGTCGGAGAACGGGCTTTCGGTGCCGTTATTGAAGGCGAGCATCACTTTGTCGAAGCTGATGCCGCTGTCGGAGTTGATGCCGCTTTGCTGGTTGAGCTCATCGGCGGCAGACGCGCTCAACGGCAATGCCATGCTGATTTTCTTGGCTTCCATGGCGCTGACCAGCGAATCTTCGGAAGCGTAGTAATACAGCGTTATTTGCGATGCGGCGGCTTTGGTGCCCCAATACGAGTCGTTGCGCTGCAGCACGATCTGTGTTTTCGACGAGGCTTCCACGGTGAACGGTCCCGATCCCACGGCTTTCTTGCCGTAATTCGCCGTGCTTTCCTCATCGTAAACAATGCCGGCACGCCCGCTCAACGCGCGCAGAAGGCACGGATTCGGCTGATTGAGGGTGATGACCACCGTTTTTTCGTCGGGATTGGTGATTTCCTTGAGACTACCAAGTTGGTCGGATCCCACGTAATTGTTGTTGATGACGTTTTGCAGCGACCAGACCACGTCGGACGAGTCGAGTTTATGGCCGTTGGAGAAGGTCACGTTGCTGTTGAGCGTGAACGTGTAGGTCAGTCCGTCGTCGGAAATCTGCCATGATTTCGCGATTGACGGCTGCAGTTTGTTGGTTTCGCTGCGTGACACCAGGGTTTCGTACACGTTTTCGAGCAGCGCCTGCTCCAGCGCGGTGCCCTGTTCGGTGCGGATGTCGAGCGATTCCGGCGCGCTGCCCTGAATGCCGATGGCCACGGAGGAGTCGGAAACGAGCGTGGTGAAGGAGGTAATCGGATTTTTGCGGTTCGTCAGCGACCAGCCCAGCCAGGTCATGACGCTGAGCATGATGCGACGCCGAAAAAGATCAGCCATCGCGTGATTTCGGCTTTCAGCTTGGCTTCCCGCCCGTTTTCTTCTTCCATGGTGTCTTCCATGGTGCTGAGTCTAGTTGGCACAGGCTACAGCGGGCATGCGCGTTACGCTGCGAATGCGCTCGGACAGGTGTCGTTAAGGGGGCAGTTGAGGCAGTCGGGCTTGCGCGCATGGCATATGGCACGACCATGCAATATCAGCCTGTGAGACAGGTCCGTCCACTCTTCGGGCGGGAAGCAGGCGGTGATCTCTCGTTCGATGGCTTTGGGGTCGGGGGAGCCGCTCGCCCAGTCCGAACGCCAGCGCAGCCGCCCGGTCACACGGATCACATGCGTGTCGACAGGGAATCCCGGCACGCCAAAAGCATTGCCAAGCACCACGTTCGCGGTTTTGCGCCCGACCCCGGGCAGACTTGTCAAAGCATCCATGGTTTGCGGCACCTCGCCGTCGAACCGTTCGCACAATGCGTAAGAAAGTCCGATGATGTTCTTTGCCTTCGTATGATGAAATCCGATGGAATGAATGATGCTTTCCACGTGTTCGGGATTGGCGCTCGCAAGTGCGGCCGGTCCCGGATATTCGCCGAATAATTCCGGTGTGACCATATTCACGCGTTTGTCGGTGGTTTGCGCGCTTAGCACGGTCGCCACCAGCAGCTCAAACGGGTTTGAAAAATTCAGCGCGCATTTCGGATGCGGAATCTCCTCGCACAATACGGCGTATTCCTGATGCATGCGTGACAGTCGCGCTTGTTTCGATTCCCGGGGCATGGCACCAGTCTACCGTCGCATGAATATGCAATCGCGCGTACGAAAGTGAGATAGCCGACAGTCAGATCGCAAGTATCGTGGCAATCGCAAGCATCGCAAATCGCAGGCAATGCCAGCAATGCGAATAGTGCGACAATCAGTTTTCGCTCGAAGCGTTGTGGCTGCGGCGTCCTTGGCTGCCGCCTCGCCTTCCTCTTCTTCCGGAGGATCAAAACGATAGCCGACATTGCGCACGGTACCGATCACATGCTCGTATTCGCCGCCCAGCTTGGCGCGAAGACGACGGATATGCACGTCGACGGTGCGGGTGCCGCCGTAATAGTCGTAGCCCCACACTTCCTGCAGCAGCTGCGCGCGGGTGAACACGCGTCCCGGATGCTGCACGAGGTACTTGAGAAGTTCGAACTCCTTGTATGCCAAGTCGATCGGATGCCCATGCAGACTTGCCGTATAGCCGTTGGTGTCCACCACCAGGTCGCCGGAGTGGATCATGCCGTCTTCGTTCTGCACGCCCGATTCTCCGGAACCGGAAACCGCATTGACCGGCGAGTTGCCGCGCTCGGATACCAAGCGAAGACGCCCCTCAACTTCGGCCGGGGAAGCGGACGCCACCACCACGTCGCGATGCCCCACTGCGAATTGACCACGGTGAAGCCACCCTCGGTGAGGACGAGCACGATCGGCGTGGACAGTCCGGATGCATGAATCAGGCGGCACAATGTTTTCGCCGTGGCCAGATCATCCCGCGCATCCAGAAAAAGAATGGTGTTTTCCGGCATTTTCACCAGACTTGCCGCGTCCATTGGTAGCACGCGTACGCGGTGGGAAAGCAGCGCCAGAGAAGGAAGCACGGTAGCTGGGTCGCTAGCGAACGTCATAAGCGTCAGATCCGTCACGTTAGCTCCCTTTGTCTCTTGTACTGGTTTTGTATCGTTGCCGCGATTGTACTCTTGTTGTGTGTTATCGGCGTTCATTAATTTTATCTGAACTATGTGGACACTTGCGGCTACATTTAATGGTATCGCATACGTAATGACCACATTATGGAAAATCATGAAAAGGGGACGAAATGACCGCCTCTGAAAAAGTTGCCGTCAAGTCGGCTCAGAAAGCCTCGTTCGGCAAGGTGTTTGCCATCCAAATCGCCGCATATGTGGTGCTGGTTGTGCTTGCTCTGATTCCCGGCATTTCCTATGGGAATGCGGAAGAGCCCGCAATCGTGTCGTTCACGGTTGTGGCTTCCGTGGCGATGATTGCGCTGCTTGCCGTGTTCAACCCGTTCCGCGATGGTGTTGCGGGGCATGCGATTTCCGTGATTGCGGGCTTGCTTTCCGTGGTGTGTGCCACGACGATGATGCTCGGACGTGCGATTTTCCCTGCCGGTTTGGGCGACGAAGACACGTTTTGGATGCAGGAAGGCTGGATCGCCGGCGTCGGCGGTCTGCTGATCCTGCTGATTGTGGTTTCGTTCGGGCGTCAGATGGCGCGTGAGAACCGTACGCATCTGATTCGTTCGCTGTCGCACAATGTTGTGGAAGGCGTTGCATGATTGGCAGCGCGGCTGGTGCTTCCTATCGACGCTGCTGCCGATTCGTTCCGGCGAAAACGCGGCTTCCACCGATTATGGCTCGACGACGGCGTGGGCTGTTGCGGTGATTGTGGCGTTGTTGCTGATTATCGCGCTTGACGCGTGTTCGTATTGGTGGAATCGTGATGCCGATCCCGATCCGCAATCCAAGAATCCGTGGATCGGCATTGCGCTGCTGCCGGTTATGATTTCCGGAATTGTGGTCGGTATCGCATCGTACGCGACCGTCATGTTCTAATAGTGTGATTCCTGCAATCGCGAGAAAACGCGAAAGCGCAGGAAAATAATCGCAAGTATTTGCGGTAAGCGGTAATGTAAAAGCATAATCATGTGCGATTACGGGCTTTTACTGTAAGTTTGTATATTTATTTGTATATCTGATTTGCGATTATTATGCGAGGAATCCGAGATGTTCCAGCAATACTTTCACGCCGATCAGAATAAGCACGACGCCACCTGCGATCTGTGCGGGCTTCTGCCAGCGCGAGCCGAACGCGCGACCGATATACAGACCGGCTGCGGAGAACAGGCCGGTGGTGATGCCGATGATGATCACTGAAATCCAAATGTTCAACGACATGAATGCGAAACTGACGCCGACGGCGAATGCGTCGATGCTGCAGGCCACGGCGAGCGGAAGCATGTGCTTCCAATCGAAATCAGCGGTTTCCTTGGCGTTCTCTTCATCCTCTTCGAATGCTTCACGCACCATGTTGCCGCCGATGAGGGCGAGCAGGCCGAAAATGATCCAATGGTCGACGGCGGTCACGTATTTGCTGAACGTGGAGGCGGCGAAATAGCCGAGCAGTGGGAAAAGCGCCTGAAATCCGCCGAACCAGAGGGCGGTTTTGAACGCGTCGAGGCCGCGTAGTTTTTTGACGGTGAGACCTTTGCCGATGGAAACGGCGAATGTGTCCATCGATACGGAAACGGCAATAAGTAATGTTTGAATCAACATAGCTGGTATATAGGTTCATCCCGCCGGTTTCCCACGGGATGGGCCTCGACGGAGTCTCACGTCCGCCTACGCCTAGGGGTACCGACATAGAACTGCCGCGCCAGCCAGCGGGCTTTGAATTCTGCGAATACTGTTCGCATGCCGTGAATTACGTGTTCCACTATAGCGGCCCCGGCGAATATGCGCGTGCAGTACGAGTGTATCCCGTCTGCGGGCTGTTTCTTCCACTCGCTGGAGGAATCTGGACACTTGGAGGGTGTGGTTTTGTCCGTTTTCCTCCAATCGGTGGAGGAATCTGCCCGCTGAGAAGTTGATTTGCGGGCATTTTCTTCCAGTGACTGGGGGAATTTGTCCGCTGGAAGCCGTGTTAGTGGGGTGATTGTTCCAGTGAGTGGAGGTTTTTGCCCGCTGAGGGGCTGGTTTGCGGGAGGATTCTTCCAGCGACTGGCGGAATCTGGACGTTGGAAGGTATGCAAAAGCCCGTTGACGTGTGCGAGTGCGTACGTCAACGGGCTTTCCTTGGATTGCTACCTAAAGCTATCTAGAAAGGCGTGGAAATCACTTCTCGGATTCTTCGAGGCGCTTGCGGGCGGCCACGATTTCTTCCTCGGCCTTGGCGGCACCGGTCCAGTAATCGCCCGGCAGTACTTCCTTGCCCGGCTCCAGAGCCTTGTACTGCTCGAAGAAGTGCTTGATTTCAGCCTTGTGGTACTCGGAAACGTCTTCGACATCCTTGATGTCGTCGAAACGTACGTCAGCCGGCACGCACAGCACCTTGTCATCTCCGCCAGCCTCGTCGACCATGTGGTACAGGCCAACGGCGCGGCATTCCACCACGCAGCCCGGGAACACGGAGTTCGGGATCATGACGAGCGCGTCGAGCGGATCGCCATCCTCGCCCAGAGTGCCGTCGATGTAGCCATAGTCATCCGGGTAACCCATGGAAGTGAACAGGGTGCGGTCCAGGAACACGCGGCCGGTCTCGTGGTCCACTTCGTACTTGTTCTTGGAGCCGCGCGGAATTTCCACCACGACGTTGAAGGTTTCTGCCATGTCATTTCTCCTTGAGATTGGGCAGTTTGCATTATCAGTAACCACAATACCGCTTTCCACCGAAGTGGAACCGGTATTGTGGTATGAATCGAAACGAATTTCTAGTCGAGCTGACCGAGATTAATCAGATCGATTGAGACTCAATCAGTCTTCGACTACGGTGAGCACGTGTGCCACGTCGGCCCAAGGGGCGAGCGAAACGTAGTTGTCGTAACCCCATTCGAAGTCGCGGCCGGTCAGCTCATCATGCACCTTGAGCGGCTTGTCGTGGCGAAACCGAAGTCGCCAAGCTCGATGTGCACAATGGACTGGTGCGCGTTGTGTCCGTCGAGGTTCACGATCACGATCATCGTATCTGCCTTGCCGGTACCGGTCAGTTCGGCCGGAGTC
>ENA-OQCS01001061-OQCS01001061.1-human-gut-metagenome-genome-assembly--contig:-NODE-1061-length-14757-cov-2.875051_pt1 | contig 14757 bp, 27 predicted proteins | sample MGYA00242757_ERZ504575 | MGnify/ENA primary metagenome ERZ504575 (study PRJEB26092, sample SAMD00036297) | human gut metagenome | host: Homo sapiens | study: EMG produced TPA metagenomics assembly of...
CGAGGGCGCCGAGGAGGCGCGCGAGGACCGCGCCAAGCTCGTCGCCATCACCGTGCTCACGAGCATGAACCAGGATGCCTTGAGCGAGATCGGCGTCGAGTCGCCCGTGGCCGAGGAGGCCGCCCGCCTGGCAAAGCTCGCTCAGGCCAACGGCATCGACGGTATCGTGTGCTCGCCGATGGAGGCTCACGACATGCGTGAGCTGCTGGGTCCCGATGCCTGATCGTGACTCCGGGCGTGCGTCCGGTGGGTGCCGCCTTGGTGACCAGTCCCGCGTGGCGACGCTTCCCAGGCTATCGAGCGGGGCGCAAGCCACATTGTGGTGGGCCGTCCCATCACCGGCGCCGACGATCCGGTTGCCGCCTTTGACGCTATTGTCGCTGAGCTGGTCGAAAACGTCGCCTAAAAGATTCCCCTAAGTCACCACTTTTGGGTCTCATTAGCACAAAATAGCCCCTGTGCCTGCGTAAACTTTCCCATCCTTTGTGTGGAATCGCAGGTCAGGGGCTTAACTTTGGGCGCAGTATATTGCACTTTTTGCGGGTATCGTCTAACCTATGGAGCCGCGATTGGGCATTTTGTACGTTCTACGTGCTAAAATGCCAATTATTGAATCAGATATAACCCAACTTTTTGGAGGTACGAATGGCACTCCCTCAGCTTACCGATGAGCAGCGCAAGCAGGCTCTTGAGAAGGCTGCTGCCGCACGTCACGCCCGCGCTGAGCTTCGCGAGCAGATCAAGAAGGGCGAGAAGTCCCTCGAGTCCGTGCTCAACTCCGATGACCCCATCGCTTCCCGCATGAAGGTTTCCACCCTCATCGAGTCTCTCCCTGGTTATGGCAAGGCCAAGGCCGCCAAGATCATGGAGGAGCTCGGTATCTCCGCTACCCGTCGCGTCCAGGGCCTCGGCGTCCGTCAGCGCGAGCAGCTCCTCGAGCAGCTGACCAAATAAGTGAGCGCTCAGGATTCCAAGCTCTTTGTGATTTCTGGACCGTCAGGCGCAGGCAAGGTACGCTCGTCACTCGTGTGCGCGAGCGCCGCTCGAACCTGGGCCTGAGGTTTCGGCTACCACGCGAGCACCACGCAAAGGTGAGGTCGACGGCGTCAACTACTTTTTTCTGACGCGTGAGGAGTTCGACCGCCGCGTGGCAAACGGTGAGTTTGTTGAGTGGGCCGAGGTCCACGGTAACTGCTACGGCACGTTGGTGAGCGAGGTCACATCCAAGCTCGCCTCGGGCGCGTCTCTGATTCTGGAGATCGATGTCCAGGGTGCCCTGCAGGTGAAGGAGCGTTTCCCCGAGCCGTGCTGATCTTTATCAAGCCGCCTTCGCTCGAGGTGCTTCGCGAGCGTCTAGTCGGTCGCGGTACCGAGACGCCCGAGACGATTGAGCTGCGTATGGCAAACGCCGCCGATGAGCTTGCCCTTGCCGACCGCTACGACGACGTCGTGGTTAATGACGATCTCGACCGCGCGACCGATGAGCTCGTTCGCGTTCTCGATATGCATGAAAGGATCTGAGGTCCGTGTCCGTTGTAAAGCCTTGCATTGACGATCTTCTGGAGAAGACCGATCACAACCGCTTCCTGCTTGCTTCGCTTGCCTCCAAGCGCGCCTGCGACATTAACAGCATGCTGCGTGGCCAGCACAACCGCGTGCTTGCCGTCCAGGATGTCGATGACATCACCATCGGGCTTTCCGGTGCCGATACCATCTCGATGGCTATGGACGAGATTGTCGACGGCGACATCTCTTACGACGAGGCCCGTTACGAGAAGGCGCTCGGCCACAAGGTTGCTGAAGCCTAAATGGCGGCTCGCGTCTGCCTGGTCCACTATCACGAGGTTGGACTGAAGGGTAAGAACCGCGCACATTTTGAGCATATCCTCATGGATAACATCAAGGCGGCCTTGGCCGCCTTTTCCGTGAATGCCGTGTCTCGAATTTCCGGTTATATCCTCGTGACCTTTAACGAGCATCAGGCCGACGATGCGGCGCGTGTCATTCGCACCGTTCCCGGCGTTGCTCGCGTGTCTTTGGCGTATCACACCAATCGCGACCCTCAGGAGTACTGTGCCGCCGCCGTCAAGGCGCTGCGCGAGTTTGGTTCCTTCGATTCGTTTAAGGTGCATGCCAAGCGCTCCAATACCGACTATGAGCTCACCTCGATTGACATCAATCGTCAGGTGGGCGAGGTGCTGTGTGAGGCCTTCCCCGATAAAAAGGTTCAAATGCACGACCCGATGCCATGGTGCACGTACTGGTGGTTCAGGGTAGCGTTTATGTGTACGCGCGCTCCGAGCGCGGCGTGGGCGGTCTGCCGGTGGGTTCTGCCGGCAAGGTCGTGACGCTGCTGTCGTCGGGTATCGATTCTCCGGTGGCGACTTGGATGCTCGCGCGTCGCGGTGCGGTGTGCGTGCCGGTACATTTCTCCGGTCGTCCGCAGACGCCCGATACGAGCGAGTATTTGGTGCAGGACATCATCCGTGCGCTTGAGCCGGGTGTCCAGATCGGCCGCCTGTACGTGGTGCCGTTTGGCGACTGCCAGCGTGAGATTTCGGTCACCTGTCCCAGCAACCTGCGCGTGATCATGTATCGCCGCATTATGTATTCGGTTGCCGAGCGCATTGCACACATCGAGGGCGCCAAGGCCATCGTTACGGGTGAATCGCTTGGGCAGGTTGCCTCCCAACGCTTGAGAACATCATGGCCGTCAACGAGGCCGTGAAGATCCCCGTGTTCCGTCCTCTCATCGGTTCGGACAAGCAGGAGATCATCGCGCGCGCCGAGGAGATCGGTACGTTCGATATCTCGACTGAGGCCGCTCCCGACTGCTGCACGCTGTTTATGCCGCGCCGTCCCGAGACGCACGCTAAACTCGATGCCGTGCATGAGGCCTGGGAGCTGTTCGATCACGAGGAGATGATCGAGCGCCTGCTCAAGCAGACCGAGTACATCGACTTCGAGAGCAACACGTATAAGGCCCCTAAGACCTTAAAACGTAAACATTCGGAGCTTGCTCCGCGTGAGATTTACCAAGATCACGAGTAAATTTGTGCATAGACCGACGATGCGCTTGCATCGTCGGTCTTTTGCTATCTGGGCATTTTGCGACTAAGTGCTCATTTGCTGACGTGTGCCTGAATAAATGGACATTATTTCGCAAGGTTTTGGTCGGCTTTTGGTTTGACCGCGAAAACCGGTTTTGGAGAATGGCTGTTGCAGGGCTCTTTTCCTGACACGATGTTGTTGGGAGGTTTTGCTATGGCGCAGCGCGAACAACACGAACGGGTCAAACGGATGGACCGCTTGGCGGACAAGCTGCTCGGTCATAAGGCAGTGGTGATGGCGATACTGGTCGTCATTGCGATGGCGAGTGGACTGGCGATGGCGAACCTTGGCGGCGGTGCCGGCAGTGTGTCGTTTGAGCACACTGATGGTTCGGGTTCGTTAGTGGAGCCGGGATCCGGCGATGCCTCGAGCGGAAAGACATCCGAAGGCTCTTCGCCTAAGGCGTCTGCCGCGGCAGAGGTTTATGTCGATGTTGATGGCGCCGTTGTGTCGCCCGGTGTATATCGTCTCAAGGACGGCGCGCGGGTGGCTCAGGCGATTGATGCCGCCGGCGGGCTGGCGCCCGAGGCAGACGTTACGGGCTCAATCGGGCATCTAAGGTCGTCGATGGACAGAAGATTCACGTTCCAACGGTAGGGGAGCAGCAGGCGTCCATTGCGGAATTGGTGTTGATGGTGGGGCTTCCGCATCATCGGGTGTGAGTGGCGCAACAGGCCTAGTAAATATCAATACGGCAAGCGCGGCAGAGCTGCAGACGCTCTCTGGCATCGGTCCCTCCATGGCCCAGTCGATTATCGATGAGCGGACAAAGAACGGTGCTTTTGCCTCGGTTGACGATCTGATGCGTGTGTCGGGAATCGGCGAGAAGAAGCTTGCCAAAATCAAAGATTCCATCTGCGTATGAGTGCAACCGAGCGCGAGCATGTGATGCCTCCGCGGCCTCTGATGCCGTGGACGATGGCCCTGTGTGCCGGCATGTGCATGAGCTGCGCCTTGGTGCTCAACGTGGCCGCCGATGCGCTGCTGTGGGAGCGGGCTTCGGCGGTCGGGCCGCTATGGGCCATTCCCGTTACGGCGGCGGTATTCGTTGTGCTGGCTCAATCTTGTGCGCGGCTTGCCCCTTGGAAGCGGTGGCTGTATGCCGCGTCCGTCGGTCTCGTGGCGGGAGCGGTCGTCTCGGCGTGGTGGGCTGTGGGCGTGCTAAGCGCCTCGAAGGCGTCGACGGTCGAGCGGCAAGCAGCCTTGAGTTTGTCGTGCAGGGTGACCCATCCATAAACCGACGACGTGTATTCCTATACCTGCGAGGCACGCGCGGACGGTAAGAACTTGGCAATGGTTCGCCTATCGTGCGACCTCGAGCTCAAGGTCGGGGCGCACGTGCGTGTTATCGGTCGCGTTTCACGTTTTGAGAACGATGCGTATGGACGATCGCGCGTGCTCCGAGGCGAGGTGCGCAAGGTTAAAGTCGTTCGGATTTTGTCGGTCGATGAGGACTCTCCGGGGCCGCTTCTTCGGATGCGAAATGGGCTGCTTGCGTCCATCGCGCCTGCGACCGACCCGGCGCGTGCACTTATAGCCGGTGTCGTCTGCGGTCGTTCGGCCGAGCTGCGCGCCCAGCCGGCGGGCGACTGGTTTTCGGTGACGGGAACGGCGCATCTTATCGCCGTCTCGGGCAGCCACTTGGCAATCGTGGGGTTTGTAATCGAGGGTGTATTGCAAAAGACTCGGTGCTCACGCGGTCTTCAACGGGCGATATTGGCGATAACGCTTGTGGGCTACGCTGCCTTTACGGGCGCGTCTCCCTCGGCCGTGCGCGCGTGCTGCATGGTGTTCGCGACGCTTGTCGTAAACGGCGCGGGGCGGCGCCAGCATGGCGCATCGGCGCTCTTCGTAACCATGTCCATCTTTGTGCTGCTGCGGCCGACGGTTCTGTTCGAGATGGGCTTTCAGCTTTCATGTGCCAGCGTCTTAGCCATTCTGTGCTTTTGCCCTATGCGACCTACGCTTTGGGTGAGCTGGGTGTGCCATCAGACGTTGCCAGCATGCTTTCCGTCACGCTGTGCTCGCAACTGGCGACACTTCCCATTACCATTCCTGCCTTCGGTACGTTCTCGCTCATTGCTCCGCTGGCAAATGCGGTCATCGGTCCGGTGGTGAGCGTACTGCTTGCCGTGTCGATCGTGCTGGTTCCCTTTTCGCTCGTGGCACCGTTGCGGACTTGGGCGCTCGTTGTGCCCATGATTGCCTCCCGTTGCGTGCTGTTCTTCGAGCAGCTGTTTGCCGCCGTGCCGGGTGCATCCGTGAGCGTGCCGCCCGATAGCATGTGGATTTATCTAGTGCCGTGTTTGCTGGCGGTGCTGCTGGTCTGGTGGCCGCGTCCCCGTGCACGTCCTGTGGCGGTGGGGCTTGCATGTCTGGTGTTCCTGCTGCGATTCCGTACGTCTACTGGGATCGATTCGCTCCGCCTTCTGTGACGGTGCTCGATGTGGCCAGGCCGATGCGATTCTTATCCGCCAGGGCGGTGCAGTGGCACTCGTCGACTGCGGGCTCGACGAGCGCGTGGTGGCGGCGTTGGTTCGCAATAACGTGCACCATATCGATGCCGTCTTTGTGACGCATTGGGATGAGGATCACTGGGGTGTCTGCCTGCCGTGCTCGAACAGTTTTCGGTCGGTACGATTGCCGTGGCGGCGGATGCGCTGGAGGATGCTCCTGCCGAGGTATTGAACCGACCTGGCGTGGAGTATCGGCAGGTGCGCCGTGGGGATACGGTCGATATCGGCTCATTTTGCGCCCGCGTGATGTGGCCATTCGAGTCCGTGGATGGCGAGGGAAATGAGGCTCGCTTGTCCTGCTGCTCTCATATGTTCAGGAAGGCAAGGGCCTGCGTATGCTCCTCACCGGTGATGCCGAGATCGACCAAGAACGGGAATTCGTGCAGGAGGTGGGGGATATCGACGTACTTAAACTTGGGCATCACGGCTCTAAGGTTTCAGTCGATGATGAGTTGCTGGACGTCCTGAAGCCCGAGCTTTCCCTCGCGAGTGCGGGCGAGGGGAATCGATACGGCCATCCGTCCGATGCCTGCATCGATGCCGTTAAGGAAGCGGGCGGCGTGTTCGCGTGCACTATCGAACACGGCGACATTACCGTCACGCCGACTGCGAATGGCTTTGCGATGCGATGCCAGCGACCGTGACGACGTCGTTGGCGTGTGGTGGGCCCTGGGCTAGAATGGCACGGAGCGAATACGAAGGCCTGCGGGAGGGGAGCGCAATGTCCGAAACCGGTCTGCTGCCGGCATATCTGATCGTCGGTACCGACGGAGTCAAGCGCGATCACGCCGTCTCGCGTATGAAAGCGCGTCTGGAAAGTCGGGCATGGTCGAGTTCAACCTCGACGAGCGCGATATGACCAAAGACCCCGATATCGAGTCGATTATCGGATCGCTCAACACCTTTCCCATGGGCAGCGAGTTTCGCCTGGTAATCCTTGATGGCTGCTCAAAGCTCGCCAAGTCGGTCTCGGAGCCGCTCGTCGAGTATCTGGCGAGTCCCAGTCCCACAACGGTCTGCCTCATCATCGCCGACTCGCTTGCCAAGAACACGCGCCTGTATAAGGCGATCGCCAAGATCGACAAGAAGGCTGTGATCGATTGCTCCGGCACCAAGCGCTGGGAGCTACCGCGCCGCGTGCAGCAGATGGCGACGCAGCACGGCAAGTCGATCACGACGCGGCCGCCGAGGAACTCGTCTCGCGTTCGGGTGAAACACTCGCATGCTCGATAACGACTTGGCTAAGCTTGCCCAGATGGTCGAGGTGCCCCAGATTGAGCTTGCCGACGTGAGCGCTGGATTGTACGTACGGCCGAGGTTCAACCTGGGACTTCTCAATGCGGTCTCGGCCCGTGACATGCGACGCTCGCTCGAGCTCTTCAATCTACTGCCCGCCAAGAGCTACGTGTGGACTTACACATTGCTGTGCGGCCGCATCCGCGAGCTTATCGTTGCCAAGGCGCTCGATGCGCGCGGACAGGGTCGTGAGCTGGCCGCAACACTTAAGCTCCAGTCCTGGCAGGTCAAGAATCACCTGACCTGGCACGTCGCTTTTCGATGGCAGAGCTCGTTGCCGCGCTCGAGGGCGCGGTCGATGTGGAGCTCGCACTGAAGGGTTCGGCCGATTCTCAGACCGCGCTTTTGCTCTGGATTACGAACATCTTGAGAAAATCGTGATGATACCTGCCTATTTGACAAATTCGTTCTATCCCTTTGAGGGGGAGCGTGCTATAGTAGGCGCTTGCATGACCTCACCGTGTCTCAGAGGTGTCATACATTTTTGCAAGGAACTCGAAAGGAACTCCAGAAGTGGCAAACATCAAGTCTCAGAAGAAGCGTATCCGCACCAATGAGGCAGCTCGCATGCGTAACAAGGCTGTCAAGTCCGAGCTCAAGACGCTGACCAAGCACGTCCAGTCCGCCGTCGCCGAGGGCGACGCCGAGAAGGCCCAGGCTGCCCTCAAGACCGTCACCAAGCGTCTCGACATGGCTGCCGCCAAGCATGTTATCCACAAGAACCAGGCTTCCAACCGCAAGTCCGGTCTTGCCAAGCTCGTGAACAGCATCAACGCCTAAGTTGTAAATTTCACACCACACAGATTACGCGCATAAATGGAGCCTGTTTTATGGAACAGGCTCCATTTTTTGTATCGCTCGGGTAAGATAGTCCGCATGAATACTTCAATTGACATTTCCCACATCCGCAACTTCTCAATTGTTGCGCACATCGACCATGGCAAGTCCACGATCAGTGACCGTATCCTCGAGCTCACCCATACCGTCGACGAGCGCGACATGGAGTCGCAGCTGCTCGACACCATGGATATCGAGCGCGAGCGCGGCATCACGATCAAGTCCAACGCCGTCCGCGTGTCCTATGACGCCGACGACGGCGAGACGTATCAGTTCAACCTCATCGATACGCCGGGCCACGTGGACTTTACCTATGAGGTCTCGCGTTCGCTGGCCGCCTGCGAGGGCGCGGTGCTCGTCGTCGATGCCACCCAGGGTGTCGAGGCGCAGACCGTCTCCAATGCGACGCTCGCCATGAACGCCAATCTGGACATTGTGCCGGCCATCAACAAGATCGACCTGCCCTCGGCCCATCCCGATGAGGTCAAGACCGAGATCGAGGATGACTTGGCGATCCCTGCCGATGATGCGTGTGTGTCTCGGGCAAGACCGGAGAGGGCATCCACGATCTGCTGGAGTCCATTGTCTTTTTGATCTCTCCGCCCAAGGGCGATGCGAACGCGCCGCTCAAGGCACTCATCCTGGATTCGTACTTCGACGAGTATCGTGGTGTCGTCGCCACGGTGCGCATCTTTGACGGTTCCATCAAAAAGGGCGATACCCTGCGCATGATGCAGGCAAAGGGTGACTTTTTGGTCGATGGCGTGGGCGTCAAGCGTCCCGCCGAGACTCCGGTCGATGCGCTGACGGTCGGCGAGGTGGGCTACGTGGTCACGGGCCTGAAGGACCCCGAGGCCGTGCGCGTGGGCGATACCCTCACGTGGCGTCGAATCCCTGCCCCGAGCCGCTTCCCGGCTACCGCGAGGCCAAGCCCATGGTCTATACGGGCCTGTTCCCGATCGATAACAAGGACTACGAGAACCTGCGTGACGCGCTCGATAAGCTGCACGTCAACGACCCGTCGTTGGTATGGGAGCCCGAGACCTCGGTGGCGCTCGGCTTTGGCTTCCGCGTGGGCTTCCTGGGCCTGCTGCACATGGAAGTCGTTAAGGAACGCCTGGAGCGCGAGTTCAACTTGGACCTCATTGCCACGAGTCCCTCGGTCGACTATCACGTCTACAAGACCGACGGCGAGATGATCGATGTCCGCAGCCCGCAGGACCTTCCCGAGGCCACGCGCATCGAGCGTATCGAGGAACCCTACCTCAAGGCAAAGATCATCTGCCCGCCTGAGTACACGGCGCCGTCATGCAGCTCGCCATCGAGCACCGCGGCGTTACGACCGACATGATCCACCTGACGAGCAAATCGGTCGAGATGCGCTTTGATATGCCGCTTGCCGAGCTCATCTTGGACTTCTTTGATCAGCTCAAGAGCCGCACTAAGGCTATGCCTCGCTCGACTACGAGTTCAACGAGTATCGTCCTTCCGAGCTTGTGAAGCTCGATATCTTGCTTTCGGGCGATGAGGTGGACGCGCTGTCGTTTATCGTGCACAAGGACAAGGCCTATGGCCTGGCCCGCGGTCTGTGCGACAAGCTCAAGGAGATCATCCCGCGTCAGCTGTTTGAGGTGCCCATCCAGGGTGCTATCGGCAACAAGATCATTGCCCGCTCCACCGTCAAGGCGCGTCGCAAGGACGTGCTTGCCAAGTGCTACGGCGGCGATATTTCGCGTAAGCGCAAACTGCTCGAGAAGCAGAAAGAGGGCAAGAAGCGCATGAAAGCCATCGGCTCGGTCGAGGTCCCGCAGGAGGCCTTTATGGCGATTCTCAAGGTGGACGAGTAGGCCTATGGCGCTTTCCGAATACAGCGAGCGGTTGCTGGGCGCCTATGCCGAGCAACCGTTCCTTATGGCTCCCATGGCGGGCGTGACCGACCCTGCTACCGCATCATGTGCCGCCGCCGCGGTGCCAACCTTGCCTACAGCGAGATGGTGAGCGTGGCAGGCCTTGCCTATGCCAGCAACAAAACGTGGCGCCTGGTGCTGCCGGCCGACGAGGAGCAGCAGATTTGTGTGCAGCTCTTTGGCTCCAAGCCCGATCAGTTTGCGAGTGCCGTCGCCGCCGTCGAGGAGCGCGTTGGCGATCGCCTGTCGCTCATCGATATCAATATGGCATGCCCCGCCCGCAAGGTCGTTACCAAGGGCGAGGCTCGGCGCTCATGCGCACGCCCGATTTGGCCGAGAAGATCGTCGAGGCGGCGGTGGGCGCGGCGCATGTACCCGTGACCGTCAAGATTCGCAAAGGCTTTTATGCCGAGGACCGTAATGCCGCGACGTTTGCCAGATGCTCGAAGGCGCCGGTGCCGCCGCGGTGGCGGTGCATGGCCGCTGCGCCACGCAGCTCTATACGGGCCAGGCCGATTGGTCGGTCGTCGATGAGGTTGCCGACGCCGTTGAGATTCCCGTGATCGGTTCGGGCGACGTGTTTACCGCCGAGGATGCCGCGGAGCATCTGCGCAACTCGGGCGCCAGCGCGGTGTTTATCGCGCGCGGTATCTACGGGAACCCGTGGGTGTTTGGCGATGCTCGCGCCCTTGCGCTCGATGGCATACCGGTGCCGGTTCGCAGCTCCGTCGAGCGCCTGGACGCCCTGCGTGAGCACCTAACGCTGACACATGAGCTCCTGCCGCTTATGTCGCGTGCCCGTACGTACGCAAGCTGGTACTTAAAAGGCATGCCCCATGCCGCCGCTTGGCGTGCCCATGTGGTGCGCTGCTCCACGTATGAGGAGTTTATGGTGCTGGTCGATGAGATCGAGCATGATGCGGTGGCCTGCGAGGCCGCCCTTGCCGCTGGCAAGTCGGTGCCTGCTCATCCGCTGGAGGCTTAAGGGTGGCCGTTACCGCGCTGTACGTGCACGTGCCGTTCTGTGCCCAAAAGTGCCGCTACTGCGACTTCGACTCGCGCAGTTTTGCTCCGTGCGACCTGAGCGCTGCGCTCGATGCCTATTTTGAGCAGTTGTTCGCGCGCCTCGATGCTTTTGGCAAGGCTGGTGCCCTTGACCAGACCCGCACCGTCTATGTTGGCGGCGGTACGCCGTCGCTGGCGGGGGAGCGCCTGGTGGAGCTGGCGCGGCGTATTCGTGCGTGGTGCGCCCCCGTTGAGTTTACCTGCGAGGCCAATCCCGAGTCGCTGACCGCCGAGCTTGCTACTGCACTTGTCAAGGTTGGTGTCACACGCGTCTCTCTGGCGTGCAAACGCTCGATAACATCGAACTTACTGCCATCGGCCGTATTCACGATGCCGATCGGGCGCTCGCCGCCATCGCGACGGTCAAGAACGCTGGGCTTGATGTGTCGTGCGACCTTATGTGCGGACTTCCCGGGCAAACCGCAACGAGTTGGAATCGCACGCTCGTTGGCGTGCTGGCGGCGGCTCCGCATCATGTGTCGGTCTACCCGCTCACGCTCGAGGAGGGGACGCCCCTTTATCGCATGGCGTGCCGTGACGAGTCGCTCGAGCCTGATGAGGATTTTCAGGCCGCATGCATGGACGTGGCACGCGAGCTCCTGGGTGCCGCCGGCTATCACCCGTATGAGGTGGCGAGTTACGCGCTCGACGGCCATGAGTGCGCCCATAACATTGCCTACTGGACCGGACGGGGCTACCTGGGCCTGGGTCGTTCTGCCGCGGGCATGCTCGACGCCGAGGATTTCGACCGTCTTGCAGGTTTGTTCCCCGGTGTATCTTCTCGAGGCGATGCGTACCGCGTGCGTCTGGTGCAACGTGACGATGACGCGACGGCGTTCGAGGCCGAATATCTCTCGCAGCGCGAGGCTGCGGCCGAAGACTGATGCTTGCTTGTCGCATGACGCGCGGTGTCGCGTCCGACCTGTTGGTTCGCGCGGCTCGTGTCATCCCGGCCGATGGGCTGACAGCCGCTTGCGATCGCGCGCTCGAATTAGGTCTTGCCACTTGGGTGCCCGAGACGCTCGGGGTCCATGAGGGACCTTCACTTCGGCAGATGTCGTCGCGGGCCATGTTCGAGCTCGTTTAGCACCGACACACCTGGGCTGGCTCGATGGAAATGTTCTGTTCGAGCTGTTTTGGGATCTAGCTTAGGCCGCTCGGGTAGAATTACCGGAATATATACGCTGCTGTGAGCAGGAGGTTGCCGCGCATGGCGACGATGAACGAAAAAGATTATTACGAGATTCTGGGTGTCTCCAAGGACGCTACCTCGCGTGATATACAGAAGGCCTTCCAGCAAAAGGCCCGCAAGCTCCATCCGGACGTCAACAAAGAGCCGGATGCCGAGGAAAAGTTTAAAGAGGTTTCCGAGGCCTACGCCGTGCTTTCGGATGAGCAAAAACGTGCGCGCTACGACGCCATGCGTTCTAGCAATCCCTTTGCCGGTGCTCCTACAGCTTCGCCCTATGGTGGCGGCTACGCCGGCAACACGGGCTATGGCAATCCCTTTGAGGGCGGCTTTCCCTTTGGTGGCGCCTGGGGCCAGCAGCGTCGCGGCCAGGCTGCCTACAATCCCGAGAACGGCGCCAACGTGGTCGTCGATATCAAACTGGACGCCAAGGAGGCCAAGGGCGGTGCCCGCAAGACCGTCCGCTATACGCGCTTCGATACCTGTGGTCACTGCGGCGGCTCGGGTTCTGTCTCCTCCGAGCATGCCCATACCTGCCCAAGCTGTGGCGGCCGCGGCACATCGACGTCGACCTGTCCTTCCTGTTTGGTGCGGGCACGTTCCAGTCGGTCTGCCCCGAGTGCGGCGGTTCCGGTAAGGTCGTGGCAGACCCCTGCCCTGATTGCGGTGGCAGCGGTCGTACTCGCGTAACCTCCGAGCAGACGATTGAGTTTCCTGCCGGCACGCACGATGGCGACGAGGTCCGCATTAGCGGCATGGGTCATGCTGCACCAACGGTGCCGCGGGCGGCGACCTGGTGGGCCGCGCCCATGTTGAGGCCGAGCGCTTGGAAGGCAAAGCTCGTACCGGTTTTTACCTGATGGGCATCGTGGCGCCGTTTTTGGTACTCTCGGCCATCTCGGGCGTGTTCTCTGCCTTTGCCGTGATGTGCTTTATTCCGTTTACCATGGGCCTGTTCATGGTGCTTTCGGACGCGTGCTTCATCGCAGCTTGCTGTGGTGGAAGCGCGGTGCGATGCAGTTTGCCAACGGTTTTGCCAACGGCTTCATGTTCGCGCTCGTGTCGGTTTGGTTCGCGAGCTGCTCGCAACGGGCCATGCTTTCGCCGTACCAAATGCAATAACATCAAACCCTCTGTTTGCGGCCGGCCTTGCTTGGGTATAGGACGCACTGTGACAATAATGAAAGTCGGAAGGATTCGGTCGTGTCGGAAAATAGGGATTACTACGAGGTACTTGGCGTCGACAGGGATGCCGACGCGCGGACGATTAAGCGCGCGTTTCTAAAGAAGGCCCGTACCGTACACCCGGACGTTTCGGACGACCCCGAGGCCGAGGCCAAGTTTAAAGAGCTTAACGAGGCATATTCCGTTCTTTCCGATGAGCAGAAGCGTGCTAACTACGACCGTTACGGCACTGCCGACGGCCTGGTGGTTCGGGCTACGTCGACATTAACGATATCTTTGGCGGCATGGGCATGGACGACCTCTTCTCGTCGTTCTTTGGCGGCGGTGCCGGCGGTGGCGCCGAAATCGCCGTGAGCGTCTCGCGGCCGCGACATGGCCATCTCCCTTTCGGTGACGCTCGAGGAGGCGGCACTCGGGTGCAAAAAGACGATCAGCTATGACCGCCTTGCTCCTTGCGAGGACTGCAATGGCACCGGTAGGCAGAGGGCGCACAGGAAAAGCAGTGCGGCCGCTGCCACGGTACGGGCTACGTCACGACGGTTCAGCGTTCGTTCCTGGGCCAGTTCAGTCTTCCTCGCCTTGCCCTGACTGCCATGGCGAGGGCACGGTTATCGACCATCCCTGCGAGACCTGCGACGGTCAGGGCCGCACGCCTTCGCATGAAAAGATTGACATCGATATTCCCGCCGGCGTTTCGACCGGTCGCCAGCTGCGTGTGAGCGGCTTTGGCGAGGCCGGCCTTCGCGGCGAGCCTTCGGGCGACCTGATTGTCAACGTGCGCGTTGCCGACCATGAGCGCTTTAAGCGCAACGGTGAGACCTGTACCTGCTGAGTGATATCTCGATTGCGCAGGCTGCGCTTGGCTGCGAGATCGAGGTCGAGGGCATTATGCCCGACGAGGTCGTTAAGGTGACGGTTCCCGCCGGCGCCCAGTACGGTGATACCGTGAGCGTCAATAATTACGGCATGCCGCGCATTGGCGGTGGCGGTTCGCGTGGCCGCCTGATCGTGCAACTGCGCGTGGTCGTTCCCACCAATCTTTCCAATAAGCAGCGCGAGCTGCTCCGTGCTTTTGCCGATGAGATGGGCGATGACGTTGCTTCTGGTAAGAAGTCGGTGACCGACCGTATCAAGAGTGCTCTCGATGACATCCTCGATTAAGGAGCCCGCGTGCTCGCACCCCATATTTCCGTCGTCAACCTCGGTTGCCGTGTCAACCGGGTTGAATCCGACCGTATCACTGCCGATCTTATGCGCCTGGGCTTTGCGATGGTGGAGCCCCAGGATGCAGAGCTGATCGTCATTAACACCTGTGCCGTTACGGGCGAGGCCGAGGCCAAGACCCGTAAGGCCGTTCGCCATGCTCTGGCCCATCCAAACGAACCCTATGTGATCGTGACCGGATGCGTTGTCAATTTGCATCCCGAGGAGCTGCTGGAGCTTTCGGACCGCGTGATTGCCGAGCCGTCCAAGATCGATGTTGCCGACCGCGTTTGCGAAGTGCTAGGCGTTGAATCCGACAGCGTCGTCCTGCTGTTGCATGATCCACTTTTATTTCTTCTCCACGAATCCGACGTTGAAATTTATCGCTATATTTTCCGATATCATGCAGCATTCCACAGCAATATCCCCAATCTCCTTTTTCAAAACT
>ENA-OQCS01001063-OQCS01001063.1-human-gut-metagenome-genome-assembly--contig:-NODE-1063-length-14743-cov-3.035099_pt1 | contig 14743 bp, 20 predicted proteins | sample MGYA00242757_ERZ504575 | MGnify/ENA primary metagenome ERZ504575 (study PRJEB26092, sample SAMD00036297) | human gut metagenome | host: Homo sapiens | study: EMG produced TPA metagenomics assembly of...
CCAGTGCAAACAGCCAGAAAGCACACCACCCCCTGCACACAAAAGCGCCCAAGTTTTTCCGCTCCATTTCGGTCCCTCCCTGCGCAATGTCTCTTGGCTGAGAGAGTATGCAGGGGCCTTTTTGTTTAGAATATCCCTGCGCCCGCACCGCAGCCCACATTTTTTTATTTTGTCTTTTTCTACAAAAGGGCTTGACTTTTGCCCACCTTATAGTGTAAATTGGAGATGGCCCAAAAAGGTGTATTGCTTCATTTGTGGAATTATTTTTTAGGAGGATACTATTATGATTCTGTCTCGTCGTTCTTTCCTGAAGCTCGCTGGTCTGACTACCGTTGCTGCTGCAAGCGCTTCCATGTTCACCGGCTGTGGTGCTTTCTCCACCACTCCTATCAAGTAGTCGCCGCTAAGGATTCTACCAAGGAGTTCCAGGCTGCTGTTACAAAGCTGAATGAAAAGAAGCTGGTCGTATGGCCTGCTGATGCAAACGGCGCTTATCTGAACAGCTTCCTGATGTCCAATCTGACCGCTAATGGTCTCTCCAACTTCGCTGTGGAAAAGGCCGAGTATAAGACCGTTAAGGACGAAAAGACTGGTAAAGAGTCCAAGTATCTGGAAGTCATCGTCAAGTCCACTAAATAATTTTTCCAAAGTTCTCTTTGAGAGACGGGCGTTTGCCCGTCTCTTTTTGTTTTGCCCGCTTTCCAGCAAAAAGTGCCTGCTGCTGTGCATCCGGTCTTGCGCCGCACCGCCGCTGTGATATATAATAAGGAGTAATGCGAACACCACCCCGTTTTTTGTCGAAAGGATACCCCCTCATGCGAGTTTGTTTTTATACCCTTGGCTGCAAGGTCAACCTGAATGAGACCGGCGCGCTGGAACAGATGTTCCGCGCCAACGGCTTTACCATTGCGCAGGAGAACGAGCCTGCGGATGTTTTTGTGGTGAACAGCTGCACCGTGACCAACTTTGGCGACCAGAAAAGCCGCAAGTGGCTGCGCCGCAAAAAGCGCGAGAACCCGGCGCGGTCACGGTGCTTACCGGCTGCTACCCGCAGGCTTTCCCGGAGGAAGCCGCCCAGTTCACCGAGGCCGACCTTGTGTGCGGCAACGGCGACCGCAAGGCCATTTTAGATAACGTTCTCAAGCTGCTGGACGGCCATGAGCGCATTGTGGCCATCACGCCCCACCAGCGCGGCGAAAAATTTGAAGAGCTGCCCGTGGAGCGGTTCGAGACCCACACCCGTGCCTTTATCAAGGTAGAGGACGGCTGCAACCGTCAGTGCGCCTACTGTGTCATCCCCCGGGCCCGCGGCCCGGTGCGCAGCCGCGACGAAGCCAGCATCCTTGCCGAGCTGCGCCAGCTGGCGGCTTCCGGCTACCGCGAGGTGGTGCTCAGTGCCATCTCCCTGCCCAGCTACGGTCTGGATACCGGCACCAACCTTGTGGAGCTGGTGGAGCACTGCGCTCAGGTGGAGGCATCCAGCGCATCCGTCTGGGCAGTCTGGACCCGGATATGCTCACGCCGGAGTTCATCACCCGCCTTGCCGCCGTGGAAAAGCTCTGCCCGCAGTTCCACCTGAGCCTGCAGAGCGGCTGCGACTGCCACCCTGCGCCGGATGCGCCGCGTGTACACCGCCGAGCAGTATGCACAGGTGGTGGACCAGCTGCGCGCCGCCTACGGTGCGCGCCCGGTCAGCTTACCACCGACTGCATCTGCGGCTTCCCCGGCGAGACGCAGGCCGATTTTGAAGAGAGCTGCGAATTTTTGAAAAAGATCGGCTTTCTCAAGGTGCATGTGTTCCCCTACTCCCGCCGCAGCGGCACCCCGGCCTACGACTTCCCGGAGCAGGTGCACGAGCGGGAAAAGCAGGAGCGCAGCCGCGTGATGAACGGCATCGCCGAGGAGGTGCGCCGCGAAGTGCTGGCCGCCTATGTGGGCACCGAGGACGATGTGCTGCTGGAGACCCCGCTTTCCGGCACGCTGTTCACCGGCTACACCCGGCTGTACATTCCGGTGGTGGTGTCCGCCCCCGGCCACGAAAGCGGGCAGATCGTGCATGTACGCTTGGGCGAGTACGACGGCGAGCGCGTCCGTGCAGCACTTTGCTGAGTTTACGCGCTTAAACTGTTGATTCTGTACACGAGGACGAATACAACAAATTTTTAACAAATTTTGCGTTTTATCCCTTTTCATACGGCACGCTTTATGCTAAAATGAAGGTGGATCATCCCGGGCACAGCGCTGTTTGCAGCAGTGCGTTACCAATGTGCCCTGTAATGCGCCCGCCCTGCGCGACAGAACGCTGTCGGCAGCCGGGTGCAGCCCGTTTGTTTTTAGCAAAGCAAGGAGAGAATTGGAATGAGTTTCAGAGGAATCAATACCACGGTCATCCAGATCCGCCGTCAGGTGTTCACCGAGGTGGCACGCATGGCTTACGCCAACGTCAAGGGCGAGCAGGCCAACCACCTGATGCGCAAGATCCCCTACACCATCATCCCCGGCGAGGAAGGCAAGCTGCGCAAGGACATCTTCCTGGAGCGCGCCATCGTTGAGGAGCGTGTGCGTCTGGCCATGGGCCTGCCCACCCGCCGCATGGACGAGCACAACAGCGTCGTCTCCGGTCTGGAGGATGCTTCCATCGCCGATAAGTATTATGATCCCCCGCTGGTGAACGTGATCAAGTTGCTGCAACCGCTGCCCGGAAAAGCTGGTCAAGGTCTCCGACCTGTGTCAGGGCTGCCTTGCCCACCCCTGTATGGAAGTGTGCCCCAAGAAGGCCATCACATGGGAGAGCGGCCGTTCCATCATCGATCAGGACAAGTGCATCAAGTGCGGCCGCTGCGTCGGCGTGTGCCCCTACAACGCCATCGTCAAGACCGAGCGTCCCTGCGCTGCAGCCTGCGGCATGGGTGCCATCCACTCCGATGAGCTGGGCCGTGCCGAGATCGATTACAGCAAGTGCGTTTCCTGCGGCCAGTGTCTGGTCAACTGCCCCTTCGGTGCCATTGCCGACAAGGGCCAGATCTATCAGCTGATCCAGGGCTTCAACCGCGGCGACCGCATCTACGCGCTGGTGGCTCCCGCCTTCATCAACCAGTTCCCGGGTCTGGCTTCCACCGGCAAGCTCAAGGCCGCCCTGAAGGCCGTCGGTTTCTACGATGTGGTGGAGGTTGCCATTGGTGCCGACCTGTGCACCGTGGACGAAGCACACGACTTCCTGGAGGAAGTGCCCGGGAAGCTCAACTTCATGGCAACTTCCTGCTGCCCGGCATGGAGCATGATGCAAAGACCGCTTTCCCGGATCTTGCCAAGAATATCTCCATGACCATGACCCCCATGGTGTTCACCGCCCGCATGATGAAGCAGAAGGACCCCGAGGCCCGTATGTGCTTCATTGGACCCTGCGCCGCAAAGAAGCTGGAAGCTTCCCGCCGCACCGTCCGCTCCGATGTGGACTTCGTGCTCACCTTTGAAGAGCTGGCCGGTATCATCGAGGCCAAGGATGTGGACACCAGCCTGCTGGAAGTGGACGAGGCCGAAGCTCTGCACGCTGCATCCGCAGCAGGCCGCGGCTTTGCACAGTCCGGCGGCGTTGCCAAGCTGTTGCCGATAAGATCAAGGAATGGCACCCGGATATGGATGTCAAGATCGCATCTGCACAGGGCCTTGCCGAATGCAAGAAGCTGCTCATGCTGGCCAAGGCTGGCAAGTACAACGGCTACCTGCTGGAAGGCATGGGCTGCCCGGGCGGCTGCATCGGCGGCGCAGGCACCATTGCCGACCCCGCACGCACGGCCATCCAGCTGAACAAGTACGTCAAGGAAGCTCCCTTCGCCGACCCGGAGCAGAGCCCCTTTATGAGCGAGATCCATGTGCTGAAGGACGACCCCGACTTTGAACTTTAAGCGCTGATTTTTCAAGAACCGCTTCTCCTGCCGGAGGGGCGGTTCTTCGTCATTTTCGCCCACCATATTTTATCAATGTGCAACATTTCTGTGAAAGCTTCACGAAGCGGATTGACAATTTTGCACAGCCATGCTATTTTAGCATTGACAAACCGGTATTACCGCAATTGTTCAACGCCGCCTCTGTGGCAGGAAAGGCAGATCATTCATGACGAACACTTATAAGCGCGTAAGCGCCGCCCTGCTCTCAGTGCTGCTGCTGTGCATGTTCACCTTTGGTGCAAGCGCTGCTTCCAGCCTGAACGTAGGCATTAAATTCTGGAAAGAAAGATCCGATAAGGAATCCATGGCCAACACCGGCATCGATGCCAGCCGTGATGTCACCCTCACCCGCCAGTCTAACGGCACCTACACGCTCACCCTGCCCATCCAGCAGGTAAGCAAGATGGGTGTCACCGGCTGTCTGTCCGGCCTGACCATTGGTGATGTGACCTACACCGGCACCGTCTCCGGCGATGTTGCCAAGGGCACCGGCGTGCTCACCATCAAGAACATGCCCGCCTCGGTGCTGACCGGCAGCGATGTGAACAAGGCACTCACCGTTACCTGCAACATTCAGATGGATCTGAGCGTGCTGGGCGAGATCAACACCGCGGCCCGCATGTGCATCTGGAACAAGTAAGCTTTTTCAAGCAAAGAACGGCGTTCCCCACCGGAACGCCGTTCTTTGCTTTTATCACTCCATGTGCTTTTCCACAAAGTCGCCAACCATTTTGTCCAGCTGCAGCACAGCGTTCTCGGCACCCTTCATCACCTTGCGGGTGGTGCGGCGCAGCTGGCGCTGGTTCTGGGTGGCAGCCATCACGCCCACGGCACCCAGTGCCGCCCCGCGGCCCATGCCAAGCAGCATCCCGGAAGAACTGGTGGATTCATGTTTCATAGTAAAACTCCTTTCGGTGAAAAAGATCCGGTCTCCGGCGTTATTATTTCCTGTAAACTATCTGGTATCCGCTTTTTTTATGCAGAAATTTGTGGTATACTGTTCTACGATGTTTTAATGGGCGGGTGTGCCCGGCTAAAAAGTGCACTGCTCATTCCGCATACTGGTAAGGAGGTTCCTTATTTGATACACCCTGTTGAACCCAAAAAAGTCCTTTGCATCCACGATCTTTCCGGCATGGGCCGCTGCAGCCTTGCAGTGATCCTGCCGGTGCTGTCGGTCATGGGCGTGCAGCCGGTAGCCCTGCCCACGGTGGTGCTTTCCACCCACACAGGCGGGCTTGGCACACCTGCACGGCTGGACGGCTGCGCCTACGGCGAACAGGCGCTGGAGCATTACCATGCGCTCGGCGTGGAGTTTGACTGCATCTATACCGGCTATCTGGGCGGTGAGGATCAGGTGGCACTGGCCGAAAAAGCCTTTGCCCTCTGGCCCGCAGCCAAAAAGATCGTTGACCCGGTCATGGGCGACAACGGCAAGGCTTACTCCACCGTAACGCCTGCTTTGATCGACCGCATCCGTGCACTGTGCGGTGCTGCCGATCTGATCCTGCCCAACTACACCGAGGCACAGATCCTGCTGCAGCGCCAGCCGCAGACCGAGCTGCTCACCGATGAAGCCGCACAGGCTCTGGCTGACGAGCTGACCGCTCTGGCCCCCGGGGCTGTCGTCACCGGCCTGCCGCTGGGCAAATACATCGGCTGTGCAGGCAGCGGAAAAGACCGCTTCCTCATCAAAAAGCTGCACATCAGCCGCAGCTTTCCCGGCACCGGCGACCTGTACGGTGCGGTGCTCATCGGCTCGCTACTGCAGGGCAACGCCTGAGTGCCGCCGCCGACAACGCTGCCGAGTTCGTGGCGCTTTCCATCCAGAGCACGCCCGCCGCGCAGGATACCCGCTACGGGGTCTGGTTCGAGCCGCTTCTGCGCGCCTGTGCCCGGCAAGCTCGGCAGAATAAGGGGAGGTACACCGATGAACGAAAAGCCAACCTTGAACATCGTTCTGGTGGAGCCGCGCATCCCGCAGAACACTGGCAATGTGGCCCGCACCTGTGCCTGCACTGCCTGTCGGCTGCATCTGGTAGGCCCCATGGGCTTTGCCATCGATGATAAAAAGCTCAAGCATGCGGGTCTGGATTACTGGCACTACCTTGACATCAGCTATTACGACAGTCTGGACGAGTTCTTTGCCAAAAACAGCGGCCCCTATTACTATTTTACCACCAAGCACCGCAGCGCTACACCGATGTGAGCTACCCGGACGGTGCATACCTCGTGTTCGGACGCGAGGATGCCGGCCTGCCCGAAGCCTTGCTTGCCGCCAATCAGGAGCACTGCATCCGAATGCCCATGCGCGACACCTGCCGCAGCCTGAACCTTTCCAACAGCGTGGCCGTGGGCGTGTATGAAGTGCTGCGCCAGTGGGACTTTCCGGAGCTTTTGGACCACGGACACTTACGAGACTACGAATGGAAATGAGGGACATTATGAGCAAGATTGCGATCCTGACCGATTCCTCCTGCGATATCCCGCAGGAGATGGCCGAAAAATACGGCATCGACATCATGAGCTTCCACATCCTGCTGGACGATGTGGACTACGTGGAGCGTGAAAGCTGCACCAACACCGAATTTTACGATAAGATGCGTGCCGCTAAGGGCGTGCCCTCCACTGCCGCCATCACCCCCATCCAGTTCTGCGAAAAATACTGCCAGTACGTGGACGAGGCTATACGGATGTCATTCATGTACCCATCAACAAATCCGGCTCTTCCACCTACAATAACGCCCTCATGGCACAGGGGATGCTGCGGGAAGAGCGCCCGGAGCACCACTTGAAGATCCATCTGCTGGACCCCCACACCTATTCCATGGTGTTCGGTTGGTATCTGTGCGAAATGGCCCGCAAGCTGAAGAACGGTGCAGAGATCAGCCATGTGATCCGGGAGTTTGAAAAGCAGATGGACTGCATGGAGATCGTTCTGGGCCCCTACAGCCTGAAGCAGATGAAAAAGAGCGGACGCATCTCTGCCGCTGCTGCTGTTATGGGCGAGCTGATGGGCATTCGTCCCATCATCACCCTGATCGACGGCAAGACCAAGGTGGAAGCCAAGGTACGCGGCGATGACAAGGTGGTGCCCGCCATGGTGGAGTTGTGCAAACAGCACAGCGAAGGCGTGGAGAACTTTGATTATATGATTGGCCACACCAACATCCCGCAGACCGCCGATCTGGAAAAGGCCTGCCGCAAGGCCTTTGGCAAGCCGCCGCTGCTGGTGTTTGAGCTGGGCGGTGTCGTTTCCGCAAACACCGGCCCCGACACGGTGGCTCTGGTATATACCGGACACCCCAGAGGGTAACATGTTTTTCAAAGCTGGCTGTGCCGAAGCATGGTCAGCTTTTTTGTTTTGGTCTGCTCTTGCCCAACTCCCTCAGTCACGGCTAACGCCGTGCCAGCTCCCTCGGAGATGGAGCCTTTGGCAGTACGGGTAAGTTTCCGGTTTTGCCAAGGGCCCCATCCCAGAGGGGGCTGTCTGCGTAAGCAGACTGGAGGAGTTTCCTCTTCCCATTGCATTTCGTCCAATTTTATGCTATACTGCCCTTTGCTGTGCTTTTTGTGCGGCATCCTTTCAGAGCAACTTAGGATTTTAGGCTCCCCGGCGTGTCTCGAACCATGCCGGGCCAAACCCACAGGGGCTGGCGGCCCTGTGCGGTCAAAATCATCCCGCTGGAGTATTATCATGAATCAGAATCCTTCCGTCCGTAAACTGGTGCGCTGCGGCGTGGTCGCAGCCATTTATGTTGTTCTCTGCATGGCTCTGCAGCCGCTCTCCTATGGTGCGGTACAGGTGCGTGTGGCTGAGGCGCTCTGCCTGCTGCCGGTGTTCGGTGCCGAGTACATTGCCGGTGTGGTACTGGGCTGCTTTTTGGCAAACCTGCTGGGCTCTACCATCGTGGATGTCATCTTTGGCACCCTTGCCACCCTGCTGGCCTGCCTTGTCACCTACAAGCTGCGGAACATCCGCATCAAGGGTCTGGCTGTGGCGGCTTCCCTGCCGCCGGTGCTGTTCAATGCCGTGATCATCGGCATTGAGATTGCCGTCATGTTCCCGGACCCCACCTCCAGCGCTCCCATCTGGCTGGCCTGCATCACCAACGGCATCTCCGTAGGTATCGGCGAGCTCATCAGCTGCACCGTTCTGGGTGTGCTGCTGGTGAAGATCATCGAGAGCAGCAAGGCCCTGCGCAAAATTTTTGCAGCTTAATGACCGCAAGGAGGTTTCCATGCAGGCAAACGGAATGATCTTCTGGGACTGGAACGGCACTTTGATGGATGATGTTGATTTCACCCACAGCTGTCTCAACTGGATGCTGGAGACCCACGGTTATCCGCAGCGGTACGATCTTGCCGCTTACCGGGAAATTTTCGGTTTTCCCATTGAGGAATACTACATCCGCGCCGGTTTCAACTTTGCAAAGCACCCTTATGCAGAGCTGGCCGAGCGCTTTATGGAACATTATAACGCAGGTGTGGATGCCTGTCCCCCCTCTGCACACGCTGCCGAAATGCTGGCCGAGCTTTCGCGCCGGGGCTGGCGGCAGAGCGTGCTTTCCGCCTCCCGCCGGGACTACCTGATCGAGCAGGTAGCCGCACGGGGCCTGCAGGGCTATTTTACTGAGTTGCTCGGCCTTGCAGACATCTATGGCGTAAGCAAAGTGCAGGTGGGCAAACAGTGGCTTGCACAAAGCGGCATCGCCCCCGCTGCCTGCGTGATGGTGGGCGACACCCAGCACGATGCCGAAGTTGCAAAGGCCCTTGGCACAAAATGCGTGCTCTACACCGGCGGCCACCAGTCCCGCGCGCGGCTCGAGGCTGTGTGCCCGAATGTCATCGACGATCTGGCACAGCTGCCGCAGCTGCTGGAAACGCTATAAATCAAAATGGACCACCTGCTGATGAAGCGGGTGGTCTTTTCCTTTTATGAACTCCCTTCCAGCGCAAATTTACAGAAAATTCATTCAAAATCCGGCTAAAATAACCTTGCAGGTTTGACGCGTCTGCCGCTTTGGTGTATCATATATGTGTGTATTTATGTCTATCTCCGGGAAGCATTTTCCCGAATTTGATCTATGAGGTGTTACCAATGTCCCTTGTTGAAAAACTCTTTGGCAGCTTCTCGGACCGGGAGCTGAAAAAGATCAACCCCATTGCCAAGCAGGTGCTGGCTCTGGAAGAAAAATATGCCGCCATGCCGGATGCCGACCTGCAGGCACAGACCGCTGTGTTCAAGCAGCAGCTGGCCGACGGCAAGACCACCGATGATATCCTGCCCGATGCCTTTGCCGTCTGCCGCGAGGCCGCATGGCGCGTGCTGGGCATGAAGCACTTCCCTGTGCAGGTCATCGGCGGCATTGCCCTGCACCGCGGCGATATTTCCGAGATGCAGACCGGTGAAGGCAAGACTCTTGTGGCTACCCTGCCCGCCTACCTGAATGCCTCACCGGTGAGGGCGTGCATGTTGTCACCGTCAACGATTACCTTGCCAAGCGCGACAGCGAGTGGATGGGCAAGCTCTACCGCTGGCTGGGCCTTTCTGTCGGCCTGATCGCACAGGGCATGGACGGCGATGCACGCCGCGCCGCCTATGCTGCCGACATCACCTACGGTACCAACAACGAGTTCGGCTTCGACTACCTGCGCGACAACATGGTGACCTATAAGGCCAACATGGTGCAGCGCGGCCACGCCTATGCCATCGTCGATGAAGTGGACTCCATCCTGATCGATGAAGCCCGCACGCCCCTGATCATTTCCGGCCGCGGCGAGGATTCCTCCAGCCTGTACACACAGGTGGACCGCTTTGTGCGCACCCTGCGCAAGAGCGTGGTGGTAGAGCTGGAGGATAAGGTCTCTACCGACGAGCAGACCGACGGTGATTACGTCGTGGACGAAAAGCACAAGACCTGTACCCTGACTGCCAGCGGCATCAAGAAAGCAGAAGCCTACTTCAAGGTCGAAAACCTTGCCGCCGCCGAGAACATGACCCTTGCCCATCACATCGATCAGGCCATCAAGGCTTACGGCGTGATGCAGCGGGACATCGATTACGTGGTCAAGGATGGTCAGGTCATCATCGTAGATGAGTTCACCGGCCGTCTGATGATCGGCCGCCGCTACAACGAAGGCCTGCATCAGGCCATCGAAGCCAAGGAGGGCGTGAAGATCGCCGCCGAGAGCAAAACGCTGGCTACCATCACCTTCCAGAACTACTTCCGCATGTACAAAAAGCTGTCCGGTATGACCGGTACCGCCAAGACAGAAGCCACCGAGTTCACCGAGATCTACGGCCTGAACATCGTTACGGTGCCCACCAACCGCCCCCGTCAGCGCATCGATTATCCGGATGCCATCTACAAGACGGTCAACGGCAAATACAATGCCGTTATCCAGCAGGTGCTGGAATGCCACCAGAAGGGCCAGCCCGTGCTGGTGGGTACGGTCAGCGTGGAAAAGAGTGAGACCCTTGCCAAGATGCTGCAGAAGTACACCCGCGACTTCAATGTGCTGAACGCAAAGAACCACGAGCGCGAGGCCGAGATCGTGGCGCAGGCCGGCAAAAAGGGTGCCATTACCATTGCAACCAACATGGCAGGCCGTGGTACCGATATCATGCTGGGCGGCAACGCCGAGTTCATGGCCAAGGCCCAGATGCGCAAGGAACACTTCTGCGAAAACCTGCTGAACCCGGAAAAGCCCGAGGATGCCGACCCGGCTGCAGTGGAAATGCTGCTGACCGAAGCCAACGGCCACGGCGATACCGAGGATGCCAACATCCTGCTGCCCGCAAGCGCTTCGATGAGCTGTACGCCAGTGCAAGCCCCAGATCGATGCCGAAGCTGAGCAGGTGCGCGCTGCAGGCGGCCTGTTCATCATCGGCACCGAACGCCACGAGAGCCGCCGCATCGACAACCAGCTGCGCGGCCGTGCCGGCCGTCAGGGCGACCCGGGTGCTTCCCGCTTCTACCTGAGCCTGGAAGATGACCTGATGCGCTTGTTCGGCGGCGACCGCGTCTCCAGCCTGATGGATACCCTCAAGATCGATGAGGACACTCCCATCGAGAACCGCATGATCACCAACACGCTGGAAAGCGCCCAGAAAAAACTGGAAGGCCGCAACTTCGAGATCCGCAAGAACGTGCTGAAGTACGACGACGTGATGAACCAGCAGCGCGAGATCATCTATGGTCAGCGCCGCAAGGTGCTGGATGGCGAGGATATCAGCACCGAAATGCACAAGATGCTGCGCGAGAACATCGATTCCAGCTGCGACCAGTTCCTGGCCGGTGATGTGAAGGACGACTGGGACTTTGGTGCCCTGCGCCGCCACTATCTGGGCTGGCTGACCACCGAGGAAGACCTCCACTACACCGTGGCCGACTTTGACGATATCTCCCGCAAGGGCATTGCCGACCAGCTCTATGACCGCGGCATGAAGATCCTCTCCGACAAGGAGCAGCGCTACGGTGCTCCCATCATGCGTGAGCTGGAGCGCATCTGCCTGCTCAAGTGCGTGGACCGCATGTGGATGGACCACATCGACAACATGGACCAGCTGCGTCAGGGCATTGCGCTGCGCGGCTACGGCCAGAAGGACCCCGTTGTGGAGTACCGCATCGAGGGCTTTGACATGTTCGACCAGATGGTGGATTCCATCCGTGAGTCCAGTGTGAAGATGCTGCTGACCATCGAGATCCGTCAGGCCGGTGCTGCCCCCAAGCGTGAGCAGGTGGCAAAGCCCACCGGCGAAGGCTTTGTGCCCGGCAACGGTGCACCCGGTGCCAAGGGTGCACCCCACGGCCAGCCTGTGCGTGTCATCAAAATTGGCCGCAACGACCCCTGCCCCTGCGGCAGCGGCCTGAAGTGGAAAAAGTGCACCTGCGCCAAGTACCACCCGGAAGGCACATCGACGAACGAAAACTAAGTAAAAACCTCTCAGGCTCTGCCATAAGGCAGGGTCTGGGAGGTTTTTGATAAAATAGAGGGAGTTGATTTTGGAATGATCACACCAGAAAAACTGCTCGAATCCGCAAAGGAGCTGGAAACCCAGCTGCGCACATGGCGGCGCACCCTGCACCGCCACCCGGAGGTAGGCTTTGACCTGCCCGAGACAAAAGCGCTGGTCAAAAAAGCCCCTGACCGAGATGGGCTATGCCCCGCAGGACTGCGGCAAGTGCGGCGTACTCGCGCTAGCGGGCGGCAAGCGCCCCGGCAAGACCATCCTGCTGCGCGGTGACATGGATGCTTTGCCCATTCAGGAAGAATCCGGTGAGGAATTTGCTTCCGAGATCCCGGGCCGGATGCACGGCTGCGGCCACGATATGCACACCGCCATGATGCTGGGCGCGGCAAAGCTGCTGAAGGCCCACGAAGACGAGATCGAAGGCACCGTGAAGCTGGAATTCCAGCCTGCCGAGGAGATTTTTCAGGGCTCGCTGGACATGCTGAAAAACGGCCTGCTGGAAAACCCGAAGGTGGATGCCGCGGTGATGTTCCACGTTCTGGCCGGGATGCCCCTGCCGGTGGGTACGGTGCTGGTGCCGGGCGGCGGCATCACCATGGCAAGCTGCGAGCAGTACCACATCACCGTCCACGGCAAGGGCGGCCACGGTTCCATGCCCAACGCCTGCATCGACCCCATCACTGCAGCGGCCCACATCCACATTGCCCTGCAGGAGATCAACAGCCGTGAGCTGGACCCCGCCAAGTTTGGCGTGTTCACCACGGGCCGGTTTGAAGCTGGCAAGCATCCAACGTCATCCCGGATTCTGCCGATATGTGGGGCACTATCCGCACGGTGGACCCCGAAGGTGCCGTGAGCGAGCAGATCCACCAGCGCATGACCGAGATCGCGCAGGGCGTGGCGGCAGCCTATCGCTGCACTGCTGATGTGGAGTTCAGCGACCACTGCCCCTGCATGGTGGTGGATACGTCTCTTGCCAAGAATGCCCTGACCTATATGACCGAACTGCTGGGCCGTGGTGCCATGGATATGACCGTCCTCACCGGCGGCAAGCCCGGCGGCGGCAGCGAGGACTTTGCCTTTGTCAGCCACGAAGTGCCTACCGTAAGCATGTTTCTCTCCGCAGGCAACGCAAGAGGGCTATGTTTACGGCCAGCACCATCCCAAGGTACGCTTTGACGACAGCGTGCTGTACGAGGCTCTGCAGCCTATGTTTATATGGCTCTGCGGTGGCTGAGCGACCACAAGGCATAACCATTCGGAAAATTTATCATTTATTTGAACCTCCGAAAAATCTGCGGATTTTCCGGAGGTTCTTTTTCACGGATGGGTTCGGAGCAGCACGCTGCATCTCTTAAAAATCGCCTTTATAAACAAAAAAATCCCGGAAGGTTCACACCTCCGGGGTCTTTTTTATATCAGCTTTGCCCCCGCATGGGGCAGGCTGTCGGCCCCAAGGCTTTGCAGCTGCTGCGGCAGGGCGGCGAGGTCGCCGCCGGTGTAATACCACGCAGCGGCAAACGCGGCCAGTGCCAGAATCAGCAGAAAAATCAGGGCATTCCGCACCCTGTGCCGTTTGCGCGGCGCTGCTGTCGGTGCATCCGGCTCCGGCTTGCCCGGCAGGCGCTGCGCCGTCAGGGCATCTGCCGGGATGGCCCTGCCATACTTCTGCCAGATCGTTCCCGCCGCCTGCGGCAGACCGGAAGCCGCCCGGCGGATCATATCCAGCAGCCACAAAGCAGGCGTATCTGCATTGGCACCGTGCGCACCCAGCAGCCTTTCCGGCTGCCCAGAAACAGCACCGTGTCCTCGGCGCGCTCCAGACACCCGGCTGCAAAGTCTGCACCCACAAGGCGCTGCGCTGCCCGCACACGGGTAAGCTTTGCCGGCACCGGCCCGCCCTTGACCCGGCAGACCTTTGCGCTCAGCTTTTCCCGCACCTTTGCATCGGCATAGCTCATGCTCCAAAATCGAACACTTTTTCTGCGCCGGCCACCGTTTCCATCCGGGCTTCCAGCAGAGTGCCTGCATCCGCATCACAGCATACCAGCAGCCTGCGGTGCGTTTCCAGCGCCTGCACCGCTGCATGAACAAGGGTCATCTCCCTTCTCCGTACAGCTCTGCCGCAAAGCGGTCTGCCAGCGCTTTCCGCGCCTTGCTCAATGCCGCGGGCGTTCTGTCTGCAGCGCAGCCAGTGTTTCTGCACCGCGGCTGCGGCACTGGGCAGCAAGTCCTGTCTGCTGCACTGCCTGTTGTACTGCCCACAGCGGTGCGCCAAACAACCGCAGCACACAGGTGGTCTGCGTTTTTTCTTCGTGTATCAACTGCTTCACCCCCGCGGCCCGGGGCCGCTCGTATTAACCCTTGAGGAAGGTGCTGTCCAGTGCCGTCAGAGCCGCAGCATCATGCCGGGCGCTTTTTGCCAGTGCTGTGTATCTGCAGGAACTTTGCCCTGAGCCAGACGCAGCGCCAGTTCCAGTGCCGCCTGTGCCGCGCGGGCACGCACCAGCGCACGGTCGGGGCGGGAGACGAAGAGCTTTTTTACATAGACGGTCTCACCGCAGGCCGCACCCAGATACACCGTGCCCACCGGGCGGAGGGCATCTCCACCGGTCGGCCCGGCCACGCCGGTCACGCTGATGCGCTCGCGGAACTCCTCGGGAGTGATGAAGAAATACTCTACGCCGTTTTGCTCTGTGCCACGCGGAGCACGCGAGGTGCAAGAGATAGAGAAGGCGAGGTGCAGCTCAGGGCGCTGCATCAGACGATTGATGATTGTGCTCTTTCCGCTGCCACTCGGAGCGGAGAATATTATAAG
>ENA-OQCS01001065-OQCS01001065.1-human-gut-metagenome-genome-assembly--contig:-NODE-1065-length-14732-cov-2.558918_pt1 | contig 14732 bp, 19 predicted proteins | sample MGYA00242757_ERZ504575 | MGnify/ENA primary metagenome ERZ504575 (study PRJEB26092, sample SAMD00036297) | human gut metagenome | host: Homo sapiens | study: EMG produced TPA metagenomics assembly of...
TTTTCTTTTTTCCTTCAACAAAATCAGCGTTCTTCTAATTGTTTGAGAAGTTTTATTAAAATATTCCGGAAGAGGTGCGTCGACTTCGATATATTTCCCTGTGGAAGGATGAGTGATTCCAAGAACTTTGCATGTAATGTCTGACCCTGAAGTTTAAACGGACATTTTGACGGACCATACATACTGTCTCCTAGAATGGGATGTCCAATGCTTGCCATATGAACACGAATCTGGTGGGTTCGTCCTGTCTCCAGTTCGCATTCGATATAAGTATAATCTTTAAATCTGCGCAGGACGGTATAATGGGTAACTGCATGTTTTCCGTTCTTTGCTTTCGTACTCATTTTTTTTCGATCAATGGGATGCCTTCCGATAGGAGCGTTTACCACTCCGTTATCTTCTTTTATCTTTCCATGAACGATCGCATGATATCGTCGGGTAATCGAATGTTCTTTTAGCTGTTCTGCTATGATCTGATGCGCCTTATCATTTTTGCATATCAAAAGCGAACCTGTTGTATCCATGTCGATTCGATGTACGATTCCCGGACGAAGTATACCGTTAATTCCGGACAGATTATCTTTGCAGTGATACATTACTGCATTTACAAGAGTGTGCTCATAATGCCCCGGCGCCGGATGAACGACCATATTCTTGGGTTTATTAACAATAAGGATATCACTGTCTTCGTATAAAATATCAAGCGGAATATTCTCGGGAAGAATATCCAATACTTCAGGATCCGGAATAAAAACTTCGATCTTATCGTTTTCACTGATTTTATAGTTGGGTTTGACCGAGCTTTGATTGACGGAAATTTTGCCGTCTTTTAGCAGTTTTTGAATATAAGAACGGGAAAGGTTCTCAAGATTTTCACTCAAAAATCTATCAATCCTTTCCCCGCTGCGATCGGCTGTAAATTTAATCTGTTCCATAATATACGAACCTTTCTGTTTTATAGGTTAAATTGCAGTGCAGACTGATTTTATCTGATCAAATCCGATTTTTTTGTTTGCGCAGAAAATCAAAATCAGAGTCTTCTTTATAATAAAATAAAATCAAAAAAGCGAAAATAATGCATGCCACGACAACATAGCAGTCTGCCACATTGAAAATCGGGAAATCGATTAATTTAAAATAAAAGAAATCGATAACATAATTTAGTCTTACCCGATCGATCAGATTTCCGACAGCCCCGGCGATCAAAAGGATCGAACAGATACGAAGAGGCATATACTTTTTGTATATGGAATTCTCCCGTATATGAGGAGAATCGCTCCACATATAACCAGAGCGCCAACGACAAATAAAAACTGTTTATTTTGAAGTATTCCAAAAGCCATACCTCGGTTTTCAAGATATTGAAGCTCAAAAACACCGTCTATCAAAACTTTTGCATGATTATTTTTCAGATACGCCACTGCAAAATATTTTGTAATCTGATCTATAAAAATTGCTGTTCCTATCCAAAAAAATGCTATAATATAGCTTTTAAATAAACGAATTTCGGATTTTCTTTTTGCAAAGCCATTGTGTTTCTCCATCTCTAAATATATTTCTGTATCCTGACGTATATTCTGTGTTTTCTGGTTTTATTTCCGATTCCTGCAAAACGAAATTTTCCCATTTTGCGAACAGAGATAAGATCACCTTCATTTGGCTGGTAGCCATTACTTGTAATAAGTTTCCCGTTAACAAAGACTCTTCCGCCTTCAATCAATCCGCTAAGTTTTGTCCGGAAGATGAAATGCAAGTGATAATAAACTATCAAGTCGAACTGACGCAACGGTTCCCGTGAGTTCTTCATATTTGGGCGTATATTGAATGTCAAATGAAGGAAGTTCTTCTGTTTTGACCGATGTGTGCCGAATCCGTGTCAGCTCACTGCATAAAAAAGATACAATATCATCATGTGCAAATAAAATCGCTGTATTATTTTCAATAAGAATGTCTCCGGTTTTTGACCGGTCAATACCCAAATTAAGAATTGATCCCAGATAGTCTCTATGTGTGAGATCTTCTGAAAATTTTCGGTTTAACGGGAGGACCTGAAGAGCTTTGAAAGGATATCTTATCAAAGCAGGATCGAGCTCCTTTTTTCCGCAACGCAAATAAAGAGCATCAGGGATAAATGCAGCCATCTGACGCTCTGCCATGCCATATCCGCCGAAAGTAAGTATTTGTGTAAACAAATTTTCTTTCGGCAGCGTATGCAGTATATTTTGTTCATTTAGATTCAGAAAATCAGAGTATGTGATAAAATCTCTTTGATATGCATTTCTGGATAATTCAATAAAACGCTTTTCCAGAAGATACTGATCTTTCTCAAGATTGCCGCTTCCCATATCTGAATTAATATCTTCCTTTCACACTCGGTGTTTCCATCGAACCGCCGAGAAGATCTTGTAAATCACCGGAAATATCAACATTTGTCGGTGTTACAAGGAATATGTAATTTGAAATTTTCTGAAGATTACCGTTAATTGCAAATGTGGCGCCTGAAATAAAATCAATGATGCGCTGAGCAAGTTCAAGATCCATACCTTCAAGATTCAGGATAACAGTGCGTCCTGAAAGCAATGTCTCTGTTATTTCGCGGGAATCGTCAACAGAACTTGGTTTTACAACACAAACTTCCATATTTCCACCCTTTCTGGATGCAGGATGTCTCATCGGAGTCACCTTGCTTGAGGAAGCAGGCTGAAATTTCTTTTCCTCTTCCATATCAAAATCATCAAAAGATTCTTCCTTCGTATTTTTCTTTCCGAACAAAAGAACGACGGGCAGGTTTTTCATCAAATTCCTCATCGTCGAAATATTCATCTTCTTCATCATAAAATCATCATCATAATCATCGTCGTTCAGTTTCATAATGTCCAGAAATTTATCAAATACACCCATTTTTTACACTCCTATCTTGCGCTGCATATGCTTCGCGCAATTTTATTATTTTCACGGCTCTAAGATACAGCTATTCTGTCGGACAAGTCTTCTGCATGTTATACTTTCATCCCAGATCTTACATCAGATATTGTAATTTCTGGCACCAAAGATTCCTGTTCCGATACGGACCATAGTTGCTCCTTCTTCGATTGCAACTTCATAATCATTGGTCATCCCCATTGAAAGTATGCTCACAGTACCATTATCAATGTTTTTTTGCTTAATGTCAACATATAATTTATGTAAATCTGCAAAAATTGCACGGTTTTCTTCTGGATTTTCGACAAATGGAGCTATTGTCATAAGCCTTTTACACGTATATGTGGTAATTGCGAAAATTTCATTAATGGAATAACTTCTTCTGTCTTTAATCCAAATTTACTGCTCTCCTGAGCAACATTCACTTCAAGTAAAATATCGATTATTGCGATTTTGTTTGGCAGCTTCTTTTTCGATTACTTCTCCTAACTTAAAAGAATCGACAGAGTGGATCAATTTTACTTTATCGACAATATACTTTACCTTATTTGTCTGAAGATGTCCGATCATATGCCAATCAATGTCTTTTGGCAAGACTTCATACTTTTCACGAATTTCCTGAACTTTGTTCTCGCCGAAGATTCGCACTCCGAGATCGTAAGCTTCTTGAAGCATATGAGGAGGCTTCGTTTTGCTTACGGCGATCAGAGTAATTTCTTCTCGTTTTCTTCCGGCTTTTTTACATGCCGATTGTATTCGTTCTTCCACCGTCTTTAGATTTTCTTTAAGCATTTTTATTTCTCCTCTTTCCGAATAGTTAAAAGTTTTATTTTTTAGATTTTATTGAAATACGACATCATTTGAATTTACGCTTGAACCTTCCTGCACGATATGGTCATAATTAGAAAGACCATACGGTTCGTTTTCCTGCACGATATAATATTCGTCGTTTTCACAGAGAACACTTACTTTTCTGAATACGGCATATCCTTTATTGATATTATATACACCTTGCAGATTTTTTGTTTTTCCGACTACAAATGTATCGGATGACTCCGGTTTAACGAGTACGCTTCCATCTTCTAAATCCTGCTTGCTGACAAAAACGTCTCCATTTTCAGAAATGTCATAAATATTTACGGCGTGAAATACGGCGCTCCCATTCTCTTTTGCAAGCATTACACCGCTTGCGCTGCTGTTTCCGCCTGTCGTAATGTATTCTTTCGGAATGATAAAAAATTTCTCGTTAACTACAGAAGATTTCGGGATTTTTAATCCGCTTTCATCTTCCATGATCAATTCTATATTTAAAATCTTTCCTCGGCATATCTTATCATTGAATTATCAAAATCAAGCTGACCGTAATATTTTCCTTGCCGTTCGATAACAGTAAGTTTTCCCCAAAGAGTTTCGCTGTCTTTGTCCATCCGTACTTTTATTCCGGATACATCTTCATGTTTTAACTTTATAGCTGTTTCTTTTGAAAGAGGAACGATAACCGACCAATCTTCACTTGTGATCATCCGGTAAACAGGATCTCCTGCTTTAACTTTCGTTTCATCGGATAAAGAAGAAACTTCATATTTTGTTTTATCAAAAGCAGATTCAGTAAATGTTTCAGTAGTCAATCCTTCATATCCATCGACTGTGAAGGCTACAATGCCATCCTGCTGTGCCTGATAAGACAACACATCCAGACCGCTTGCGGCAATCACTGCTCCAAGTTGTTCTGTTCGGGTCGCGCTGAATTCGTTTTGAAGCATTGTAGTGATTTCAGATTTCAGCGAATATACCGAACCGAAATCATTTGCACGATACCCTTCGATAAAATTTTGTATTTGAAGGGTAATCGCAGAACTGACTTCAGGATTTACTGTTATGGACTGACCTTCTGTGTGTTCTCCCTGTGTGGAGTCTGTTTTGCTGCTTGTATCAAGCTTTTCAGGGGAAAGGGCATAAATATTCATTCCGCGCTTGATCTTACTGTTTTCGGCCTGATAATAGCTTATATAACCGGATGATTCGGCAGTTACAGCCGTCTCTTTACGAATAATAAGTCCGGTATAAGAATTATCTTTCACAATGCTGCCTTCCCGTACTTCATAAACAGAGATCCGGTCTCCAGTAAAATACAAAATAATTGTTACAACCAAATAAATAAACACGATTGCAAAAAGAAAAGATACCGAGATTGAATTCTCTTTTTGTTTTATATTTTTTTATATTGACTGAATTATTTTTTTTGGATGACAATTCAGTATACACCTCCTGCTTTTTTCTGGCGTTGCTAGTATATCATTTTTTTTAGTATATTTCCACTTTTTATGGACATAATAAAAAATATTGGTAGCTGAATTGTTACAAATATTGAGATGATAAAGGAGGAAATAACATGAAATGGTTTGACAATACAGCTCTGACACTCGTTATTATAGGCGCCGTAAACTGGCTTCTTATAGGGGTGTTCAGATTTGATCTGGTGGCATTTATATGCGGGAATATGAGCTGGCTTTCCAGGATCATTTATACGCTAGTAGGTTTGTGCGGCTTATACTTGATCAGTCTTTTTGGCAGAATCAAATCAATGTCAGAATAAAAGAAAAACACCTCGTAAATGATATGATCGAATTATTTATCGGAAATTTCATTTTACGGGGTGTTGTATTTTTTATAACGGCGGCAGATCAAAGTTCAGATTTGTCCGAAAACTTGCATCGTTTGCGATTCCGAAAGATGTCTTTTGACACTTTCGGGGATCTATTTCATTCCTGCATCAAGCAGTTCGTTCATTTCTTCGTAAAGAAGCGGTTTGTCAGAAGCGCCCATGATAACGGAAATATACGGTTCTCCTGCGGTGTTTTTTTCATATAAAATTACACAGTTTCCTGCCTGATCGGTTGTTCCGGTTTTTCCTCCGTATACGTGTATCCCGTCAGGCGGCGTCGCTTCTCCGGCTGAGTAATAATTCGTCGCCTGCCATGTAGGAGTATACGAAGTTCCGTCTGCGAGGTAACTTTTGCCGTATATGAGTTCATAGAAATAATATCGAGAAAAGCTTGATCCTTTAATGCTTCATTAAACATTAAATACAAATCATATGTTGTTGTGTAATGATTTTCGTCATGAAGTCCGTGAGGATTTACAAAGTGAGTTCCTGTCGCTCCAAGTTGTTTTGCTTCTGTATTCATTAATTCGGCAAAAGCTTCCTGGCTTCCCGATATATGCTCCGCAATAGCGGCCGCACAGTCATTTCCGGATTGTAAGAGCAGACCGCATATGAGATCGTACAAAGTCAGGGAATCTCCGGCAGAAAGACCACAGGTAGACTCATCCCAATTAAAATTCGTGGAAGTGGCGCTCATCGTTACAACGTCATCCAAATTTCCATATTTTAAAGCAAGATAAGCAGTCATAACTTTCGTTGTACTTGCAGGATATAATTTGTCAAACAGTTTGTATCCGTATTTGATCTGAGAATCTGCTATATTGAATAGTCCTTCACCGTGAAATCCCGGATCTGCTTCAACGCCGTCAAGAGATACATCTTCTGAAGCAACACAGAGATCTTCAGCGAAAAGTTCTCCTGTGTATTGCTTTTTATTATATGATGCAAACTCATATTGCCGGATATGATCTTTTGAATATTCCTGCAATATGAAAAATCCGACAGCGCCTGCGCCTGCAATTAGTATAAGACAGATCAGAAGAACCGCAATTACTGTAGAAGTTCGTTTTCGGCGCCGTCTTTTTTTACGTAAATAGGTTTTCGGCGTCTGCGCCTGTTATCTGAATAATGATTTCCCTTCATTTTATTCCTACCATTTATTTTTTGATGTATTAGATGTATTATTTGTACATTTCACGCCAATCTAAGTCTCCTCTGTCAAGTGCCAGTATAAGAGCTTCGGCAGTTGCGATATTTGTAGCTGCCGGAATATTGTACATATCACACATTTTTACAATATCACTTACGCTCGGCTCGTGAGAGCGTGGAGTAAGCGGATCTCTGAAAAAGATAAACAAATCAATTTGATTGCTTTCAATCTGAGAGGAAAGCTGTTGGATTCCACCGAGATGTCCCGGAAGAAATTTATGGATATTAAGGTTTGTTACGCTCTCGATCAGTGCTCCTGTAGTTTCCGTTGCATACAAACTGTGTTTGCTGAGTATTCCACGATAAGCGATACAAAAATTCTGCATTAATTTTTTCTTTGCGTCATGCGCGATCAATCCGATATTCATAGCTGTCATTCTCCTTATTGATACTTATTAGGCTGTAATCCGACATTTAAAACGAGTCCGATTCCCATAAAGAAACATACGACGGATGTAAGTCCGTAGCTGACAAAGGGAAGCGAAAGACCTGTGTTCGGAAGAATCAAAGTTGCCACACTGATATTGATGAAACTTTGAATGCCAATCAGTGCGGCTACGCCGCCGCAGATAATGCGTCCTCCCGTATCTTTCGCTTTTAAACCTATTAAGATACATTGTATTACAATTAATAATAACAAAAATATGACTCCGCAACAACCCACAAATCCTAATTCTTCTCCGATAATTGCAAAAATAAAATCTGTTTGCGGTTCGGAAACAAAATTTCCGTTTTTAACTGAAGTTGTGGCATCGTTATTGTATCCTTTTCCCGAAAGCTGACCCGAACCGATTGCCATAACAGAGTTTAACTGTTGATATGATTCATCATCCGCATATTTTTCCGGCTCTAACCAGGCAAGAATACGATCCTGCTGGTAGTCATGCAAAAAAGGCTGATTCGGCTGCACCGCAACGGCAAGAAAGATCGCAACGCAGGAATCGTAATCGCAAGAACTGTTCCGACAAATTTGTAATTTAATCCTGCCAGAAAAATGAGAGCACAAAAAAGCGCTGCGATACAGATTGTAGTGGAAAGATTCGGCTGTGTCACAATAAGGATGAGCGACGGAATAAGCAGCGCAACAGACTGAATGATTACTTTGGGGCTGCTGATCTTAAGCTCTCTGTCAGAAAAAAATCTGGCAAAAAAAATAATAAGAAGTATTTTTGTCAAGTCGGAAGGCTGAAGCTGCATAAACCCGAGTTGATCCATCTTTGCGCCCCGTTTGCCGAATGACTAATCCTGGAATTTTTACTGCGATCAAAAGAATCAAATTTATAACATAAAGTATCCAATAAAAATTATGATCCATTTATAGTCGATCAAAGAGACAACAACCATTGCTCCGAACCCAAGGATCACCCCCATGATCTGTTTTGTCATAAAATCCGGTTTAGCGCTTCCGACCATCATGATACCGATGACAGAAATTGCAACTACTGAAATAATAAGTCCGAATTTATAATCTTTTATATGATATTGCTGTTTAATATGATTGATTAAAAATTTCAACGATCTTCTCCCATGTATTTTATATGTATATCGCTGCGTGTAATATCGATTGAAAAATATGCGGGATTGATTTCCGTATATTTTGAAACCGCATGATATAAGTCATTTTTCATTTGTTCCGTCAAATCTGCCGTACAGTGCATTCTGTCTGCGGCAAGCAGATTCTTCAGCCGGTATTTGGCGATCGAAACTGAATGAACACTCATCGGTTTTCCTCCTGATTTCTATGAAAAAATTGCGCTATTTTCCGAAGAAACCTTCTGATTTTGAATAGTCGTTGACCGGAACGTCTTCTCCTGTCAGTCTGCGGCAGATATCCATGTAGGATCTTCCGGCCAGACATTCTTCTCCGGCAACGGCTTCTCCTCTGTTAGTTGCAATAACGACTTGTTCATCGTCGGGAATTACTCCGAGGAGATTTACGGCAAGGATTTCGGTGACATCGTCTACGGACATCATATCGCCTCTCTTGACCATATCGATCCGCAGCCGATTAATCAAAAGATCTGTTTTGCGAATACCCGACGCTTCCAGAAGTCCGATAATGCGGTCGGCATCCCGAATGGCAGAAACTTCCGGGGTCGTGACAACAACAGCATGTTCAGCGCCTGCTATTGCATTTTGGAATCCTTGTTCGATCCCCGCTGGGCAATCCAGTAAAACAAAATCAAAATCACTCCGAATATCTTCGATAAGTTTTTCATCTGTTCCGGGGAAACCGCAGACTTATCTTTCGTTTGGGCAGATGGAAGCAGGCAAAGCTCCGGAAACTGAGTATCTTTTATCAATGCCTGTTTTAACCGGCAGTTGCCGTTTATGACATCCACGATATTATAAATGATCCTATTCTCCAGCCCTAATACGACATCCAGATTTCTAAGGCCGAGGTCTGTGTCAATCACTATAACTTTTTTCCCGAGTTTTGCTAGACCGATTCCGATATTTGCTGTCGTTGTCGTTTTACCGACTCCGCCTTTTCCTGATGTAATGACAATTACTTCTCCCATGATGCTTTTCCTCCTACATATGTCCTGTCTCAATCCGTAAGGGGATCAAGATAGATACGGTTTCCGTCGATCACGGCGATTTTGGGGCCTTTAATATTTAAGCTCTCCTGATAAATGATCTGACGTTTTGCTACGATATCTCCGATGCTGAGATATTTAGGCTGCATAGAAAGTGCTACGACATACGCCGACGTATCGCCGGATGCTCCGGCACAGACAGATCCATATAACGTACCGATTATGATCACACTGCCTTTTGCAATTACTTTGCACCAAGTTCTACATCACCTAGTATGACAATACTTTCTTCTGCCTCTAATATCTGCCTTTTTCTTAAAGTCCCCTTGTAGAAAATTCCTTCTTTTTTATAGATATCTGAAAGACTTTGTTCTACTACGCTTCTGTACATCATCTCATTTTTATCATTTGGTTCGATAATACACAAAATTTCAATTTGTGTATTTTCTCTTATGACGGCAAGAACACGATCTTCCTCTGCTCGCGTCAGTTCGCGTCCGCTGAAACTAAGCGCCATCTGTGCATCTTTAAAAAAGCGCCCGGATTGTTTGAATTTTTGTCCGAGAACTTCAAGAAGTTGATCGAATTCTGTTTCGGAATCAAATTCAATATCTAATCCGTATCGATTACTTCTGATGGTCACAAGTTTGTTCATTGTCATTCCCCCGTCTTTTAGTCTCCTGCAATTCCTTCTCCGAGATTAGCTGCGCTTCCGGTAATTAATTCACCGGCTGTTTCAGGATTAAAATAGACTTTTGCAATATCTCTGCCGATCTCTGATGCATATCCCGAATTATAGCCATAAGTAATGCGGACTGCAATCGATAATTGAGGCTGTTCGGCCGGAGCATATCCTACAAATAATACATGGTCGGCATGCAATTCGTTATGTTGGGCAGTACCGGTTTTTCCCGCCATAGAAAAATCAAGGCCTGTAAAAGTGGTTGAGCTTGCAACCATCTGTTCCATTCCCTGGTGAATAAGATCCCATGTGCTGGAATTGATTTCATCCATTGTACTGTCTACTTCTGCAGAATAATCTTTAATAAGATTTCCCGCCGCATCTGTCGTTTTATCGATAAGCGTCAGATCATAAACAGTTCCGCTGTTTGCAACTGCGGTTACATAACGGTTCAGTTGACTTACCGTAAAGTTGTTCGTACCTTGTCCGATTGCAGATTGAATCGAATATTCATCAGATATCTGCGGTGCAGCTTCCGGTATTTCTACGCCGGATTTCCTGTCTAAGCCATACATAGCCGCATATTTTCTCAACTTGTCTGTTCCAAGATCACTGTCATAGTTTCCATTGGAATCGATTCCCATATTGTATCCCAGTTGATAATAAAAGACGTTGCAGGAATGCTGCAATGATTGAACAACATTCAACGCTCCGTGACCTCCCGGATAGATCCAACATTTCGGACTCGGAGTAACCGTATTAAATGAACCGCTGCAATATGTTGTTGTGTAAGCGTCAATATACCTTCTTCCAGTCCGGCTGTGGCCGAGATCATTTTAAAAGTTGATCCCGGAGCTGTTTTTTCCTGTGTGGCACGGTTATAGAAAATATTTGCACGTCCGGTATTAAGCTGATTGTAGTAAGCGGAATCCATTGTATTTGCCAGACGGTTATTATCATATCCCGGATAAGATACACATGCCAGAACATCTCCGCTATTTGGATCTGTAACTACAATTCCGCCGGAACACGGCTCTAAAGCGAGCTGCCCGGGCGTAATCTGCAATGTTTTAATCTTATCATATAGCCAGCCATAAGCGTCTGTCGTTCCGTTTAAAAGACCGTTATACGCATTCTCATCCATTGGCAGTACGCCTTGTTCATAAACGATCGCACAGATCTGTGCGCCGGTGACACTTCCTGATTTTATAAGATATTTGTAGAGAAGTTTGTCGAAATTACTGTCTTCCTTTAAATATTCTTCAAGGTATGCCAAAACACCGCTATAAATCTCTTCAGAACTCGAATAAGCGCTGTCTCCCAACTTTGAGGTATCGATCCAGTTTTTGGAGATTGCATAATTTAAATACCGGTTCAAACTAATTGTCTCTTGCGTTGCCCAGGCAATTTGTGTTTCATCTTCTGCTTCGATCTTGTCTGACATCAGGATTCCTGTCGTTTGTTTTAGAAGAGTATCGCATATATAGTCCATATAAGCTTTCATTTCTTTTGAAAGATCTTTATATGCCGGAGCATTTTCGTTCTGAAGCTGTGCCATTAATTCGGAAAGTATCTCGGCTTTTTTCTGAGTAAACGTATTATAGACAGCCTGTTCGGCAGGTTTTGCGTCTGTTCTTCCGAATTTTTTCATATCGATAATCTCATTTGCAATAAATGAATTATATGCATCTCCTACGGGAATTTTAATATATTTCGTATCTTTTTCCGCAGAAGGATCATAGTCTAATACATTGCTTAATTTGCTTAAAACGATTCCGGCAAGTTTTTCTTCCAGAAGTTTATAAGCAGAAATCTGTAAATTTTTATCGATCGTAAGGTAGACGTCATTTCCTGCTTTCGGATCTGTCATACTTACAGTATCGGTTACTTTCCCGAGATTATCTACATAGAATGTCGTTTTACCTTTTTCGCCCTGAAGAACGCTATCGAACGTGTGCTCAATGCCTGATTTTCCAACAATATCCGACAAAGAATATCTCTTTTTTTCATCATCGCTTAGATCATCATATTCTTCCTGCGATATCTGACCCGTATATCCGATAATCGATGCAAAATATTGACCGTCAGGATAACGCCGCAGGGAATCCTCAGAAATATCTACTCCCTGAAGGGAATCCTGATTTTCCATAATAGCCGCTGCCGTAGCATCACTGACATCGGAAGCAAGTACGGTTGTAAGCCATTGCTGATAACTATTCAGTCCCATAGCATAACGCATATTGACCATTTTCAGAATATATGCGGCATCATGTTCGGAATAATCCAATCCGTATCGTTTGCATAAATAATGTACGATCTGCTCGGCTGTCTTATTTTTTTCTTTTTCTGTAAGATCATCAATAAAACTTTTTCCATGCACATCCGCCACAAAACGAAGTCTGGATGTTTCGTTTGTCTCGGCGAATTGATAACTACCCGATGAATCAAGAATGATTCCGAAATTGTCGATCACACTGTCTCCGTTTTCTTCAACGATCGAAAGCACACTGTCAAGCGTATCATTTAATATTTTGTTTTTATCTTCGGTTTTAGTGTCTGTAGGGATGATATCCTCGATCGTCACGGAATAAGCCAATTCATTGTAAGCAATCACTTCTCCGTTACGATCAAAAATATTGCCTCTGGTTCCGGGTACAGTTCTTGTCTTTCTTATTTGCAGCTCATAATTTTCCAAGTAATCTTCTCCGCGCACGATCTGAAGATAAAAAAGTCGTCCGATCAATATCGAAGATGTAAGGCAAAAGACAATAATGAGAACGATCAACCTTGAACTCATCAAATATTCAACAGCTTCTTTTATTCGATCTATAATTCTTCTAAACAAATTTACTTGCACTCCTTTTTTCTTCGGCTTCAAGTTTATGATTGATAAACAAAAGAAGCGGATAACTCCAAGCGTTATTACAATCGTGTAAATCATCTCAGGAACGATGATCCGGTTTAAATAGTAGGTAAAACGAAAATCGCTGTTTAGCAGAAATGTGAAGAATATATAGTGATTCCATAAAGGAAGTCACTGACCGCTATAAGAAACAGGGGAAGTTTAATATCTTCGTCATAGAACATCTGCTCAAACAAGCCATTTAGGAAACCAACTACAAGATAGATCAAAGCGTAAATCCGATCATCTTTCCAAATTGTATATCAATCAAAAGTCCCGATAAAAATCCGACGAGCATTCCGGATTTTGAACCTCTCATAAATCCAAATGACGCAGTGACGATTAATAGAAGATTCGGCTTGATTCCGGCAATATCAAGTACCGGAAATACCGTACACTGAAGTACATATGCCACGAGAATGACAAGCGCCGTTATAAAAATGCGTTTGACCTTCATTCTTTTCATATTTTAATCTTCATTCCTTTCTTTATATGTCCGTCTGTAAAGAAACTCATTCTGTCTTGTTTTCACCTGTAAGTTCTGCTTTTGTTGTCGTAATAACAAGCACTTCCTGAATATTTTTAAAATCGACTGCCGGTGTAATGTATCCCGAACGCGTCAGATTATTTGAGTCTACATTTACTTCACTGACCGAACCGATCAAAATACCTTGAAGATACTTATCGCTGATATAAGACGTCACAATCTGATCGCCTACAGCGACTACATTGTCATTGTTTTCCATCTGGGAAAAAGCGATCTGACCTGTTCCCATAAGCGCCATATCTCCGCTTACGATACATGTATCCGAAGTAGAAATCGCCATTGCGCTTATATTGGAAGAATCGTCGATGATCGAGCGTACTTTTGCCCAGGTAGGACCTACATCTGTTACGATCCCGACAAGTCCGCTTCCTGCAAGGACATTCATGTTGACTTCAATACCGTCTTTACTTCCTTTGTCTATTGTAAATGTACCGAACCAGTTTCCGGCGTCTTTCCCGATCACATGGGCGGCTGTTTTCTCATATTCGGCATAATTCTGATCCAGTTTATATAATTCCTGAAGACGTTCAAATTCATAACGCTCTTCCTGTAAATAGTTATTTTCTGTTGTCAAAGCATCAACTTGTTCCCTCAGTTTTTTATTTTCTGATTTTAGTTGTTTCATCGTTGAGAAATTGTCTTTCATATCTCCCATCCAGCCACCGATCTGATTCATCCCTTGTTGGAGTGGGATTACCGTAACATTTGCAACCGTCTTAAACGGACCGCCGACTTTGTCAGAGAAAGAGGAAAGCACCATCATAAGCACACAAAATATGGAAAGCCCAAGCAGGATATATCTGTTTGTATGAGACATTTGATTTTTCTTTTTCATTACCTTAACCACCTATAATCTTCGTCTAACATCGAATAAGTGAGCTTTTTATAATACTCCTTGTCCAAAATGATCTTTTGAAGTCCTTTCACAGCACATAATTCGGGTTCGTCAACAGTTGTAACAGGAAGACCGACACGTTCTCTTATGTATGTAGGAAGTCCTTTTAAATTTGTCAGTCCTCCGGTAAGATAAATTCCTTTTTCAAACTGATCCTGTTCTTCATCTGTTCCTCTCGGAATTGCCACGCCTTTATCTTCGTAATGTACAAAGTCGGAAGTTGTTGCCAGATCCCAACCAAAGGGTTCTCCAAATGGTCCCGGTTTTCTGGTATCTCTCTGATGATATAAATAGAATTTATCTCCATGTCCAAATGGCATGCAATCGCCAAACCATGTTCCCGGGAACTGATAGTATAATTTCTGCATAG
>ENA-OQCS01001066-OQCS01001066.1-human-gut-metagenome-genome-assembly--contig:-NODE-1066-length-14726-cov-1.704363_pt1 | contig 14726 bp, 13 predicted proteins | sample MGYA00242757_ERZ504575 | MGnify/ENA primary metagenome ERZ504575 (study PRJEB26092, sample SAMD00036297) | human gut metagenome | host: Homo sapiens | study: EMG produced TPA metagenomics assembly of...
ATTTCTCGATGTATTTGAATACATCGGCTCTTAAAGGGATGCACTTGTCCGTTTTGACTTCGCGCATGACTTTGCTGATGAAGGCATGGTGCTGCGGGTCTTTCTCTACGGAGATAACCTGATCGCATCCTCGTGACACAAGTTCTATACTGATACTGCCCGTTCCGGCAAACAAATCGAGTGCTGTAATTCCATCTTCAAAGTCAATGTAGTTGTTGAGCACATTGAACAGATTTTCTTTGGCAAAGTCAGTCGTAGGACGTGCCTTGAATGTGTGGGGGACGTCGAAACGTCTCCGTTTGTATATTCCGCTTATTACTCGCATGAGATTAAAGATAGCATGTCAAATGAAATTTCTTTGATGCGGCTCATTGCTGAATCGTTAAATTCCATCTGAGGATTAATGATGAATAGTTTTCGTATGTATTTTTTAGTCGCAATGGCAATTCTTCCCATTGTGGAACCCGATTGTTCCCGCAAATGTATAACTGGTCATCTTCTTGATTATAGCCAGCCTGCTGCCAGATGTTCAACAGATAATAGCATGAATCATTCAGGCCGGAAATGGGGTAAGTGTTCAGTAGCAGTAGTTTTTCTTTTTCGAAAGCTATCACTTCTACACTTTCGGGATGGAAGATGGCAAATAATTTACGGCAGTCACTCGGTTTGACTTATGTGCGAGGTATCGGTAATTGGACTTACGGATGCAAACAAACGGGCATTGGGGAAATGCTCTGTCAGAAACAGATGGGTGAGCTTGTCCAGCCCAAAAAGAATGACGAGGTTGCTCTTCCCTAAAATATTACAAAGTACGACTTCGTTATTTTGTGGGGGCAGGTTCTGATAGAACAGAAGGTCGGTCTGTTCGTCTTCATACAATTCCAACGGGAGTGTAGTGTAACGTGAAGTATGAATAAGGATATTAACCTGTTTGAAACGATGTTTTAGTTCTTCTGTTTCTGTCAAATAGGCTTTTACATTGGCAGCCATTGAGCGCTGCGTATTGACTGGCGAGGAACTGAAATATACTTCCTCCGATTGCTGAGGGTGATAGATAGAAAAAGAAAATCCATCCGTACTCAGACGGATGGATAATATATACTGTTCTGATTTATTAAAATCAATAGGTTGGGCCATAGGATTATTCCCAGTTTCCTGCATTGTTGTTCGGCTGTTCGATGTCACCAACTCTCAAACCGCAATATTTACCCAATTTTGACTGCATGTCTTTCAAGTTGATCAATTCCTGGCTGTTCAAGTCACCCAAGTATACATCGTATGCAACCTGTGCCTGGAACAAGTTCAGAGGAGCACCAGATTTTGTAGTATCCTGACGGATAGCCATTTCAAATTTAGCTCCGTTTCCGTAAGGAACGTATGCCAAAGAATCCGGATTAAATCCTTTTGCAAAGATAGTATCCATTACAGCCACCCACATTGTATCACGACGGAAGTTCTGTAAGCCTTCTTTTTCAACTTCGCTCCAGTTTCCAGTTTTCTTAGCCTTGTTAATCAAGTCCATAGCCTTCTTTTCTGTCATACCGTTGTTCAACTGATCATCTGTCAATGAACCCACTTTCATGATGAAAGGAAGTTTAGCAGTCTTTACGAAAGTAATCAAACTGTCGAAGTTTGCTGTATAAGCACCGTTATGAACGGTACGATATTCCTGCTGAGCCTTACGGATGTCAATCAGGCGAGCGATAATTGCTTTTTCTCTGGTTTTTTTCGCATTGTCAAAGTTGATAGGGCCCATAATACTGCCATAGCATATATATACCAAGCAGATAACGCAGGCGGCTAACACAAGATTAAGAACTGTTTTCATGATAATATTGTTTTTAGTTATATTCGTAGCGCAAAAATAAGTAATTAGTTGAACCACGTCAATCTTACGTAAACTTTTTATACTGGCATTATGTTAAATAATGATTTATCGCAACAAATTAAGCGAAATTTTCCTTATAAACCAACAGAAGAGCAGGAAAATGCGGTGAAAAGTTTTGCCGAATTCCTGTTTTCGCCTTCTGCTGACAGTGTGTTTCTGATGAAAGGTTATGCCGGCACGGGTAAGACTACATTGACATCTGCATTGGTTCGTACGCTTGATTCATTGCAACGGAAAGTGATTCTGTTGGCTCCTACAGGAAGGGCAGCCAAAGTCTTTTCCGGATATGCGGAACATCCGGCTTATACGATTCATAAGAAGATATATCGCCAGAAAGTCTTTTCGAATGAGACGGATAATTTTGTAGCTAATCAGAATTTGCACCGGAATACGCTGTTCATTGTGGATGAGGCTTCCATGATTGCGAATGAAGACTTCAGGTGGCCATTTTGGTAGCGGACGTTTATTGGATGATCTCGTGCAATATGTATATAATGGATTGGGTTGCCGGTTGATGTTGATTGGAGATACAGCACAGCTTCCGCCGATAGGGGAGGAAGAGAGCCCGGCGCTGTCTGTAGCGGCATTGCAGGGCTATGGACTGGAGGTGACAGAGTGTGTGCTTACAAAAGTAGTACGACAAACCGAAGGTTCCGGTATCTTGTCGAATGCTACTGCCTTGCGTGAAAGGATTGTAAACGAGGATTTCTTTGAATATCCTAAAATCTGTTGTAAGAACTATCCTGATATACGTATCCTTCCTGGAAGTGAACTGATTGAAGCCATAGACGAATGTTATGGTCATGTGGGGTTGGATGAAACGATTGTTATCTGTCGTTCCAACAAACGTGCTTCTCTATATAATAAAGGTATAAGAAATACGGTACTGTACAGGGAAGATGAACTGAACACGGGAGATATGCTGATGGTGGCCAAGAATAATTATTTCTGGGGAACAGACTGTAAGGAACTTGATTTTATTGCAAATGGAGATGTGGCGGTGGTACGTAGGATACGGCGTGTTCGGGAAATGTATGGTTTTCGCTTCGCAGATGTAGTGCTTGCTTTTCCTGATTATGAAGGGATTGAACTGGAAGTAAAGATTTTATTGGATACCCTTCATTCGGAACTTCCTTCATTGTCGAAAGAAGAAAATGACCGTTTGTTCTATGCTGTGTTAGAAGATTATGCTGACTTACCGACCAAGCGGGAACGAATGAAAAAAATGAAAGAAGACCCTTATTACAATGCGTTGCAGGTAAAATATGCGTATGCTGTTACATGTCATAAAGCGCAAGGTGGTCAGTGGAAAAGAGTTTTTCTTGATCAAGGCTACATGACGGAAGATATGCTTTCGCCCGATTATTTCCGCTGGTTGTATACCGCATTTACCCGTGCTACAGAATTATTGTATTTGGTAAACTGGCCAGAAGAACAGACGGAAAAATAATTTATAAAGCATACACCGTTCATTTTATATGAATATAAAAGAAAGGCTGTCCCTCTAGTTGTAGAAGAACAGCCTTTCGACATGTGATTTTAAGTAGTAGGTTATTTGATGACGTTTAATTCTTTTCCTACTTTGATGAAGGCCTGGATTGCTTTGTCCAGATGGCATTGTTCATGACCGGCAGAAAGCTGTACGCGGATACGCGCCTGCCTTTCGGCACTACTGGATAGTAGAATCCGGTTACATAAATGCCTTCTTCCTGCATGCGGGCTGCAAAATCCTGTGACAGTTTGGCATCATACAACATGACAGCGCAGATAGCACTCTGTGTAGGTTTGATGTCAAATCCGGCAGCAATCATCTTGTCACGGAAATAGTTGACATTGCTCATCAGTTTGTCATGCAAAGCATTGCTTTCTTTGAGCATGCGGAACATTTCCAAGCTTGCTCCTACGATAGCTGGTGCTACAGAGTTAGAGAACAAGTAAGGACGAGAGCGCTGACGCAACATGTCAATAATTTCTTTTTTACCAGTGGTAAATCCACCCATAGCTCCGCCAAAGGCTTTTCCTAATGTACCTGTAAAGATGTCAATCTTGTCGTATACACCGAATTGTTCAGCTACTCCATGTCCTGTAGGGCCTACCACTCCTGCAGAGTGTGATTCATCTACCATTACGAGGGCATTGTATTTTTCTGCCAGTTCACAGATTTTGTCCATTGGAGCCACATTTCCATCCATAGAGAATACGCCGTCAGTGGCAATAATACGGTGGCGCTGTGCCTGTGCTTCTTGAAGACAGCGTTCCAAATCTGCCATATCAGCATTAGCATAGCGGTAACGTTTAGCTTTACATAAACGTACACCATCAATGATGGATGCGTGGTTCAAGGCATCTGAAATAATGGCATCTTCTTCTGTGAAAAGAGGTTCGAACAAACCACCGTTTGCGTCAAAACATGCAGCATACAGGATGGTATCTTCTGTATGGAAATAGTCAGAGATGGCAGCTTCCAGTTGTTTGTGAAGGTCTTGTGTTCCACAAATAAAGCGCACGGATGACATACCGTAACCATGGGTATCCATGGCTTTCTTGGCCGCTTCAATCAGGCGTGTGTTGTCCGACAAGCCTAAATAGTTGTTGGCACAGAAATTCAAAACTTCCTCTCCTGCGTTGACCTTGATGTCTGCACGCTGTGGAGTGGTTATTACACGTTCTTTCTTATATAAGCCGGCTGCTTCTATGTCGGCAAGTTCCTTTTTCAGGAAATCTCTAAAGTTTGTATACATATATTGATATTAAGGTTTTGCTTATGCAAAGATGCAATTTTTTTATTTAGGAAAAAAGAACACGCTTATTTTTATTTCATTTATAAGAACTTTTGTATATTTGCTCCGCAATTTAAAAATCTAGCTTGTAAATGAAAAACATTTTAATAATTGGGGCAACTGGACAGATAGGTTCAGAACTCACAATGCTTTTGAGAAAGAATTATTCTGGTAATGTAGTGGCTGGTTATATTCCTGGTGCTGAGCCTAAAGGAGAATTGAAAGAATCAGGTCCTTCGGCTATTGTGGATATTACGAACCCGCAACAAATTGCCGATGCGGTAAGTAAGTATCAAGTAGATACAATCTACAATTTGGCTGCATTGCTTTCTGCCGTTGCAGAAAACAAGCCTCAGCTTGCCTGGAAAATCGGACTTGGAGGATTGTTCAATACGCTTGAAGTCGCTCGTGAAAAGCAGTGTGCAGTATTTACTCCGAGCTCTATCGGCTCATTTGGTCCTGGTACTCCTAAAGACAAAACTCCTCAGGACACCGTGCAGCGTCCGAAGACCATGTATGGTGTGACAAAAGTTTCAGGTGAATTATTGAGTGACTATTATTTCACTCGTTTTGGAGTGGATACTCGTTCCGTACGTTTCCCGGGATTGATTTCGTATGTAACTCCTCCGGGTGGTGGTACTACAGACTATGCCGTAGATATTTATTACTCTGCAGCTAAAGGTGAAAAATTTGTCTGCCCGATTGCTGAGGGAACTTATATGGATATGATGTATATGCCGGATGCTTTGCGTGCAGCGGTAGAAATTATGGAAGCAGATCCGTCTAAGTTGGTTCATCGTAATTCATTCAACATTGCTTCAATGAGTTTTGAACCGAATACAATCTACCAGAATATCCGTAAATATCTTCCGGAGTTTGAAATGCAATATCAGGTAGACCCATTGCGTCAGGCTATTGCAGAATCATGCAAACTCATTGGATGATACATGTGCCGTGAAGAATGGGGCTGGAAACCGGAATATGATTTGGATGCCATGACTCAAGACATGCTTGCGAAACTGAAAGAGCGTTTTGGCCGTTAATTGCCAACAGATTTGATGCTACATAATTAAAATCCCCTCACTCCCTGTATGATTACAGAGAAGAGTGAGGGGATTTCTTGTATAGGAATTTCTTTTGTTAGAAGATACTTTGGAAAAATGTCTTGATGGCTTCTGGCTTTATGTAATGGAGTGTATGCTCTTTTAATATTACGGAATCCATCAGGCAATGCAGCCCTTTGTAGCCGTCCACCGATTCTTTCAGCACTTTTTTCTGTATAGATGTTTTCTGCTTTCTTGTTTTTTCTGACTTTCCGGTTGATTTTTTAAACTGGCCGATATAGATGTTTTCTTCAAAAGCATTTTGGGTAGAAGATGTAAAATCAAAACGGCTAGGCTCTGCTGCGTAATAGATATTTTGACGGAAACAAGTACTATCTGCATATCCATCCCAAGAGTCGGAAGTGATCATCGTACGGTCTACTGCATCAGACGGTTTAGGGTTGGCGTGGATGATATTGCGTTCGATTAATGTTTTTTTTACGGGACCAGCTATGTGGATACTGGGAGAAAACATACCTTGACGTGTTTCTTTCGGGCGTATACCGTCTCCTATGCTGATATTGTATCGAACAATGCTTCCGATGTTTCCGCAGCTATAATCTCCGGCATTCCCGCTGTTGCATATAAGTACCATCCTCCGTAATTGTCGTGACTGTAATTGTATTGTATAAGGGTATTCTGGCAATTGTAGTCGGAATCGAATCCTTGTGCATCCCAGGGCGCTTTATGTCCCCATACTTCGTTATATTGTATGATGGTATTGTCACAACTCCAAGGCCAGATGCCTGCTGCTGCCTCTGTCATCGGAAGAATGTCGGGTGAATCGCACATGAGATTATACTCAATCAGTGTACTGTCACAACCTATGGGGACAATGCCGTCGCCGGGAACTTTTTCAATTACGTTGTTTCTTACGATGGTATGTTTATTCGGATACCAGTTTTTACGATCGTAATAACCACTCCAAATCATGGCATTGCGTTCACATCTTAAAATGTGACAATTTTCTATGGTCAGACTGTCAAAGCGTGAGCGAATACTGTCTCCTCCGTTTACAATCAGAATACCGCTTCCTCCTCCCTCTTCTTTGACAAGAGAACCATTGACATCACGTATGGTAAGGTTGTTTATTCTGATGTTATGAGAAATACCATAATCTGTGCATTCTACTTTTAATCCGGTACGTCCGGCCTTTCGTTCTTTACCTGTATTACTGATTTCAAGGTTTTGAATTGTGAAGTAATCGGAATTGAAATACGTACAGCATACATGGAGGTATCATTCCCTGCAATACATGGTTTTTGATTGCCCTCACCGTATGCATCGATAATGATGGGGTGAGTGTAGGTACCTTTGCCTGTGACTTCCAATATTCCGGAAAATGTTTCCCCTTTTTTGAATAGAATTTTATCACCAGGTTGTAGGGAGATTTGTTTCAAGGCTTCTATACTTTGCCAGGCAGAACGAGGTGAGGTTCCGTTGTTTTGGTCACTTCCTGAAGTCGCATCCAGGTAATAGATGTGTGATGAGCTGCATGCATAAAAAACAGATGAAAGTAAGCAGAATGCAAGCTGTGTCCATGTAGATGTTTTCATAATATATAAATTGTATTTCATTGTAAAGGTAATGATATTGTTGAACATAAAAATAATTTTCAATTTTTGTTGGTGGTTTCATTCTATTTTTTGACAGAATTGTTTTACGCAGAGCAGCTGTTTTATCCTACCTTTGTAAGGTATCTTAAAAATTAATATCAATGAAAAAACTATGGATGGTGCTTGCCTTATGGGGAGCTTTAGCAGCGCAGCTGCATGCACAATGGAAGCCGGTTGAGGGACGGATTAGAACACAATGGTCTGAACAGGTAAATCCTGATAATGTATTACCAGAATATCCACGGCCTATAATGGAAAGAACAGAATGGAAAAATCTGAATGGCCTTTGGGATTATGCAATTATAGAAAAAGGAAAACATGCCCCTTCTGTTTTTGATGGGAAAATTCTGGTACCTTTTGCTGTAGAATCTTCTTTGTCGGGGGTTGCTAAACAGTAGGTGCAGAGAAAGAGTTGGTCTATCGTCGTTCATTTGAAGTTCCTTCGTCTTGGAAAGGGAAAAAGTACTTCTGCATTTCGGAGCGGTAGATTGGAAAACTGATGTGTGGGTAAATGATGTAAAAGTAGGTAGTCATACCGGAGGATTTACTCCTTTCTCTTTTGATATTACAGAAGCTTTGCAAGGGAAAAACAATACTTTAATGGTAAAGGTGTGGGACCCGACAGATAAGGGTTACCAGCCAAGAGGAAAGCAGGTATCGCGTCCTGAAGGTATATGGTATACTCCGGTAACAGGAATATGGCAGACCGTCTGGCTGGAACCTGTCAGTGAATCGTATATTCAGGACTTGCGTATTACTCCGGACATTGATAATTCCTTGCTTTCTTTGAAGGCCTTGGTAAAAGATGCTACTTCAAAAGATTTGGTAGAGGTAAAAGTCTTTGATGGTCAACAGTTGGTAGCGCAAGGAAAAAGTATTAATGGAGAATGTGTACAGGTGGCAATGCCGGAGAATACTAAATTATGGTCACCTGACTCTCCTTTCCTTTATACGTTGAAGGTTTCTTTAAAGCAGAACGGAAAACTGGTGGATGAAGTGTCCAGTTATGCAGCTATGCGAAAATATTCTTCCAAACGTGATGCGAATGGTATTGTACGTCTGGAGTTGAATAATAAATCGTTGTTCCAGTTTGGTCCTTTGGATCAGGGTTGGTGGCCGGATGGGTTATATACGGCTCCTACGGATGAGGCTTTGCTATACGATATACAGAAGACAAAAGATTTGGATTAATATGATTCGCAAACATATTAAAGTAGAGCCTGCACGCTGGTATACGTATTGTGACAAGTTAGGTATTATTGTATGGCAGGATATGCCCAGCGGTGACCGTAACCCGGAATGGCAGAATCGGAAATATTTTGAGGGCACTGAAATGAAGCGTAATGCAGAGTCGGAAGCTTGTTACCGGAAGGAATGGAAGGAAATAATGGATGCATTGTATTCTTATCCTTGCATTGGCACATGGATTCCATTTAATGAAGCTTGGGGACAGTTTAAAACTCCGGAAATAGTAGAATGGACCAAGCAATATGATCCGACCCGTCTGGTTAATCCTGCCAGTGGAGGTAACCATTATACTTGTGGTGATATGCTGGATTTACATAACTATCCTGCTCCGGAATTGTACTTGTATGATGCACAGAGAGCTACAGTCTTAGGTGAGTATGGAGGTATTGGCTGGGTAGTACAGGGGCATATCTGGGAACCGGACCGTAACTGGGGATATATTCAGTTCAATTCTTCAAAGGAAGTGACAGATGAATACGTGAAATATGCGGAAAAACTTTATGATTTAATACCTCGTGGCTTTTCTGCGGCAGTATATACGCAGACCACGGATGTAGAAGTGGAAGTAAATGGTTTGATGACATACGACCGTAAAGTAATAAAATTGGATGAAAAGCGAGTTCGTGAGATTAACCGTAAACTATGTGAATCTTTAAATAAATCAAGGTAAAAAGATAATATGATACAGAGGGAAAGAGAATTCTGTGGTAGAATACTCTTTGCCCCTCTGTTCTTTTTGAAAAATATATACCTTTGTGACTATGATGAAAAACATACTGTATTATATAGCATAATTATATTGTTACTTTTCTTTTGCTTTCCGGAAGTAATAATATCTTCTTCAACGTCTTATTATTTTCGGACATTGGGTATCAATGATGGCCTTTCGCAGAGCACTGTAAATGCAATACTGCAAGATCAGAAAGGATTTATGTGGATAGGAACAAAAGATGGCTTGAATCAGTATGATGGACAAGAATGTAGAGTTTTTCAGAAAGAGAATTCTTCATTAGGCAATAATTTCATTACAGCTTTATATGAAGATTGTGAGGGATATATTTGGGTAGGAACTGATGCGGGAGTATATATTTATAATCCCGTTCAAGAGGCATTTCAGTTTTTAGATACAGAAATAGCATCTTCAGGTGAAAAAATTACACGTGCTGTAACCTGGATTACATCTGATTCACAAAATAATATCTGGATTTCAGTTGATAATCAGGGCTTGTTTTGTTATAACAGGGGAAAAAAGAATTTGACCAAAGTTGTTTCTTGTGGAAAGTCAGGAATTGCCAATGTAACTCATTTTTGGTTTTATGCAGGTCAGCTGTGGATTGCTCGTTATGAGGATAATTTATATGTTTCGAAAGACAACTCTTCTTTTAATGCTTTTAACGATGTAGATGGAGAGGATATTTTTAAAGGCCTTGTAATTAATTCTTATGTAGAAGGGTTGCATAATTGTTTGTATGTGGGGACTTCCAAAGGTTTGATGGAGATTAATTTGACCTCTCGTAAGGTAAGGAAGTTATTGGACGAATATGTGCGCGACATTTGTTTCCGTTCCGATACGGATTTGTGGATTGGAACAGAACAAGGACTTTATATTTATAATATAGAAACAGATGAATATGAACATTTGACTACGCCGGATATAGACGAACGTTATGCTCTTTCTGATAACGCTATATATAGCGTATATAAAGATCGTGAAGGAGGTATGTGGGTTGGTTCTTATTTTGGCGGACTAAACTATTATCCATATCAGTATACTTACTTTGAAAAATATTATCCTCGTGGAGATCTTAGGCAGATGGGGCGACGTGTTAGAGAATTTTGCGCTGGAAATGATGGTACATTATGGCTTGGTACAGAAGACAAAGGGTTGTTTAATTTTAATCCTAAGAGTGGAAAAATAATACCTTTTCATCATGTGGAGTTAGGACATAATATTCATGGTTTGTGCTTAGATGGAAATGGTTTGTGGGTTGGCACTTTCTCTGGCGGATTGAACTATATAGATTTACGTACAAAAACTTTGAAACATTATGGCAAAGGCGATGCAGTTAATACATTAAGTTCTGATAATATATTTTCTATTTGTAAGACTAGCACAAACGATATTTGGATTGGTACAACGTCAGGTTTATTGAGGTATAATCGTTCGTCGGATGATTTTCTGCGTATAAAAGAGTTGGATAATGTTTTTGTTTATGATATTCTTGAAGATAGTTACGGGAAATTGTGGCTGGCAACTTATTCGGATGGAGTCTTTTGTTATGATCTGCCTCAAAATCGTTGGAAACATTATAAGTGGATTCCCGAGGATAGCACATCTTTGCCTTATAATAAGGTAATTAGTATATTTGAAGATAGTCATAAACGGATATGGTTTACTACGCAAGGCGCCGGTTTCTGTCGTTTCTGTCCGGAAGCTGACAATTTTGTTTGCTATGATATGACTGATGGATTTCCCAGTAATATTGTATATAAAATAGTAGAAGATAATGAAGAGAAATTGTGGTTGACCACAAATAAGGGTTTGGTGTCATTTTATCCGGAAACAGGTGCCAAACATATATATACTACTGCTAATGGATTGCTTAGTAATCAGTTTAATTATCAATCAGGATTCAAAGATGATAAAGGGACGATTTATTAGGAAGTATTGATGGATTTATAGCTTTTAATCCTTATGAATTTGTTGAGAATAAACAAGTTCCTTCATTGGCATTGACCGATTTTTTCTTATTTAATAAACGTTCTCCGATTGGCGTAAAGGCTTCTCCTCTTTCTAAAAGTATTACTTATTCAGATGAAATTGAGTTGAGTGCAGAGCAAAATTCATTTTCTTTGAGGGCTGCCGTATTGAGTTACCAGGCTCCTCTGTCAAATGTAATAGTCTATAAGTTGGAAGGATATGATAAGGAGTGGTATACGTTAGAAGGTGGAAATTCGAAGATTAGTTATTCTAATTTACCTTATGGTTCATATACATTAAGAGTTAAAGGGGCTAATAGTGATGGTATCTGGAGTCTTCAGGAGCGGATATTGAAAATCAAAGTGAATCCTCCTTTTTATCTTTCCTGGGCAGCTTATACTATTTACGGCGTTTTGTCAGTCTTATTTATCTTGATGGGGGTGTATTATTTCCGGAAAAAGAGTCAGCGGAAGCATTTGCGGGCGATGGAAATTTTGAAATATGAAAAAGAGCGTGAATTATATACGGCGAAAATAGATTTTTTCACTAATGTGGCACATGAAATACGTATCCTTTAACTTTGATAAAAAGTCCTTTGGAGAATGTGTTGGCTTCTGCTCATTTGGATGAAGATATAAAAGATGACCTTGAAATTATGGATTTGAATACCAATCGTTTACTGGATTTGGTAAATCAGTTGCTTGACTTCCGTAAGACGGAACAAAAGGTTTCAGGTTAAATATTATGGATTATAATTTATCGGGTATTTTACAGGCTATTTATAAACGTTTCACTCCTCTTGCTCGGGAAAAAGGTTTGGAGTTTACAATAGAAGTATAGATGATTTACATGCTTCGGTCGATAAGGAGGGATTTACGAAGATTATAAGTAATTTGTTTACCAATGCAATTAAATATTCTGATACTTATATTCATGTGAAATTACGTTTGGACAACGCTTCCAATTTATTGACTCTGTCTGTAGAAAACGATGGAGTAATTGTTCCGAAAGCTGAACGTGAAGAAATCTTTAAACCTTTTAAGCAATATCATGAAGAAAATACTCATGTGCAAGGTACTGGTATCGGACTTGCATTGGCTCGTTCTTTAGCAGAATTGCATGGGGGAAAATTATCGATGGATGAAGCATTGGATTGTAACCGTTTTATTCTTCAGCTTCCATTGTGTCATGAACAGATATTAAATTTGTCACATACAGAAGAGGAAGAGGCAGTTCCCGCTGTAGGTTCGAATGTGGTGGAACCGCTTTCGCAGTCAGATTCCTTCCGCTATACGTTGTTGATAGTAGAGGATAATGCTGAAATGCGTAAATTTTTACAGAAGCAGCTGGCTGAATCTTATAAAGTGTTTGTTGCATCCAATGGAGTAGAGGCTTTGAAAATTTTGCAGACTTCTATTGTGAACCTGGTTCTTTCGGATATAATGATGCCTGAAATGGATGGTTTGGAATTGTGTAATGTAATAAAGTCTGATTTGAATTACAGTCATATTCCTGTTATTTTATTGACCGCTAAAACCACTTACAGTCAAAGATTGAAGGAATGAAAGCCGGAGCCGATGCGTATGTGGAAAAGCCATTCTCTATGGAATACCTGAAAGTTTGTATTTCGAATTTGTTGAAAAATCGTGAACAGTTACAAGCTACCTTTGTCCATGCACCTTTTGTGCAGACAAATAGTATGGCAATTACTAAGGCTGATGAAGAATTCCTGAAGAAATTGAATGAAATTGTACAGGCCAATATTCAGAATCCTGATTTTAGCTTGTTGGATATGGCAGACCAGCTGTGTATGAGTCGTTCAAGTTTGAACCGTAAAATAAAAGGAATATTGGATGTCACACCGAATGATATATTCGCATTGAACGATTGAAAAAGCAGCCCAGCTTTTAAAAGAAGGAAATTGCAAGATTAATGAAGTGTGTTACATGGTTGGTTTTAATAACGCCATCTTATTTTGCCAAATGTTTCAGAACAATTTGGAGTGTTACCTAAGATTTGCAGGAGATAAATAATCGATTCTTTATCAAAATGTTTTTTATGCAACGAAATTTGTCATGAAATATAAAGAAACATTTCATGGCAAGTGTTGTGTGCTCTATTATTTCCTTTTGACAGTATTGTAATATGAAATGAGCGTATTTTTCTCCTTGTTATGTTATGGAAGGCCTACATTTGCACTGAATCAATAAACTAATAAACTATGAGAATAAAAAGAAGTCCTTAAAATTTTATGTATTGCAGTTAACTTTAAATGTATTTTGTAGAGTGAATTATTCACTTTGTTTTTTAAATCTAATCTATCTGTTTTTAAACAATGGCAAAAAAAACTATTATTTCTGTTTTTTACATTCTTTACATTAAATATTTATGCTCAGAATGTAACAATGACCGGTACAGTAGTTGATGTAGAAAATCTTCCTTTGATTGGAGTTAATGTGATTATAAAAGGAAGTACAGTGGGAACAACTACAGATTTGGATGGTAATTTCTCTTTAGAAGGGAAAAAGGGAGATGTACTTGTTTTTTCCTATATTGGCATGGTGTCTCAAGAGATAGCTTTTAAAGGACAGCCTTTAAAATTATTATGAAGGATGATTCGGAAGCTCTTGATGAAGTCGTTGTGATTGGTTATCAGTCTGTGAAAAAATCAGATCTTACAGGTGCTGTAGCAGTTGTAGATGCTAAGGAAATGAAAAAAAGTGCAGCAGGAACAATTACTAGTCAGTTGCAAGGTTTGGCGACAGGTATTAATGTTCGTAGTACCGGTAGAGCTGGTGAAGATGCTTCTATAGAATTCGTGGAGTCGGTTCGTTGAGTGATAATTCTCCTTTGTGGATTGTAGATGGAATGATTACCAATCCTGGAGTAGATTTTAATCCAGCGGATATCGAATCTATGCAAATTTTGAAAGATGCTTCTGCTGCAGCTATTTATGGTTCTCGTGCTGCTAATGGAGTCATTATTGTAACGACTAAGAAGGGTAGCAAAGGCCCGATGAAAGTTGGTGTTAGTGTAAAAGAAACATTAGAATGGAGTCCGAAATATGATCTTATGAATGCTGCTGAATATAAGAAGTATAATGATATGGCTTATAATGAGGCTATAAAAAATGGAGTAGGTAGCATTACTTCTTTACAGCAACACTCAGATTTTGATACTAATTGGCAGGATGAAGTATTTAAAACTGCTTTAGTTCAAGATTATAATGTGTCTTTGTCTGGTGGTGGAGAATCTGGAAATTATTATGTATCAGCTGGATATTATAATAATGATGGAGTTTCTTATGGTAATAGTTTTAATCGTTATAGCTTTCGTGTAAATACCACAGGGCAAGAGGGATGGTTCCTCCTTTTGGGGAAAATTTAGCTT
>ENA-OQCS01001067-OQCS01001067.1-human-gut-metagenome-genome-assembly--contig:-NODE-1067-length-14711-cov-2.438769_pt1 | contig 14711 bp, 21 predicted proteins | sample MGYA00242757_ERZ504575 | MGnify/ENA primary metagenome ERZ504575 (study PRJEB26092, sample SAMD00036297) | human gut metagenome | host: Homo sapiens | study: EMG produced TPA metagenomics assembly of...
CTTATTTCTTTCAGACAACTTTGGTCTGTTTAGCTCTTTTTTATTTCTTAAACTTAATTGACGTTGTGTTTTATTCTTTCCTGTTCAGTTTTCAATGTCCTCTCACTCGTCTCTCTCGTCGAGTGCCCATTTATATTACCATCCCCTCTCCCTTTTGTAAAGCTTTTTTTCTATCTTTTTTTATCTTTTTCTCTATTTCCTTTCTTTTTCCCCTCCTTATCGCCGTTTTTTATCCATCTCTTTTTTTATCTTTTTCTCTTCTTTGTCTAATATACTGTGTTTTTACAGCAAAAGAGGACCTTTTTAGTAGCCTTCTTTCAAACTGTTAACAAATAAAGTGTTAATAGTCTGAAGGACCTATTTCCTCAATAGGCCCTTATTTTTGAATAAACTTTTGATCTTCTTTGGGTATTCCTGTTTCATCTAAAAAATAGCGTTCAACTTTCATATGTAGATGATATTTGATTCTTAGTTCCATTATTTGATCCATGATGCTAGAAGCATGATGTAAATTAATTGCTTCTTGATTATCCCAACTATCCACTAATAAAACCGTTTCTTCATCTTCTACTGAAAAGAAATATTCATAACGTCTATTTCCTTTTTCTTTTTTAATTTCATCAACAAGACCACTTGTTAACATCTCTTTGACAAAAGCTTTTGCACTTCCATTTTCTCCAGTATAGTAAATATGAACAGTAATTGCGTTATTTTTTTTCAAGACTTGATTTCAAATTTTCAATACGTCGATTGATTTCATCAATCTTTTGAACAACTGGAGCAGCTTTTTCATCAAAGACATTGTCCTTATTTAAAACTTCATAATACAACTTTCCTAATTCAATGAATTGATCATCCAAATCAGCTTCTGCACTTTTAATACTTACTTTTGTTTTTGCAGTATCTGCAAGTTCAGAAGATTTTTCAATTGTTTTTTCCGTAAACTTTGCTGCTTTCTTTGTCAAATCGTCAAATAATGCCATACTTTTCCCTTCTTTCTTTCCATAATTTTATCATATTGACCTTTATAATTAAACATTTATAATTAAGACTGTTTGGAGGTATTTATGAATCATCGATTAGAAAATGAAAAAGTGTCATCACTTTTATTCTCGCTTGCTTTACCATCCATTTTGGCACAGCTTGCAACGCTTATTTATAATATGGTTGATCGTATTTATATTGGTAGACTTCCCGATGGTGGTTTATCCATTGCGGGAATTGGTTTATGTACATCAATTATTACAATCATTACTGCTTTTAGTAATCTTTTTGGTCGAGGTGGTGCTCCACTCGCCTCTATTAAATTAGGAGAAAAGAATCCCAAAGAAGCTGAAAGAATTTTAGGAAATGCTTTTAGTAGTTTAATTTTAACCTCGCTTATCATTATGTTCTGTCTTTTTGTTTGGGGTGATAAAATTCTTATTCTTTTTGGAGCAAGTCAAAAAACACTTCCTTATGCTTTATCTTATTTAAGAATTTATGCAGTTGGAACTGTGTTTATCCAATTAACAGTCGGTCTTAATTATTTTATCAACACTCAAGGTTATGCGAAGTTTGGCATGATGACTTTACTTATTGGTGGTATTTTAAATATTATTTTAGATCCTATCTTTATCTATGTTTTACATATGAATGTTGCTGGTGCTGCCCTTGCAACCATTATTTCACAATTCGTCTCATGTATTGGGTGTTATCTTTTTTATTTGGTAAAAAGACAATTATAAAAATAAGAAAAGAATATCTTTTATTTGATAAAAATATTATGAAAAAGATATTAGGTTTAGGTTTTACTCCTTTCTTTATGTCATCAACAGAAGGAATTTTACAAGTCGCCTTTAATAGACAGCTTCTTCTTTATGGTGGAGATTTATCGGTAAGTGCTATGACAATACTTCTTTCAATGTCACAAATCCTATCTCTTCCTATGGAAGGAATTGCCCAAGGAGCACAACCTATTATTAGTTACAATTTTGGCGCAAAAATATGATCGTGTAAAAGAGACTATTAAAATTACGATCAAAGTAGCTTTAACCTATTCAATTATTGGTGTTTTACTAATGGAAGCCTTCCCTCAAGTATTTGTTTCCTTATTTGCTAATAATACTCAGTTAATTCAACTTTCTTATCAATTATTAAGAATCTATATCTTTGGCTTTATTATCATGGGTGCTTTCTCTACTTTTCAACAAACCTATAATGCATTAGGTTGTGGAAAAATGCATTTTTTCTTTGCATTCTTTAGAAAAATCATTTTATTAATACCTTTGATTTATCTGTTACCATTTATTTTACCAAGTTATGGAGTTTATGCTGTTGTTCTAGCAGAACCGATTTCAGATTTAATGACAACAATTCTTAATGGTATTTATTTCAAGCATTTTGTGAAAAAAACACTCGCTTAAAAAAGAGGCTACAAAAGCCTCTTTTACTCTAATTAAAAATATCTTTTTTTACCTTTAAGCTCATTATTTATGATTGAAAGTATTTTTCTATTTCTTTAATTTCTTTTTCTGGTATTTCTAATAAACAAATCGCTTCTTTAAATGACATTTGTAATCTTTCCATTAGTTTTCTTACATACTCTATATTCTTTTCTTTACGTTCTATTTTTTTGCCTTGGTTGATTACTTGACTAATTCCTTGACTGATTCCTTCATTTCTTGCTTTTCTTTCAAGATAGTTTGCATATACAATCATGATGTACTTCATAGTAATGATACATTTCATTGCGAATAACTTGTTCTAATAATTTACGATCTTGTAAATCTGTTAGATTTTTTAGTTTTGCAATAAGTTCTAATAATTCTTCTTTGCTTAAAGCACGACAGCCCACAAGAATTTTCACAATAGCAACAAGTTCTTTAGAAACTAAAAAATGATCGAACTTTAAAGAATACGTTTTACTTTGATAAGAATAAAGAAGTTCACTATTTCCTACCACATCTCGATTATCCGCTAAGAAATTTTTAATTTCATTAATATCTCTTGTAATACTTTTTGTAGATACTTCATATTCACTAGCAAGATTAGAAACAGAAAGTTCTTCTCCTTTAAAAGGCTCTATAAAAAATATCTAACACTCTATTTTTCTTTTGATTATTTACCATTTGTCCCACTTCCTTATTACAGCTTCTATTATAGAGTTCAACTAAGACAGCCCCATGTCCTAGTAAAAATATTCTAAAAAAATTATACCACGCAAAAAAGAAATGGTTTCCCATTTCCTCACTTACAAATTCTAAACTTTTAAAGCTATTGTATAAGCTCCCCAAATAGCAGTCATAAGATTACTTGGATGAATAGCATCTCCTAATAAGTAAACATTATCACCTTTTATTGAATCATATAATGTTTGATTTGATTTATAACCAACAGAAACAACAACTGTATCTGCATCAATTGTTTTTGGAATATGATGTACTCCAAACAATGACATCATACGTGCTCTATTGTTGATATTTGGTTGATTGGTTGTCATTACATTAATTAATAATTTTCCGTCTTTATATTCTTTAACTGTTGCATTTTTATAAATATCCACATGATAATGTTCCATTAATTCAACAAGCATATTATAGTTTGGTGCAGCAAGACCTTCAACGTTCATAATTGTTGGAAGTGCTTCTACTACAGATACTTTCTTATTCTTTCTTGCTAAATCATAAGCCAATTCACAACCTGTAAGACCTCCACCAATAATGACAACATTTTGGTCCTTAATATCTTGTTTATCTAAAACATCTACAGCGTATCTTACATTTGGTTGATCAAATCCAGGAATCATGTCTAAACGTTTTTTCACTTGCTCCCGTAGCTACAAAAACAACATCATATTTTTCTTTATCTTCTACCTTAAATTCTGTATTGAATTTAACATTCACACCTGTATCTTTAATTTGTTTTTTATACCAAGCAAGTAACGACGATCATCATCTTTAAAATCAAAAGCACTTGCTTCATTAAAGACACCACCTAGACGATCTGTTTTTTCATAAAGGTCAACCTCATGACCACGAAGAGCAGCAACACGTGCAGCTTCCATACCAGCAATACCGCCACCAACAACTGCAACCTTCTTTAAAACATCTGCTTCGTAATATTATAATGATTTTCCATACCACATCGTGGATTTAAAGCACATGAAATATCTTTAGAACTCATTGTTTTCATATCAACTTGGAAAATACGTGCTAAGCATCCAAAATGACAAGAAATACATGGTCGAATATCATCTTCTTTTCCTTCTTTGAATTTATTTGCAAGATCTGGATCAGCTAATAATGGACGCCCCATACCCATCATATCAATCTTTCCTGCCGCAATTTCTTTTTCAGCAAGTTCAGGATTATCAAAACGTCCACCACAAATAACTGGAATGTTGACCCATTGTTTTACCTTTTCAACATCTTCCAAGTTACATGCTTTTGGCATATATACTGGTGGATGTGGCCAATACCACGCATCATATGATCCATTATCACAATCAAGCATGTCATATCCTGCTTCTTCTAACATTTTAGCAACTTTTTCACTTTCTTGATAATCTCTACCAAATTCTTGATATTCTTCTCCAGGTAAAGCACCTCTATTAAAATCTTTTGTTTTACTTACAACTGAATATCGAACGGAAACTGGGAAATCTTGTCCACAAGCTTTTTTAATTGCTTTAACAATTTCACATGGGAATCTTAAACGATTTTCTAAACTTCCGCCATATTCATCATTACGTTTATTCCATGCAGCAATCGTAAATTGATCCAACAAGTAACCTTCATGAACTGCATGAATTTCTACCCCGTCAATACCGGCATCTTTAGCGGCTTTAGCCCCCATGGCAAACCATTCAATATATTGATGAATGTCTTCAATACTCATTTCAGGATTATTTTTAGATGGATCCCATACATTAGGCATTGAACTAGGTGCTGGATCTGTAGCATGAATAGATGCTCTACCAGACATTGCTGTTAACATAACAAATACTTTTGATCCATATTTATGAACACCATCTGCTAAGTATTTCATGTTTTCAGTATAGCTTTTTACATCATTGACAATACTTGGAAGCCCTGCTCCTTTAGGTACTGGAACTAAACCAGTAATAATTAACCCTGTTCCTCCTTTAGCTCTTTCAATATAATAATCTGATCCATCTTTTGTATAACTTCCGTCATTATTCATCATACGTGGTGAAAAGACCCCCATTGGAAGTAATGCAATACGATTTGGAACTTCTACTGTACCGATTTTAATCGGTGAAAATAAATGTTGATATTTATTCATACCAAATTCCTCCTTGAATTAGTTCACTGAACTTATTCAGTTTACTTATATATACATCGTAAGCCTTTACAATTCAATTGTCAATAACTTAATAATTTTTTCACATAGAAACAAAAAAAATAGAAAGACTTTCGTCTTTCTACAAACCAATATAATCTAATACAATAGAAATTTCTTCATGCACTGCTTCTATTAAATCATAACTTCCATTATGACAACACCAATCATAAATACTTCCTCGACTAATTCTTAACATCATTTAGCAGCATGTTCTTTATTCATATGTTGTATATTATTTAAGTTTTCTAAAAGTTTTTGATAAAGATATCTTTCATCACTATGAAGATATGTATTTTCAGCATTTATTTGATTTTTAAAACAAATAGTTGTCATCTTTAAACCAATATCTAAAAAAACATCTTTTATTTGAAAATCAATTAGAAAGAGAATAGACTCTCTTTCACTATCAAAAGTTTGCTTTTCATAAGCTTCTTTTAACATCTGATCAAATTCATAATATCCATAATCAATGATGGCTTCTTTATTTTTATAATGATAATAGACAGATCCTACAGAAACATTTGCTGCCTTAGCATATCACTTACTTTTACCTTATCATATCCAAATTCATCAAATAACTTAAAAGCAACATCATATATTCTCTTTTTCGTTTCTTCTCTTTGTATATCTCTAGTAGTCATCCTATTCCTCATTTCTAAACAGAATAGATTTTATCAAAAGTTATAGAAAATTACAAATAAGTTACATATTTCTAGATTCTAATACTTTAAAAAAATCATGAGCTTCATCATGAATATTTACTTCTTTGTTTATCTATAATAAAATATAAAAAATTTAAATAAAAATCAAAATTAATACAAAATATTAGTGAGATGATAAATAATGGATAATAAACATATAAATTTTGTTAAAAAAATTGAATATCGCACATGTCCAGATATTCTCGTAGGAAATGACAAAGAATTTTGGTTTAGTAAAAAAGAAAGAATAAAGCACAAGAATGAATTAAATATATTTGATTCCTTAAAAACAAGAAAAAAAGATGAACTGATTATTGTTATTATATTAGAAAGCCCACATATAAGTGAATTTTCTACAAAAAGAGAAGATGATTTTTTTTGATGATAAAATTCTAGCAAATCCTGCATTAGGAAAAACTGGTAATAATTTACAAAAATATTTTACTCATAATAATTTAAATAATTTAATAGAAAAATCTATTCACGATTTACATAAATATAAAAAGTATAAAGTGATTCTTATGAATAGCATCCAATATCAATGTAGCTTAGGATGTAATCCAAAAAATATAGAGATCATAATTGGATTCAGTACTGGTTTTCTCAAGGAAAAGAAGAATTTTTAGAAAGATTAAAAATCTATAATCCAGATATAATCTTTAACTTATGTACAAAGGGAAATCACCAAGATGAAAATAATAATGCTTTTTTCAAAAAAAATAATTGTAAAACAGTTATTAATAGAAAATATATAAATTACTGTGTTGGAAAAAAAGTAAGTCTTACAACAAAAAATACAACCATTAGACAAATAGTCTCTAATTATATAATAGAAAATATTGATACTATTTCATATAACAAGGGTATCTATTTATTTGAAGGGAATCATCCTTCTAGTTGGTATAAAAATGATTTTAATTCTATAAAACTCATATATTTTCCAAAGTAAAATAATATATATTAAAAAAGGAAAGCTTCAAAAAGCTTCCCTTAACTATCACAAAAGGAAAATATATGGATAATCATCACCAGTGATAGTACACATTTTATGTGCATAATTATTCTATCATTTATAATTAAATAATTTTTATTTAAGAACATTTTGGTCTTTATTCTTTTTTTAGAATACTCTCTCTTGGATTATCTAAATGATATTCTTTTGCCCATTTTCTAAAATGTCTATTAATATATGAATTAAGTTGCACCATATCTCGTTTATTAAGATAAATATCAACCAATCCAAGAGGATCTTCTATTGGATAATCTTTAATTCTTTCCATCATTTGATAAACAACTTCATTATTCATAATTTGAAAAGAATATGTATCATGTTGTGTGACAACATCTAAATCTACATAATAATTCATATGAACAACTAATACTCTCATTAGACCTATTGAACTAGACATAGATAATTTAAAATATTTTACATCACTATAGTTTATTTTTGTTTGTCCATATTGAAGATAATCTTTATAAAAATATAAGCGATCATAAATCGTTCCATAATCTAAAACACGATCAACTGCTATTTTAACTTTTCTTTCTTTTAATATAATTATTAATTCTTTCATCTATATTTTCTAAATCAAGATGTTGTTTTTAATCATATCTTTTTTATTTTCTAAAACATCTCTAATCGACTTCTTATCATTTATAATTTGTTTGATTTCTTCAATCGTGACATCCATTTCTCTTAATAATAAAATAAATTTAATTTTTGAAACATCCTCTTGATTATAATTTCGATAATTATTGCTATCTCTTGCTGGTTTTACCAAACCTTCATTTTCATAATAAATCAATGTTTTCTTTGTTATTGATAACATTTCTTCTACTTCATGTGTTGTCATATCCATCACCTCTACTCTTATTAAACAGTATAACCTTAGGATATGGTCAAGTACTTTTTATAATAAAGACAAATATAAGATATACATATTTGAATAACTACCATCTTTTAACATAAAACCTCCCGGAATCATGCCAACTTCTTTAAAACCTAAAGATTTATATAATACTGATTTACATGCTTATATAATAGCTAATGAATTGACTATTGATCAATTCAAATAAATCATTTCATTATTTAAACAACAAAAGCGTCTACAAAATATGTTAAGCTTTATTCATCAAAATTATTATAAAAGTATTTCTTTACAAGATATTGATGAAAGTGGAAACATGAACATAGCTCAATGTTATCGTTATTTTAAAATGTCTCCTTATGATTATTTAATTCACTATCGTTTATTAAAAAGTATTGATTATCTTTTAGATTCTACTTTCAATATTACTTGAAATTTCTGAAAAAGTTAGTTTTCAAAATGTAAATCATTATATCCAAACATTTAAAAAGGCATACACTTTATCACCTAAAAAGTATCAAAAAGAACATAGAAAAAGGAATTTACAATAATGCAAATTCCTTTTCATTCTTTCATTTGACAATTTCCATCCAACATAAATAATCAGCGATTTTTACCTTCATCCCTTCTAGAATATGAACTCTTTGAAGAGGCGTCACTAAAGATTCTAATGTTCTCCAAAACACTTTTTCGCTCATTTCTTTATTATTTATATAGAATTTCATTTTGATTCCCTGCCCTTTTTATATTTTTTATATTTTTTATAAGACAACCAAAATTAATTTTAGCACAACACTCTTTTCAGTTCTATATTTCAAACAACATCTCTAAGTCGTATATGTCCATTACTTCTTTTTTCATTAATACATCCTAATATTTAATTTTAAACATGATTAGCATATCATATTTAAAAAGTACAAACAAGAATACGAAAATCACATAATTCTTCAATATTCTTGTTCTATATATTTATTACTACAATTAGCAATCTTTTTTATATTTAGTTACTTTTGTCCTCTGAAGTATCATGAACTTTATGTTCTTCTAAATACTTACTGACTTCTTGATAATCCTCTGAATGTCTAGAACGATAAACGCATTGATTACTACTCATATATATACTCATTACCGATTCTATATCTTCTATAGCTAAATCTTGTAAATGTTTCTTAAAAAAGTTCATGAAACCATCAGCATCATTAAATCCATTATAAGGTGGTACTTTATTTATTAAGATTTTAGAAAATTCTGCTAAATCGAAATCTACACTTTCTTTTACAGCATCATATAATGTCATTGAATAAAGTGGTTGTTGAACTATACTGTTATCTTTGAAAAATTCATATGGAGTTTTATTAGAACGTGGATAAAATAGTCTATAATATTTTATCCCATTTGGATTCAGTAAAATTTCGTTGCTGATATATTCAAACAATGACACATCTTCTTTGATTATATCCAATAAAATTGGAAAATTTAAAATAAGTTCTATTAAGGATTGTTTTCTTTCAGAAGAGTTTTCTAAATTTTCAATACTAATACTTAATAATTTTTTTCTAACATCTTCTTCTTTAAATAATCTTTCAAACCCATTTTTCCTTATATGATCTGTCATAGCGTACACAAATGCAAATAATCCATAAGCATTTCTTTCTGCATCTTTATCAGTAGTAATAAATAATAATTTTAAAAAATGTTTTATACGACATTTTTAGTGAGTCATATGTCATACGTTCCAAATAGTTTTTGGTTATTTCATTTTTTATTCTTTCATCCAGACCATTTTGAGAAATATCATCAATTCTTTGTGAATAAATTTCAACAACTTCTTCTACTATAGAAAATAAATCCATAATAAATGGTGCTTTAACAGAAAGTATATTATCATACATTGAACATATCAACATTCTTGCTTGATAATCCTCTGGAACATATAATGTATTATCATTGACCTTCAAATGAGCACATTTGTGTCTACACTCTCTTAAATAATTTACGTCCTCTGTAAATCGATTAAAATACAACTTACAATTTTTATTAAAGAATTCAATTATTTTCTTTTCAACTTCTAAATATTTTTCATTTTTTAAAATTAATTCATTAATTTCTGCTAATTTTTCCTCAGCCTTATTATTTCCCTCACTTGCCATAGTTTGTAATTTCATAAACAAATCATAAATAACAAATGAATATAACAAAACAATAGTTGCCCTATAATTTTTACTATAGTAACATTGTAAAATTTCTTCAAAATATTGTCGAGAATCTGGATTGTCGAAAACTCTTAAATCTCTTTCATCAAATAGCATGTTTCTTCTCCTTTACATATTTTTAAATTAAAATAATTTGATATTATTTATTATTTTAATAATATCAAATATTACATTTTTCAACAAATTTTACTAAATAAACTTGTTTATATTATCATAACATTTATTTTAATTTACTCATAGTAAATTCACACTTTTGATTATCTATTGTTTCTTTCATTGTACCACCTTCTTTCATAAAAAAAGATAGTAAATCTTCTGATCTACTATCTCATTATTCATATTCACTTTTAAAAGCATTACACTACTTCAATCCAACATAAATAATCTAATTATATTATTCTTATACAAGTGTGATATATTTTAAATAATTATCTAAAAATCTTTTTCTTCTACCTCTACTATAATACGACACATGTCCATTCTTCATTAATACATACTGACTATTTTCACTTTCAATATATTGATAATTTGCTAGAAAGCCTTGAGATACATGGCCAAACATTTTTACACACAACCTTTTTTCATAATACTTCATAGAATGTTTTACAATATAAGTATTTTTTTCTGTAACTATATGTGTATATTGACCATTTTTTTCAATATATAATATTTTAGAAGCATCTAGAGAAATCTCTTTACTCTTATAATAAATATCAATTTGATTATTTACTAACATTTTCTTTATTTTATTTATAACGATTGGTAATTCTTCTTGAAGATATTTTTTTCTTAAAAAGTAATATGGAAAAGTTTGTAGTGCCTCAAATATAAGATCCTCTCTAAATGATACAAAAATAACTATAGTATCATCATTGAATTGCTTAATTTTTCTTGCTATATCCAGTCCATTATTAGGCATGTCTATATCTAAAAAATAAATATCATAATCATATTCATCCTCAAAACTTGTACTGCCATCTATTAAGACATGATCAAATTCACCTGTTAATGTGTTTTTTAAACTGTCCATAAATTGAATATCATCATCTATTATTTTAATTTTCATATATACCACCCAAACTTCTTTATAATTTTAAAACATATTTTATAGATTCATAATCCGCTATTTTTTCTTTTAATATATACCTGTTATCTACCTCGTATTCCATTTCCTTTTTTGGTTTAAAAATAAATTCTATAATCATAAAGCCATTTTTTACATTCACATTAATATCAATTTTCTTTGTTTCATTATTTTGACAAATTTCTTGAAACAATGTTAATACGCTTTCGTAATCTTGTAAAGAAAACTCAATCAATCCAACATTAAGATTATATAAGACCTGTTGATTATATTTATTTGCTGTATCTTTTATTTTTTCTAATAATCCATTGAATATTTTATTCTTTGAATAAACTTTTATATGATTTTGATCTATTTTATTAATTGTATTTTTCAATGTTTTTGTAAGTTCATCACAGTCACTTTTTTTTGTTAACAAGACTCATAAAATATTCCAAGTCATGTTTTATTTCTTCATTTCTTTTATTTTGACTTTGAACAGCAATATATTTTTCTTCTATTGATTTAAGTTGAATAAGTTCTATTTCTTGCTTTTTTATTCTCATATTATCTTTATTAATACTTAAAATGATAATGAAAACACTGATTATTGTTACCATAAAAATAATTGCCAATAGATAAACATAACCATAAGAAATACTATTCATATAAATACCATTTGCAATGAAGCTTGTTATTAAACAGTTCACCAATGATATTGAAGTCAATAGGGTTAAATACTTATTACTAATAATCAATTGTTTAAAAATTTGTTTTTTATCTAATAAGTAAAGGGTAATAAATATCATTAATCTTGTAGCAACTAAAATAATATAATAAACAATATCTTGTGAATACCATACTCCCTCATTCCTGTTTTTAATACAAAAATTATTTTTAGTATAGACATACTATCAAACATGCAAATAACTATTCCTATAAATGTTGAAATAAATAGATTCTTTGTTTTATCAATTTTATTACCTAACCCATTCATTAAGTAAAGTATTGCAATCGTAATAACAATACTTAAATAATCATAAACAAGATACTCTTCAGCAATAACATGACTTAAAGTAAAAATAATTGAAAAAAGGGAAATCAAATAATAATTAAAATCTTTCTTAATAAACTTAAAATCAAAATAACCTATGATAAATCCTTCTATTAAATAAAGAAATATTTTTAACATATTCCTTGTTCCTCCAATCCTTCTAAATAATAATTATACCAACCTTATCAATTATAACAACTGCTATAATTGTTCAAATATCAATAAAGACAGAACAAAAGTTCTGCCTCTAATTTTAGCTCTCTTTAAATACTAATTTTTTCTTTTCAAATAATACATAATTGCATCAACAACAAATGTTGAACAAAACAATATTTCAGATTCATTTGAAGCACCCTTTTGAATTACAAACATATATAATGAATAAATACATATGAGCGCATTCAAACAATAAAAACCAAATTTAAATATTTTTTTCTTCTGAAAATCTCATAGTGTATTCCTCCTCTTATTTATGATGGTCTTGTATTACTGAATTTGATAGTTCTACTTTTTGCTAAATTTTTATGATTACTATCATAATACCAATATTGTGTTTCTCTTACATTACTAGGTTTGCAGTATCATAAGCTTGATAAAATTTTATATACATTGTTTTTGCAAATTTGTCTCCAACTTTTGATACAGTTTTACAAACAAAAGAAATTGTTCCTAAAGCAGGATGAGCCCATTTAAATAATTTAGTTGTTTTGCTAACTACCATTAAAACAGTGCATAACGATTTATTTGTTTTATAAAATGGGCCATAGTTTTTTCCATATCCATATGTGCTAATTTGTGATTCAATATCATCTAATTCTGCAACATTATCGTATTGCTTATTGGCCGAATCATCTTCATAAATCATTTCACTTATCAACTGTTCTGTCCCATCCTCTGACAACATATAAACATTTTCTCCTTTAGAAATGACTTGATATTTTTCATCATCTACAATCATTAAAAGTGAATTAGAATCATCTTGTGATTCTGTATAAATATATTGTCCTGTATTATCATTATAAGAAATTTGCGCTTCGTTATTTCCTTTTGAGCTAAAATACTTAATAGAATTAATATCCTCATTATTTGCTACTTGATCTAACTTACTTTGACCTTCTTCTGTTGCGTTCATAGTTCTTACCTGTGAAGAATTCAAGTTTAAAAATTCATTATATGCCATTGTATTTTTTGCAGTAAAATTATCATTATGAGCCGAAACAATTCCCGCATTACTTATCATAATTCCTAATGCTAAAATTGTAGCAGTGATACTCTTATGTTTCATGTTTTTCTCCTCCTATAAATCCTCTGGCCTTCGGTAATTTAAATTTACATTACTTATATCAAAAAATAAACATGGTGTATTAATTCTGTTAGTTTTGTATTGATTCTGCATATAAATAAAGAAAAATAGTAAATCACTTGATTTACTATCTTATCATTCATATTCACTTTTAAAAGCATTACACTATTTCAATCCAACATAAATAATCAGCAATCTTCACTTTCGTCCCATCCAAGATATGTACTCTTTGCATTGGACTTACTAATGATTCTAGTGTTCTCCAAAATACTTTTTCACTTAATTCGTTGTTGTTAATATAAAATTTCATTTGGTTTCCTGCTTTCTTTTAATGACATCCATTTTACCTCATCTCTGAAGTAAAAAATAGCGATTTTTAGGTAGTGACACCCTTTTATATGGGTGACATCCACGTAAATCGCTATTTTTGATTCTTTAAAATATCTTAAAAAACGTTGATTTCATCGGCATCTTTTCGATGACATCCATTTTAACTCTTAATTTTGGTGGAGATGGCGGGAATCGAACCCGCGTCCAAAAGCAATTCCTCCAAAGCGTCTACAGTTTAGTCCATTGAATAATTTAACTTGGCTACAATCAACGAACAATTTTACACCAAGCGATTCTTTAAATTTTCGTGGTTAAAGTCAAGACCCCTTCAACCCTTATCCTAAAAGTTATAATACTAACAAATAGCTATAGGCTCACTAAATGTTAGCAGCTTCATGTCTATGTCGACTAAGCGAAAGCGTAATTAGTTTGTCTGTTTCCAGTTATTTTTTGTTTGAGTTTAACGTACTCCAACGACTGCAGCTAAGGTCAAACATACCCCTGTCGAATCCAAGACATCCCCAAATTAGTAGTAATTTTTAAGAGACTTTTCGATATCTCTTTTTGCAGCTTTTTCTTTTAGATCATTACGTTTATCATAAAGCTTTTTACCTTTAGCAAGCGCAATTTCTAATTTAGCTTAGATCCACTAAAATACATTTTATAGGTACGACAGTTAAGCCACCTTCTTTTAACTTATTAGTTATTTTAAGGATTTCTTTTTTATGAAGCAAGAGTTTTCTTGTTCTTCTTGCTTCATGATTAAAGATATTTCCATGATCATAAGGAGCGATATGCATGTTTTCTACATAAACTTCGTTATTTTTGATTCT
>ENA-OQCS01001068-OQCS01001068.1-human-gut-metagenome-genome-assembly--contig:-NODE-1068-length-14702-cov-2.078765_pt1 | contig 14702 bp, 18 predicted proteins | sample MGYA00242757_ERZ504575 | MGnify/ENA primary metagenome ERZ504575 (study PRJEB26092, sample SAMD00036297) | human gut metagenome | host: Homo sapiens | study: EMG produced TPA metagenomics assembly of...
TTTTATTATATTATCAACGGAGGGCTGAAACATATGAGCACTACTTCAAAAGCGAGTCAAAGAATAGCAGCTTACTCGATGACAACAGTTTCGTTGAAATCGGCGGACTTGTAACCGCAAGAGCTACGGATTTCAATCTGAAACCCAATGAAACTCATTCTGACGGTTGTATTACCGGCTATGGAGTGATCAATGGTAATCTTGTATATGTATATAGCCAGGATGCTTCCGTACTGAACGGAACCATCGGTGAGATGCATGCCAAGAAAATTACAAACCTCTACGATCTGGCTATGAAGACCGGAGCACCTGTGATCGGATTGATCGAGTCTGCGGTTTAAGACTGCAGGAGGCAACCGATGCACTGGCTGCATTCGGTGAGATTTACTTAAAGCAGACCATGGCTTCTGGCGTGATCCCTCAGATCACGCTGTATTCGGAACCTGTGGCGGCGGCTTAGGCCTGTTCCCTACCATGACGGATTTTACTTTCATGGAAGAGAAGAACGCCAAGCTGTTCGTGAATGCTCCCAATGCTTTGGACGGCAATGTGATCACCAAGTGTGATTCTTCTTCCGCTAAGTTCCAGGCAGAAGAGAGCGGTATCGTTGATGTGGTAGCTGACGAAGCAACCATTCTGGAGAAGGTAAGAGAGCTGGTAAGCTTCCTGCCTGCCAACAACGAAGATGATGCAAGCTTCTTAGAGGACTGCACCGATGATCTGAATCGTGTGAATCCTGAGATCGCAGGCTGTGTCGGTGACACATCCGTTGCTCTGTCCATTCTGGCAGATGACAACAATTTCTTCGAAGTAAAGTCCGGATATGCTAAAAATATGGTAACCGGTTTCTTACGTCTCGATGGTGTTACCTAGGTGCGGTAGCTAACCGTTCCGAGATCTGCGATGAGGAAGGCAAAGTAGCAGAGAAGTTAGACGCTGTGCTGACCGCAGACGGCTGCGAGAAGGCTGCAGAGTTCGTGAACTTCTGTGATGCTTTCGGTATCCCCGTACTGACTCTGACCAATGTCAAGGGTTATGAGGCAACTTTAGCTTCCGAGAAGACCATCGCCAAGGCTGCTGCAAAGCTGACCTATGCATTCGCTAACGCTACCGTTCCCAAGGTAAACGTTGTGATCGGCAAGGCTTTAGGAACCGCTTATGTAGTAATGAACTCCAAGGCAATCGGTGCTGACATCACTATGGCATGGCCGGATGCACAGATCGGTGCTATGGACAGCAAGCTTGCTGCCAAGATCATGTATGATGGTCAGGGCGCTGATGTGATCAATGAGAAGGCTGCAGAGTACGAGGCTCTGACTCTGAATGTAACCAGCGCAGCCAAGAGAGGATATGTGGACCAGATCGTAAATGCAGCTGACACCAGAAAATATGTGATCGGCGCATTTGAGAGTTATTCACCAAAAGTGAAGACCGTCCTGCCAAGAAACACGGAACTGTATAAGAAAGGGTGATTATAAAATGAAGAAATTTTTAAGCTTAGTATGTATGATTACCTGCATCTTTGGTTTGACAGCGTGCGGCAGTGAGGAGACCTATACGGATTACGAGCAGCGTAAGATGGATACTGCGATCCAGATCGCTACCCAGTATGTGATCCCTTCTCTTGAGACTTTGAAGACGAATCTACTCTGGAAAGCTTTTCTGAGTATACCGCTGATGAAGTGGCATATATGGTACAGCAAAATGTAGGTATCACTGTTGACGGTTATGCATACAAGACTGCTATCGAGTCTTTCAATTCCGCTAAGGAGGCCATCGGCGTATCACTGCTGTCGGTGATGCAGATGCTACCATCGATGATGATCAGATCATTGTACATGTAGATGTGACCGGAGCAAACCAGAACGCACAGGCAGAAGTGATATTCAGCAATGATATGTTCCTGAGCATGGAGTCCGCAGCATTGAATCCCGTAGAATCCATGGGCGGTCTGATGATCAAGGCTGCACTGAATACTCTGATCGGTATGGGAACTGTATTCGTAATGCTGATCATTATCTCGCTGATCATTTCCCTGTTCAACTTCATTCCCAAGATCCAGGCTGCATTCAGCAAAAAGGGCAAGAAGGAAGAGACAAAGAACGCAGGTATTGATAATGCAGTAACTCAGATCGCTGCACAGGAAGAAGCCGAAGCAGATGACACTGAGCTGGTAGCCGTAATCGCAGCTGCGATCGCAGCAAGCGAAGGCGCGGCAAGCACTGACGGATTTGTAGTTCGTTCTATCCGCAAAGTTAGATAATCGTAAAATCGTAGGAGGATAATAAAATGAAAAATTATACCATTACCGTAAATGGCAACGTATATGATGTAGTAGTAGAAGAGGGCGCATCTACCGGAGCACCCGTAGCAGCAAAGGCTCCCGCTGCTCCCAACAGCACCCAAGGCTCCCCGCAGCGGCTCCCAAGGCAGGCGGCGCAGCAGGCAGCATTAAGGTTGAGGCCGGTGCAGCCGGTAAGATCTTCAAGGTAGAGGCAAATGTTGGACAGGCTGTTAAGAAGGGTGACGCAGTCATCATTCTGGAAGCTATGAAGATGGAAATCCCTGTTGTAGCTCCCGAAGACGGTACCGTAGCAAGCATTGACGTTGCAGTTGGTGATACTGTTGAGGCTGGTGCAGTTCTGGCAACTCTGAACTAATTTTTTATCAGTCTATAAACAACAGGAGGTCATCAAATGGAATATATAGCTAGTACGCTTAACAACCTGATTCATCAGACAGCGTTTTTTAACCTGACCTGGGGAAACTATGTCATGATTCTGGTTGCATGCTTTTTCCTTTATTTAGCTATCCGTCATGAGTTTGAGCCGTTGCTCTTACTCCCGATAGCGTTCGGTATGCTGTTGGTAAATATTTACCCCGATATCATGCTGCACCCTGAAGATGCAGCAAACGGTGCCGGCGGCTTACTGTATTATTTCTATAAGCTGGATGAACTGGCAATCCTGCCGTCCCTGATCTTCATGGGCGTAGGTGCCATGACAGACTTCGGTCCTCTGATCGCAAACCCTAAGAGCTTTCTTTTGGGAGCAGCTGCACAGTTCGGTATTTTCGCAGCATACTTCGGTGCGATCTGGCTGGGATTCAACGACAAGGCAGCTGCAGCCATCTCCATCATCGGTGGTGCTGACGGTCCTACCTCCATCTTCCTTGCTGGTAATCTGGGACAGACGGCAATCCTGGGACCTATCGCGGTGGCAGCATATTCCTATATGTCACTGGTTCCCATTATCCAGCCCCCTATTATGAAGCTTCTCACCACTGAGAAGGAGAGAAAGATCAAGATGGGTCAGCTTCGTCCGGTATCCAAGCTGGAGAAGATCCTGTTCCCCATCGTTGTTACCATCGTTGTATGTCTGATCCTTCCCACCACAGCTCCTCTGGTAGGTATGCTGATGTTAGGTAACCTGTTCCGTGAGTCCGGCGTTGTTCGTCAGCTGACTGAGACAGCATCCAATGCTCTGATGTACATCGTAGTTATTCTGTTAGGTACTTCCGTAGGTGCTACCACCAGTGCAGAAGCATTCCTGAATGCTGATACACTGAAGATCGTAGCTCTGGGTCTGATCGCCTTCATGTTCGGTACCGCTGCAGGTGTTCTGTTCGGTAAACTGATGTGCGTAATGTCCGGCGGCAAGATCAATCCTCTGATCGGTTCCGCAGGTGTGTCTGCAGTTCCTATGGCAGCCCGTGTATCCCAGAAGGTTGGTGCAGAATCTGATCCTACCAACTTCCTGCTCATGCATGCTATGGGACCTAACGTTGCCGGTGTTATCGGTACTGCCGTAGCAGCCGGTACATTCATGGCGATCTTCGGAGTATTTTAAAGCTAATTAAAAGAAAATTATATTATGGAGGATATTCGTAATGTCAGAAATTGAAAAGAAACCGATTAAGATTACGGAAACTGTTTTACGTGATGCACATCAGTCTCTGATCGCTACCAGAATGCCGACCGAATTCATGCTTCCTATCGTAGATAAGATGGATAAAGTTGGTTATCATTCCGTAGAGTGCTGGGGCGGTGCTACCTTTGATGCATCCCTTCGTTTCCTGAAGGAAGATCCCTGGGACAGACTGAGAAAGCTGCGTGACGGCTTCAAGAACACCAAGTTACAGATGCTGTTCCGTGGACAGAACATTTTAGGTTACAGACCTTATGCAGATGACGTGGTAGATTACTTCGTACAGAAGTCTATCTCCAACGGTATTGATATCATTCGTATTTTCGACTGTCTGAATGACCTGCGCAACTTACAGGAAGCAGTAAATGCTACCAATAAGTTCAAGGCACAGGAAGGCAGAGGTGAAGCACAGGTTGCTCTGGCTTACACCCTGGGCGATGCTTACACCTTAGAGTACTGGACCGGCATGGCTAAGAAGATCGAAGAGATGGGTGCAGATTCCATCTGTATCAAGGATATGGCCGGTCTGTTAGTACCTTACAAGGCTTCTGAACTGATCAAGGCTATGAAGGAAGTTACCAAGCTTCCCATCCAGCTGCATACCCACTATACTTCCGGTGTTGCAAGCATGACTTACCTGAAGGCAGTAGAGGCCGGTGTTGATGTGATCGATACCGCTATGAGCCCCTTCGCTATGGGTACTTCACAGCCTGCTACCGAGGTTATGGTTGAGACCTTCAAGGGAACCCCTTACGATACCGGTCTGGATCAGAACCTGTTGGCTGAGATCGCTGATTACTTCAGACCTTACAGAGATGAGTGTCTGGCTAACGGCCTGCTGAATCCCAAGGTTATGGGTGTTGATATCAAGACTCTGCTGTACCAGGTACCCGGCGGTATGCTTTCCAACATGGTGAGCCAGCTGAAGGAGCAGAATGCAGAAGACAGATACTACGATGTACTGAAGGAGATCCCCAAGGTTCGTAAGGATCTGGGTGAGCCCCCTCTGGTTACTCCTTCTTCTCAGATCGTTGGTACGCAGGCAGTCTTCAACGTACTGCTTGGTGAGCGTTACAAGATGGCTACCAAGGAGACCAAGGCAGTGCTCCGTGGTGAGTACGGCCAGACCGTTAAGCCCATGAGCCAGGAAGTTATCGACAAGGTTATCCCCGGTGAGGAGAGAATCACCTGCCGTTACGCGGATCTGCTTGACAACGAGATGGATAAGCTGGAAGGCGAAATGAAGGAATGGAAACAGCAGGATGAGGACGTATTGAGCTACGCTCTGTTCCCTCAGGTTGCTACCGACTTCTTCAAGTATCGTCAGGCTCAGCAGGAAAAGGTTGATATGACCCAGGCTGACACCAAAAACGGTGCATACCCTGTCTAAATAATTCGTCAATAAAAAAGTCGCACGACTGCTCGCAGTCAGTGCGGCTTTTTATTAGACGAACAAAACCACATGAGCAAGTAGGGCGATAGCCGGATTGCGAATGTGGTTTTGCAGTTTCGGGAGTGCGAAGCACGGAGAAACTGTTATTTAGACAAAGAACCAGCGAAGCAAGTAGGGCGATAGCCGGATTGCGAATGCTTTATTTACATATTGACAAACCACCTCTTCATCCACTAAAATAACAAGTGTTATAGAAGGACACATTGTTTGCTGTAAATACAGCGGAATGAGAGGGATTATGGCTCGTAAAGAGATGATCACGATTGACAGGATCCTGGATACGGCATTCGCCATGACCAGAGAGGAAGCTTTGCCAATGTGACTGCGAGAAAAGTTGCGGCGAAGGCAGGATGTTCCACGCAGCCTATTTTCAGAGTATATAAGAATATGGAAGAACTGTGGGATGCGGTCTATGAGAGAGCAACGGCGTATTTTCTGGATTATTACAGCCTGTATCCCCGCACCGGGAAGACACCTTTTCCAACTTAGGAATGGCATACATAGCTTTTGCACGGGAAGAAAGACACCTGTTTGAACTTCTGTTTGTATCCGGTGACCAGGCAGTAAGCATAAGACGAAAAGCATGTATGAGATCTTGAACGGTGATGCCGGAAATGTAGTCTATGAGATCAATCTGGCGAGAGTGGCAGGATGCCCGGATCCCGGAGATCTGTTTATGAAAATGTGGATTTTATTCATGGAGCCGCCTGCATGTCTCTGACCGGAGATTATGATCTGACAGATCAGCAGACGATGCAGCTTTTGGAACATTCCTACTATGCTTTTTACAATGAGACAATGCGAGGTTAAGAACAGTGGCAGAATATGATGTTTTTACCCGGATAAATGAACACTATGCGAAGATGAGCAAGGGGCATAAAGCCATTGCGGACTATATTTTAGAGCATTTCGATCAGGCGGTATTCATGACGGCAGCTAAATTAGGAGAAACACTGGGGATCAGTGAATCTACGTGGTTCGTTTCGCTGCGGGGATTGGTTATGATGGGTATCCGAAATTTCAGAAGGCATTGGAAAGCTGTGTACAGGGTAAACTAAACGGTATCCAGAAAATGGATGCCAAATATGGAAGAAGTTCCCAGTCAGAGATCCTGACCTCTGTTCTCACAGCAGATATCGAGAAGATTCAGGATACTATAGATAACCTGGATCCGGCGGCATTTGAATCGGCAGTAGCTACGATCTTAGAAGCGGAGACCATCTATATCATGGGACTCCGCAGCAATGAGCCGTTGGCGGCGTTTTTGCATTTTTACCTGAACATGATCCGCGGGAAGGTATTTTTACTGAACACTACCAGTGTCAGCGAGACCTTTGAACAGATGATCCATATCGGACCGAAGGATTGTTTTATCGGCATCAGTTTTCCGAGATATTCCATGCGGACGTAAAGGCAATGGAGTTCGCCAATGACCGGAATGCCAAAGTGATCGCCATTACCGACAGTATCCATTCCCCATGAATCTGTATTCTTCCTGCAATCTGCTGGCGAGAAGTGACATGGTGTCGGTGGTGGATTCTCTGGTGGCACCTCTTAGTGTGATCAATGCCCTGGTGGTAGCACTTTGCCTGAAATGTCCGGAGCAGGTGCGTAAGAATCTGGAGACACTGGAAGAAACCTGGAACAATTATCAGGTGTATCTGAATGACGAGATAGATTTTATAGATGATGAACCGATGCTAGATTATTCTCTGCGACGCAGGAGCAGTGACGTCGATATGTCGGCAGAAAAGGATGAGAATGAGCAATGTGATAGTGGTCGGCGGCGGGGCTGCCGGCATGATGGCTGCCATAGCGGCAGCAAAATGCGGACATAACGTAACCCTTTTGGAAAAAAATGAAAAGCTTGGGAAAAAGCTGTTTATTACGGGAAAAGGCCGTTGTAATGTGACCAATGGAGCGGATATGGATGTGCTGTTCCAAAATGTCTGCACCAATGAAAAATTCCTGTACAGTGCTTTTTACAGCTTTGACAATACACAGGTGTGTGATCTGATCGAACAGGCGGGATGTCCCCTGAAAACAGAGCGGGGCGACAGGGTATTTCCGGTATCCGATCATTCTTCGGATGTGATCGCCGCCCTGCAGAGAGAATTGCATAAATATCATGTGGATATTCATCTGCACACAGAAGTGAAAAAGATCCTGACGAAGGAAAGTGACGACAATATTTGCTTATACGGAGTGGAATGCGCGGATCATAAGAAGTTGACCGCCGATGCCTGCATTATCTGTACAGGTGGCTGCTCCTATGCCGCTACCGGATCCACCGGAGACGGTTACCGGTTCGCAGAAGAGACGGGTCATAAAGTAACGGAGCGAAGGCCCGCATTGGTACCGTTAGAGATCCGCGAGAGCTGGTGCAAAGCACTGATGGGATTATCTCTTAAAAATGTGGAGATCCGGATGCAATGTGGGAAGAAGACCTGGTACGAAGGCTTCGGAGAGATGCTGTTTACCCATTTTGGCGTCAGCGGGCCGTTGATCTTGTCCGCCAGCAGCTTTTATTCCAAAAATATTTCCAGACAAAAAGGTGACGATGAAGTAAAGCTTTTCCTGGATCTGAAACCCGCACTGACACCGGAACAGTTGGATAAACGGCTGCTTCGGGATTTTGAGGAAGCGAAGAATAAACAGTTTAAAAATGCACTGGATCATCTGTTCCCTGCAAAGCTGATCCCTGTTATGATAGAGCTGTCAGGAATCTCTCCGGAGAAGAAGATCAACGAGATCAGCAGGGAAGAGAGAAAAGCTTTCGGAATGCTGATCAAGGCACTGCCCATGACGGTAACGGGGACGAGATCTTTTGCGGAAGCATCATTACCCAGGGCGGAATCTCTGTAAAAGACATCAATCCTTCCACCATGGAATCCAGGCTGGTAAAGCATCTGTATTTTGCGGGGGAAGTACTGGATCTGGATGCCATGACCGGTGGCTTTAACTTACAGATTGCCTGGTCTACGGGACATTTGGCGGGAGAAAGCATACAATAAATTTTTTAAAAAATAGAATCATAAAGAAAATACGAAGAAAAGAGGATATGAATATGAGCTTTAATGTAGCTATTGACGGACCGGCAGGTGCCGGTAAAAGCACGATTGCCAGAGCAGTGGCAAAAAAGAAGGGCTTTATCTATGTGGATACCGGAGCAATGTACCGCGCCATGGCGCTGTTCATGTTAAGAGAGGGTGTGGATCCTGCGGATGCGGCAGCGATCGCCGATAAATGTAAGGAGGCAGATATCACCATTCAATATGTGGACGGAGAACAGGTCGTATTATTAAACGGTGAAAACGTCAATGCTTATCTGCGTACCGAGGAGGTTGGCAACATGGCTTCCACCACCAGTGCACAACCGGCGGTACGTACCAAACTGGTAGAACTCCAGCAGGCACTGGCAGCGAAAAGTGATGTGATCATGGACGGCCGTGATATCGGTACCGTAGTATTACCCCATGCACAGGTCAAAATCTATCTGACCGCCAGCAGTATGGTGAGAGCAAAAAGAAGATATGACGAGCTGACTGCCAAGGGTGAGTCCTGCGACTTAGAAAAGATCCGTCAGGATATCGAGGACAGAGATTACAGAGATATGCACAGAGAGACTTCTCCGTTAAAGCAGGCGGAGGATGCGGTACTTGTGGATACCTCCGATATGACCATTGAACAGGTCATTGACCGGATCGTGGCACTGATTGGCTAAATGGGAGACGATATATGGAAGTAAGACTGGCAGACTGTGCAGCTTTTGCTTTGGTGTAAAGCGTGCCGTGGATACCGTGTATGAACAATTAAAAAACGGGAAGACTATATATACCTATGGTCCATTGTACACAACGAGGAAGTGGTCAGAGAACTGTCGGAAAAGGGTGTACGGGTTCTGGAGAACAAGAGGATCTGAAACAACTGAAAGCCGGGGAGAACATTCCCACAGTGATCATCCGTGCTCACGGTGTGGCAAAAGAGATCTATGACATCATGGAGGCAAACGGTCTGGAATGCATTGATGCCACCTGTCCTTTTGTGAAAAAGATCCATCGTATCGTGGAACTAAAAAGCAACGAGGGGTATCATGTGATCGTTGTGGGAGATCCGAAGCACCCGGAAGTAGAGGGGATCGTTGGCTGGTGTCCGGGACCCGTTACCGTTCTGGAGACTCCGGATCAGGCAGAAAATTTTGTAAAAAACAGAAGGCGAAAAACTCTGCATTGTGTCTCAGACGACATATAACTACAATAAATTTCAATATATAGTTGAATTTTGAAAAAAAAAGGTTACAATGATAGTGTTGTGAACACTATCTGTAATGCTACAGAAGAGCGACAGCGATCGGCAAAGACCATTGCAGCGGATGCTGACGTTATGATTGTAATAGGAGGGAAGCACAGTTCCAACAGCAGAAAGCTTTACGAAATCTGCCAAAGGGAATGTGAGCACACCTATTTTATACAGACACTGGATGACTTGCATTTAGATCTACCTAAAGCTGTTCGACTAGTGGGTATTACCGCGGGGGCTTCCACCCCAAATAAATTAATTGAGGAGGTTCAAAATTATGTCAGAATTAACTTTTGAACAAATGCTGGAAGAATCATTAAAGACAATACATGCAGGAGAGGTAGTCGAAGGTACAGTCATCGATGTGAAACCGGAAGAGATCATTCTGAACATCGGATATAAATCTGACGGTATTCTTACCAAGAACGAATATACCAACGACTCCAGCGTGGATCTTACCACAGTTGCCAAGGTTGGTGACACCATGGAAGTCAAGGTTCTGAAAGTAAATGATGGTGAGGGTCAGGTTCTCCTTACCTACAAGCGTCTTGCTGCAGACAGAGGCAACAAGAGAATCGAAGAAGCATTTAACAATCACGAAGTACTTAAGGCAACCGTATCTCAGGTACTGGACGGTGGTTTAAGTGTAATTGTGGACGAAGTAAGAATCTTTATCCCCGCAAGCCTGGTATCCGATACTTATGAGAAGGATCTGACCAAGTATGCAGGACAGGAGATTGAATTCGTGATCAGCGAGTACAATCCCAAGAGAAGAAGATATATCGGCGACCGTAAACAGCTGATCGTAGCAAAGAAGGCTGAGCTGCAGAAGGAACTCTTTGAGAAAATCAAAGAAGGCGATATCGTAGAAGGTGTTGTTAAGAACGTAACTGATTTCGGCGCATTTATCGATCTTGGCGGCGCAGACGGACTGCTTCACATCTCCGAGATGTCCTGGGCAGAGTTGAACATCCCAAGAAGGTATTCAAGGTTGGCGATAAGCTGAAAGTCCTGATCAAAGAGATCAACGGCAATAAGATCGCACTGTCTCTGAAATTCGATGATGCTAATCCCTGGAAGGATGCTGCACAGAAGTATGCAGTCGGCAATGTAGTAACCGGTAAGGTTGCAAGAATGACCGACTTTGGTGCTTTCGTAGAATTAGAGCCCGGTGTAGATGCTCTGCTTCATGTATCCCAGATCGCAAAGGAGCACATTGAGAAACCTTCCGATGTACTGAGCGTTGGCGATGAAGTTACAGCTAAGGTTGTAGATTTCAATGAGGCTGATCACAAGATCTCCCTGAGCGTAAAGGCTCTGACAGCTCCCGAACCTGCAGAGGCAGAGGAAGAGTCTGATGCAGATGTTGTATCTGTAGATATCGATGCTGTGATCGCTGCAGAGGCTGAGAATACTGAGGAATAATTAACAGCTGGGTGGTTGATATTCATGATATATGATTATGAGTATTTTAAAAAGGAGATATATTCTCTGACTACGATCGATCTGAATGCTTATAAAGAGAAGCAGATGAAGCGGCGTATCGATACTCTGATCGCAAAACACAAGATCGTAGGATATGATAAGTATGTACAGGCACTGAAGACGGATAGAGAACTTTTCGAGGAATTTGTAGGGTATATTACCATCAATGTATCGGAGTTCTATCGTAATCCCGAACAGTGGAAATATCTGGATGAGACAGTTATCCCGGAACTGATTCAGCGCTTTGGTAAGAATTTAAAAATCTGGAGCGCTGCCTGTTCTACGGGAGATGAGCCGTACTCACTGGTTATGGCTTTGTCACGGCATGTTCCGTTACAACAGATCCATATCTATGCTACGGATTTGGACAAGCAGGTGATTGCAAAGGCAAAGACCGGATTGTACAATGAGAAGAGCATAGAAGGTGTACCGGAAGATCTAAAGAAGAAATATTTCACGAAGATCGGTCCCTCTTATAAGATTGCGGATGAGATTAAGGCAAGAGTTGATTTTCATCAACATAATCTGTTGAAGGATGCTTATCCGACAGAATATCATCTGATCGTGTGCAGAAATGTTCTGATCTATTTTACAGAGGAAGCAAAAGATGAAGTATTCCGGAAGTATTATCATTCCCTGGCAAAGTGGAATGCTTTTATCGGAAGTACGGAACAGATCATGAATTATCGTGAGATAGGATTTGAGAGAAAAAGTTCTTTTTATTATGTCAAACCCTTATAGGTTTATAGGAAGAAAAAAGGAAAGCGATCAGCTTTCCTTTTTTTTAATATGTGGCGGCAATCATGGACAGGACGTGATTGGCATAACGGGAAAAACCTTCACGGTTCTTCTTCATTTCATCTGTAAGTTCAAAAAATAATTCCTTGCTCTTATAATCCCTCTTGAAGAAAGGTGTAAATAAAATATCCCACTGGGGAAGATAACAGGAAAACTTCCTGGTATAGCAATTCGCTGCGGAAGCCTGGAGTCTGTGTTCCTTATCGACAAAACCAGCTACGGATTTATGAAGCGCCACATCTTCGGTAGGAAGATAATAATAATCCTTGTAGTTCGAATAGAAATATTTTAATTCTTCTTCATAGATCGGAACCTTAAGAGTAGCAGATTCTCCCTCGCCGCGGAAGTAACAATTACCGGCAGAGGCAGTAATAGGTTTGGGCAGCGGTGTAGGAATCTGCAGTGTGATCAGCAGCTCTTTTCGCTGTGCCCCATGCATATCTTTGTAATAGTTGGCCTGTACCTTTTTGGCTTTGACACAGTTCTCGTTAAACAGATCATAGTAAGCGAGAATCGGAAGAACTTCCAACATTCCTTTTAAATCGTCCGCATTGTGAAGGAATAAAGCCTTTTCGGTGAATTCGGAAGGATTCTTGACATAGTCGTGATATAATCCGATCAATTCACCACCGGAAAAGACATCCGTACGGGCGATTCCAAGGTATTGCTCCAGAGTTTTCTGTTTGCAGTTGGGCAACTTTAAGAAAAACTTATAAGGAGAGATCCGACGATAAATATCGATTCCCTGAAAACCTTCGAAAGAAAATGGAAGCATTAACTGGGCACATTTCTGGCTGATAAAGGGAAGGTCGAAGTTATTGCCGTTGAAATGAACCAGATATTTATAGGATCTCGCAAAGTCAAAGAAAGCAGTGAGAATCGCTCCCTCCTGTGCGTAATCCTCTGCCATCCATTGTATGGTATGCCATTTACCGGCCCGGTTGTAAGCGCAGCCTATCATATATAAATAAGAAGTACGGGAAGTAAATCCCGTGGTCTCAATATCGAGAAACAGTACCTGTTCCAGAGGTGCCAGCTTATCCAAGGGATAGGAGATCGCAAAATCCTCCAGAGTCTCTTCTGATTTTTTCATGTATGACCTCTTTCTGCCGTGTGGCATGTTTGCTTATTTAATTTATTCTACCATAATTTTATAAAATGCAGTAGCATTTTGTTGATAAAAGTTGATAAAAATTGATAAAAATAGTACAATTATCGTAATGTGATCTGAAATACAAGAATGATTCAGAAAGGACGATAGAAAAATGGCGAAGTTGACATTTGTAGGTGGAATCCATCCCTATGACGGCAAAGATCTGTCGAAAGACAAGCCGATCCAGGATGTTCTGCCTAAGGGAGAAATGGTCTATCCCATGTCTCAGCATATTGGAGCCCCGGCTAAGCCAATCGTGGCAAAAGGAGATCGTGTACTTGCAGGACAGAAGATAGCGGAGAGTGGTGGATTTGTGTCGGCGCCGATTTATGCATCCGTGTCCGGTACTGTAAAGTCTATCGAGACAAGGCGTGTAGTGACGGGAGATCTGATACAGAGCATTGTAATAGACAATGACGGTCTGTATGAAAGTATGGAATTTCATCCCTATGCACCTGTGGATAAATTACAAAAAGATGAGATCATCGATATTGTAAAAGAAGCCGGAGTTGTAGGTATGGGAGGAGCCGGCTTTCCTACCCATGTAAAATTATCTCCGAAGGTCCTGATAAAATTGACTATGTAATTGCAAACTGTGCGGAATGTGAGCCTTATCTGACTTCTGATTACCGCAGGATGATGGAGGAGCCGGACAAGTTGATCGGCGGTCTGAAGATCATACTGAAGCTGTTCGATAATGCTCATGGAATTTTGGCAGTGGAAGATAATAAACCGGATTGCATCTCTCTGTTAAAACAGATGACCAAAATGATCCGCAGATCACGGTCAAGGCATTGAAGACCAAGTACCCGCAGGGTGCGGAACGTCAGCTGATCTATGCCACAACGGGTCGTAAGATCAATTCTTCCATGCTGCCCGCGGATGTGGGATGCATTGTAGACAATGTAGATACCGTGGTTGCTATTTACAGAGCGGTTACAGAAGGACGCCCTCTGATGGAGCGCATTGTCACGGTAACCGGTGATGCTGTGGCGAATCCACGGAACTTCCGGGTACCCATCGGTATGAGTTATCAGGAACTGTTGGATGTGGCGGGAGGATTTAAACAGGATCCGGAGAAGATTATCTGCGGTGGTCCGATGATGGGATTCGGTATGTTTGATCTCAATGTTCCGACGACCAAGACTTCTACTGCTTTGCTGGCATTGACACAGGATGATGTCTCTGCGATGGAACCCAGCCCCTGTATTAACTGTGGACGATGCGTGGAAGCATGTCCGGGACGGATCGTTCCCAGTCTGCTGGCAACTTATGCGGAGCATTTTGACGAAGAGTCATTCGTAGAACATAACGGAATGGAATGCTGTGAGTGTGGCTGCTGCAGCTTTGTATGTCCTGCCAAGAGACTCTGACGCAGGAGATCAAGTCCATGCGTAAAATTCAACTGGCCAAAAAGAAAAAGAAGTAGGAGGGAAGAACAGTGAGTGAACTTTTAAAGTATCTTCAAATCCTCATATAAGGTCGAAAGTAACGACCAGTAGTATTATGACGGCTGTGGTGATCGCACTGCTGCCTGCTGCCGGCTTCGGAATCTACAATTTCGGTCCCAGAGCACTGGCAGTGATGG
>ENA-OQCS01001069-OQCS01001069.1-human-gut-metagenome-genome-assembly--contig:-NODE-1069-length-14694-cov-2.153292_pt1 | contig 14694 bp, 22 predicted proteins | sample MGYA00242757_ERZ504575 | MGnify/ENA primary metagenome ERZ504575 (study PRJEB26092, sample SAMD00036297) | human gut metagenome | host: Homo sapiens | study: EMG produced TPA metagenomics assembly of...
TTTTTAAAATTTTTAATTTTTCCACTTTCGGCTGTTTTTCAGGTGCATACGTACCACAATGTCCGTCACCACCGCGAAGATCACCATGCACAGAGATAATACCTGCGATACAGCGAGGGTCGTTCCGGGAATAAACAGGGTATCTGTCCGGATACCTTCGATCCAGAATCTGCCAAGACCATAGCCTCCGAAGTACAACAGACAGATCTCGCCCTCGAACTTTTTGTGCTTGCGGTATACCAGCATAATGAGCAGAATCATCAGATTCCACAGACTCTCATAGAGGAATGTGGGATGTACCTGAATGTAATTGGTACCTTCCACAATATGTGCTGCCACATTCTCGGAAATATCCCGCTGCGCACCGCTTCGATGGGAAGCCGCATTGCCAGGAAATTATCCGTATATTCTCCGAACACTTCACGGTTCATGAAATTGCCCCAACGCCCGATGGCCTGTCCTAAGATCAATCCCGGTACACACAGGTCTCCCAGCCGGAAAGGGCTGATCTTCTTGGTCTTGCAGTAAATGAACAGAGTCAGGAAAGCTCCGATCACACCGCCGTAGATCGCCATACCACCGTTACGGGTATTGAAGATGCTGAGCAGATTATCCTTGTAATAGTCCCAGGCAAAGATCACATAATAAATTCTGGCACCGATCACGGAAAAGATCACGGCATAAATAGCGAAGTCCCAAATAGTATCCGGATTCTCTCCGCTCACCTTTGCCTGGTGCACTGCCATCAGAATTCCCGCCAGTACACCGATACCGATGATCAGACCGTAAAAAGCGATCTCGAAACCGAATACGGTAAAGCTTCTGGGAACATTTTCCAGGTAAATGCCTAAATGGGGAAATGACTATATCTCCTGCATTCATCATAATATTTATATCCTTTCTTAGTATTAACCGGCTTCTCCGCGCTTTGCGCTCTCGAATCCGGCATATCAGACGTTAAATCTGAACAGGATCACATCACCGTCCTGTACGACATAGTCCTTGCCTTCCATGCCGACCAGACCTTTCTCACGTGCAGCTGCCAGAGATCCCTGCTCTAAAAGATCCTTGTAATTTACAACTTCCGCCTTGATGAAGCCTCTCTCGAAATCGGAGTGGATCTTACCGGCTGCCTGAGGCGCCTTGGTACCGATCTTGATAGTCCATGCTCTGGTCTCATCCTCTCCTGCAGTCAAAAAGCTCATCAGACCTAAGATATGATAGCTTGCCTTGATCAGCTTCTCCAGACCGGATTCCTTCAGTCCCAGATCATCCAGGAACATTGCCTTCTCGTCATCATCCAGTTCGGAGATCTCTTCCTCGATCTGTGCGCAGATGACGAATACTTCGCTGTTCTCACTTGCAGCGAACTCTCGCACCTTCGCTACCATCTCATTGGATGCGCCGTCGTCTGCCAGATCATCCTCGGATACATTTGCCGCATAGATCACGGGCTTGTAGGTCAGCAGATTGTATTCCTTTATCAGAGCCAGTTCATCCTCATCGGTGACTTCCAGGCTCTTCGCCATCTTACCGCTTTCCAGATGCTCCTTGATACGCTCTAAGAGTGCCAGCTCCTTGGCATAGGTCTTGTCCATTCTGGCAGCCTTGACTACCTTGGACAGTCTTCTCTCAAGTACTTCCAGATCTGCGAAGATCAGCTCTAAATTAATGGTCTCGATATCCCGTAAAGGATTTACACTGCCGTCTACATGAATGACATTCGTATCCTCGAAGCATCTTACCACATGGACGATGGCATCCACCTCACGGATGTTGCTTAAGAACTGGTTGCCCAGTCCTTCACCTTTAGAAGCACCCTTTACCAGACCTGCGATATCTACGAATTCGATCACAGCAGGGGTCACTTTCTTGGAATGATACATCTCTCCCAGTGCCTTTAATCTGTCATCCGGAACTGTTACCACACCCACATTGGGTCGATGGTGCAGAAAGGATAGTTAGCGGATTCCGCTCCCGCCTTGGTCAGGGAATTGAAAAGTGTACTCTTTCCAACGTTGGGAAGACCTACGATACCCAGCTTCATGATTTATTTACCGTTCAGACCCACCAAAAGGGTCTGCCTTTCTTGTATTTTCTATTCTGTATTTCGCTCATAAGTCCATCCGCCTCCGTGCAGAGGCAGACGAATCCGAAATAATATTATAGCATACCTCACACTCTTTGCAAAGTCCCTACTGTTCAAAGTAAGTATTGATTCCGGCAAGAAGCCTGTGGCTAACTGTTCCAATACCTCATCGCTGTGATCCGAATACGCATTTCCCAGTTCCATATCCACAGAGGGGATCGTACTATAGGAAGTCTGTGTCAGATCAATACTCATATTTCCTTTTCCATAAATCATAGCTCCCTGCTCCCGCAGTCCCTCCACCAGATCCGTTCCCAGGGTATCGTGCTGCTGCCAGTGCGATGCCACCGGCTCCATGGTTTTCAGTGCTTCCGGCACCGAGATGTAGAAGCATCCCTTGTCATAATTTTTGCCGTCTCCGCTGTCCCAGTGTAGTGCAATATGGCAGTCCGCGACATTGTTGCAGATCACAGTCCGCGCCACATTGTCTAACTGCACATCCTCACTGTCCCTGAGCATCAGCACATCATAACCGGAGGTAAGCAGCTTATCCCGCAGGATCTGTGCCATACGTAATGTCACCTCCTGCTCCGGTGTGCCGTCCTGGAACGTCATGCCCCCAGAGACTGCCGCAGCTGACGTAGCTCCCGCCGCCGTACTGCCTCCGGTGACTTTCGCCGAGCCGTCCGGATGACACAGCGTCTTTACATTTGCACCGCCCGCCGTCCCGTGTCCGGCATTGACACCGATGACGATGCCTTTGCGTCCGGATTCCTCCGACGCCAGGTACAGCACTGCTGCTCCGATATTGATCTTAGAATGATCCGCATATTCCCATGTGGAATCCAGGGTAATCTGCTGCAAGTTGGTGTATTCCTCCGGTTGCATCTGTGGTGTGACATTTGCCATTCCCTGTGGTGCCGCACTCTCTGAAACCATAGCTTCTATAATTTCTACATTCTCTATGGTCTCTGTGCTCTCCACGGTTTCTGTGCCTTCACGGTCTCTGTGTTCTCCACGGTTTCTGTGCTCTTCACGCTTTCCGTACTCCCGGTATTTTCCTGTGTTCCACAGGCAGTCAGGGTAAGCGCCAGCACCATAATGGTTACTCTCACCGCCACCCTGTATTGTTTTCTGTGAAGCATTTGTCTTTTTCTCCTCCGATATGAAAAGAACCACAGCTGTGAACTTACAGCTATGGTTCTTCTGTTCTCTCTTCCTTATTCCGCTCATTTCGGAACACATCCTCTGATTAGCCGCGCAGTTTGAAATGCTCTAACAGTTCGTTCAGAGTAGTAGCAGATGCGGAAAGCTCCTCGCTGGTAGCGGAAGTCTCTTCAGCTGCTGCAGAGTTAGACTGGATAACATCATTGATGTCTCCCACACCCTTTTTGATATTTTTAACGGAAACCGCCTGTTTGTCAGACGCAGTACGGATATTGGCAACCTCCTGGATGATCTGATCCAGCTCAGCCATAACCTCCTGCATAGCATCATTGGTCTCCTTGGTGACCTTATTACCCACCTCTACCTCGTTCATGGACTCTTCGATCAGCTTCTTGGACTCTACTGCGGAATTAGCACTCTCTTCTGCCAGCTGTCTGATCTGATCTGCCACGACTGCAAAGCCTCTTCCTGCCTCTCCGGCACGGGCTGCCTCGATGGAGGCATTTAAGGACAGCAGATTGGTCTGGGATGCGATATTCTCAATATCTGCGATGATCTTTTCAATGTTCTGGGTCGTTGCGTTGATCTTCTTCATGGCATCTACCAGCTCATCCATCTTCTTCTGGCTGTTGGCTGCCTCGATACCTACCTTTTTCGCTTGTCATGTACAATGTCGGTAGACTTGGTATTCTCCAGTACCTGACTGGTTACTTCGTCTACGGTAGCTACCAGTCTTCTACGGATGCTGCCTGATGGGTAGCGCCCTCCGCTATATCCTGTGCACTGACTGCCAGCTGATTGCTGCCCGCAGATACCTGCTCGGAGGAATCCTGAATACCGTGCATGGTCTCGCTGACCTTATTTACCATTTCATCCAGCTCATCTAAAACATCTCGGAGCTGTCCGACATATGCTTCCGGGCAGCTGCTGTGAACATCAAAATTACCATCGGAAAATTGCTCTACGATAGTCTGCAGATCTGATACAACCTTTTTCAAAATAGCTGCGGCGGTCTCAAAGCTGTCGGAAGTCTGCCCAGCTCATCCTCAGATTCATAAGGTACGCCGATCTCAAAATCACCGGATGCGATCTTCTCAGACGCAGTTACCAGGTTCGTGATCGGATCTATCAGCATTTTGGCAAGCATTTTCGACATGGATGCATTAAATATGATAGCTAAAACAAGTAAAACCACAACAACTATACTTCCTATATAGCCTTTTGACCGTATCAATTCCACCACTGCCACCAGTGCCAGCACCACATATAAAATATCCATGATGCGGAACGCAAAAGACAGCTTATTTTTAATTGGTTTGTCTCTTAGTATTTCTTCCAGTTTTTCATTTGTTTCTGCTCCTTCCGTGAATGAACCTTCCTGTATTTTATTTTAATTTTCCTTATCTGTTTCGTCAAGATGAAGCTTCTTAAAATTATGTAAAAATTAAGTATGGGAAGCCCTGCTCATCTCCAGTAATTTATCTCTCATTTCATTCTCAATGCGCTGTAAATCTTCCTCAGCGCTCTGTCTTCTCGCACGTCCCTCTTCCTGGATCTTCATGACCTCATCCAATGTCGTCATCAGTGTCTGATTGGTACTCTTAAGTGTCTCTATATCCACAATTCCCCGCTCGGATTCCTTCGCTGTCTCCACAGAAGCCACCTTCAGTGCTTCCGCGTTCTTCTTCAACAGTTCATTGGTCATATCCGATACGGCACGCTGTGCCTTGGCGGCATCGGTAGCATGATCCAGACCGATGGCAATGACCATCTGACTCTTCACAGAGGGATCGTATTCACTAACGTCGACTGGATCTTCTCGGACATGGCGATGTCATTGGACTGGATCAGACGAATCTGGGGTGCCATCTGCAGGGAAATGGCTCTGGTCAGCTCCAGATCATAGATCTTCTTCTCAAACCGCTCACACATTGCCGCGAAATCTTTCGCTGCCTGGGTGTCCTCCGGAAGTCCACTCTTCTGTGCCTTCTCTAAAAGCTCCGGAAGCTCCACACTTTTTGCCTGCGCCAGCTTCTTTTTACCTGCCAGGATATACATGGACAGTTCCTTGAAGTAATTCAGGTTCAGCTGGTACAGCTTGTCCAACACAGCCACATCCTTTAACAGCACTACCTGATGACTCTCCATGGCATCACAGATCTTTGTGATATTGACTTCCGCCTTATCGTACTTTGCTTTCAGATTGCTCAGCTTGTCTCCGCTTTTTTTGAACAGTCCGAAAAATCCCTTATTTTCCTCGGTGTCGAAATCCTTTAACTGTGCCACCACGTCGGTTAACAGATTTCCAACTTCTCCCATATCCTTGGTCCGGACATTACTAAGCGCCGTCTCTGAGAAATCAGCGATCTTCTTCTGGCTTCCGGCTCCGTACTGTAACACCGCCTGGGTATTGGTCAGGTCGATCTGTGCTGCAAAATCATCACCTGTTTCTGCTCTTCCGGTGTCAGTTCCATCTCGGGAACCGCCTGCTCTTCCACCAACTCCTCCGGCTTCTTCTCCACGATCTCTGCCTTGCCTCCGCAAAAGGATCCAGTGTAAGAGTCGGTGCTTCTTTTGTTGCTGCGTCTAAATCCATATTCATATTGATACCCCCATTTTTTACTATTACATCATTTAAATTTTACTGTTTTCCCATTACAAAATCGGATTCCGTCAGACCTTCCTTTGCCAGCATGGCCTGTAATACCTGCGCATCCGCCGATGCGTCAAAGGCGGCATCCTGAAACAGATTGTTTAACAATGTCACAAATGCCTGATTGATCATGTCCAGTGTCTTCCCGATCTCTTTCTTGGCATCGAGAATGTCCTCTCCGGGACTACTGACCTCGTCAAATTCCGCATACTGCTCCACCAGCTTTAAAGTAGTGGGCAGATAATAATCCATTAATTTATGCATTCTATGCATCTGCTCCGGGTGCTCCTGCACTCTGTCGAAGATCTCCTTTAACAGATTCTCCAGACGGTACAGCTTCTCGGAGATTGCTCCTCTTCGATCCGGTCGTTCAGGTCCCGCAGATGTCTGATGCATTCCATCCCCTCTGCTACCATACTGTGGAGTTCCTGTTCTCTCTCCGTCTGTGCAGCGTCCTGTGCTGTTCCTTTGTCCGGCATCTGTTTTGCCTGTTCCTCTGATTTTTTCTGTTCCAGATAAGCATTTTCTGTCTCCAGATATTGATGATAGATCACATCATTTAACATAAAACAGGTCTCTTTGTCATCCAGATGACCGTTAGGGAACATTCCGGCTTTTAACATTTTACGCAGATCTTTTTTACATAGCGGACGCTTTTGCCGGTATAACGCGCCATCTCCGTGATCACACCGTACATCTTGGTACCGCACAGCTCCAGATATTTCTCCGCACGCTGTAATCTTCTGCGCTGTCCGTTACCATAGGCGATCATCTCCAAAAATACCAAAGAAGTACTCCCGGAAGAATTGCCGCACTTAAACTTGCTGCACTAAAGCTGCCAGGAGAAGCTGTACCAAAGTCCAGTCCGGAAAAGCCTAGCTCGATGCCTCCGAACACGGTGCACAGAGTTCCGGACACGCTTCCCTTTTTCTCCATTTTTACCAAAGAAGTCATCTCGGAAGCCGTAGCCTTTCTGGGTGTCCAGACACCGGCCTGATTTCCAGAACGGTTCTGCGCCGCCTGTGCCTTACGCTGTTCTTCCCATTGTTCTTCCATTGTTTTTCCCGTTCTTTTCGCTGTCTGTGCCACTCCTCATTCTGTCTGCGGTGTTCTTCCGCTGTCTTTCCCGTTCTTCGCGCTCCGTCTGGATCTGCTCTTTAGACTTCTCTTCTTCCCGCTTTTTATCCTGCCAGTTTGCGCTGGGAATTCCAGACCTTTTTTTCCGTGCTTCCCTGGATAGATTCGCCTGAAATCCGCTTCCCGCAGAGCATCGGTGACCGTATCGGTTACTAATGTATTCAGTGCCCGGAAATCTCCGGTCTTCATGCTTCGGCAATGGTCTCTTTAAATTTTTCCCCAAGATTGATTTCTGCACTTCACTCATAATTAATATTTTCTCTGACTTTTCAGTTCCTCATAGAGCAGACAATAATTCTCGTAACGTGTCTGCGGAATCTCCCCTTCCGCCACGGCATCTTTCACGCCGCAGACCGGTTCTGAGATATGAGAACATCCTCCGAATCTGCAATATTTTTCAAACGGAACAAATTCGGGGATAATATCCCGCCAGCTGCTCTTTTTCCAGTCCGAACAGTCCCAGGGAGCTGAACCCCGGAGTATCCAGAATGTAAGTATCCGGTGCAATGGAGATCAGTTCGGAATGCCTGGTGGTATGTTTTCCACGCTCGATCTTCTCACTGATGGAACCGGTCTCCATCACGATACCCGACTGTAAACAGTTGACCAGCGAAGACTTGCCGACGCCGCTGGGCCCCGCCACCGTGGTGGTCTTGCCCCGAAGCAGGTCTTTTAATCTGTCGATGCCTTCCTTTTCCCTGGCACTGACAGTAATGGTCTGAAATCCCGCCTGTTCATAGATGGAACGATAATCCTCTTTTTTCCCCTCTGCATCAATGTCCTGCTTGTTAAAACAGATGATGCAGGGAATGTCCTGTTGCTGCATCATGATCAGAAAACGATCCAGCAGGTTAAAATTGGGCTGTGGCTTACAGATGGCAAAAATCACCAGTGCCTGATCCACATTGGCAACCGCCGGACGGATCAGTTCGCTGTGCCTGGGAAGCAGTTCTGTGATATTTCCCTTTTTCTGTGCTTCATCTATGACTTCCATCTCCACATCGTCCCCGACCAATGGTTTCCTGTGGTCCTTACGGAAGACACCTTTGCCTTGCATTCATAGATTCCGTCCGCACTATGCAGAGCATCCCCTGCATGGACATAATAGAAGCCGGCAATTCCTTTTATAATCTTGCCCTTCATAGTTCCTGCCTTTGTCTTATTCCTTCACGAATTCCACTCTTCGGGTAAAGGTCTTGTTCTCTGTGGTGCCGGGAACGACAACATCCCCCTCTGTTGTGGTGCTTGCCGATGTCACCTGGTAGGTCATGGTGAGGGTACCGCCGGAGGAGGCGATGCCGTTGATATTGGTCGATACCGGGAAGGTGGTAACCTTCGTATCCATCAGTACCGTACCGTCATCCGCCACCAGGGTGATGCCGACTTCCATTCCCGATACATACTGGGGTGCCTCGGAAGTCGTCGGTGCCACAATGCTGACATTGCACTTATAGGTTACTTTCTGTGCGCCCTGGCTCACCTTAATATCAATGGAGGTTCCCTGATCCACATAGGAACCATGGGAATAGCTCTGATAGCAGATCATGCCCTCTCCCACTTCATCGCTGTAAATATGGGTCACACTGCCTACTGTCAGTCCGGCCTCGATTGCTTCCACCGTACCATCCTGCTCTGACAGTCCGATCAGGTTCGGCACGCGGATCTTCGTATCTTCCTTTCCCAGGCTTACGGTAACGGTGATCACACTGCCTTTCGGCGCCTTATTTCCATCTGCGGGAGTCTGGGCGATCACGCGTCCTGCTTCTATGGTGTCGGAATAATCCTCTGTCTTATTGACCAAAAAGCCCTTGCTTACCAGCTGTGTATTCGCCTCGTCAAAAGTAAGTCCCACCACATTCGGAACTTCTACGCCCTGGGTTCCGGCGCTTGCCGTAAGTGTTACCTTGCTGCCCTTGTCAATCTGGGCACCCTCGCTGACGTCGGTACTGATCACCACACCTTCTGCCACGGAATCAGATTCCTCATATACAACTTCCGTCAGATTCCCAGTCCGGTCAGTGTATTTCTCGCATCATCCACATTCATGCCCTTCACATCCGGCATGGCGACTTTCTCTGCCTCTTCTTTGGTTTCCTCCGTAGTGATGATCGGACCGGAAGGATTATTGCCTTCGTTCTTTTTCCCGCCGAAGATCTTCACCGCCAGTACGATCAGGATAATACAGATCACCACTCCCGCAACGATTGCCAGAACCGTTGTCACGCGTTCCATCTTGGATCGTAATCATAATCATCCTCTCCCTCTGCCTCTTCATCATTCTCATACATGGCTTCTGTATCGGAACGTAGGCGCATCGTCTCATCATGATCCTGTTCTTCATACTCCCGGCCACTCTGATACGGAACTTTTCTCTTGATCTGTGCCATATCTTCATCCGAGATCATTCGGGTGCCGCCTTCCATATCCGGATCCTTGTTCACGACAAAGTCCTCCTCCGGATTGATCAGGGACTGCTTCAGGTCTGCAATCAGTTCTGCCATGTTCTGATATCTGCGGTCCGGTGATTTCTGACAACACTTTAATACAATACTTGCAACGCTGGAAGGGATCTCCGGCACGAATTCCTTGGGAGAAGGCATTTCTTCCTGAATATGCTTGATGGCGATCGCTACCGTCGTCTCCCCATTGAAGGGGACTCTTCCCGTAAGCATTTCGAACATGGTGATACCCAGTGAATAGATATCACTCTTCTCATCACTGTAACCGCCTCTGGCCTGTTCCGGAGACGTATAGTGTACACTTCCCATTACATTGGAAGTGATCGTATTGCTGGTCGCTGCCTTGGCAATACCGAAATCCGTGACTTTTACTTTGCCGTCTTTGGAAATAATGATATTCTGCGGTTTGATATCCCGGTGAATAATATGATTATTATGTGCTGCCTCAATGCCCATACTCACCTGGATGGCAATGCTTACTGCTTCCTTGTAAGACAGACGGGCCTTTTTCTCAATGTACTTTTTGAGGGTAATGCCCTCCACCAGTTCCATTACAATATAGTAGATTCCGTTTTCTTCCCCTACATCATAGACATTTACGATATTGGGATGCATCAGTCCTGCTGCCGCCTGGGCCTCAATACGGAATTTGGATACAAAATTAGCATTCTCGCTGAATTCCTGCTTCAATACCTTGATCGCCACATATCGGTTCAACTTATGACATTTTGCTTTATAGACATCTGACATACCGCCGGTTCCGATTTTCTCCAGAATCTCATAGCGATCGCCGATCATCATTCCTATTTTGATCATTATTGCTCTCCATTCTTATATAACCTAAGTAACTAAGAGTATTATCTGTCTTATGCGCACGGCTCAATAAGGATAACACTGATATTGTCTCTGCCGCCGTTTGCATTGGCTGCCTCTACCAGACGCTCTGCTTTCTCCACAAGATCTCTTGCACCACTGATGATCATGCGGATCTCTTCATCTTCCAGCATATTCGTCAGTCCGTCCGAACACATAAGGACAGTATCGCCTTCCCTGAGTTCTACGGTAAAAAAGTCCGGCTCTACATGATCCTCCGCACCTACCGCTCTGGTAATAATATTCTTGTCAGGATGATTTCTTGCATCCGCACGGTCTAATCCGCCCATGCGTATCATTTCCTCTACAAGAGAATGATCCCTCGTAATCTGCCGTATCTCACGATTCACCACATAAAGTCTGCTATCACCCACATTGGCCACCTGTAAAAATCTGCCCATGCAGGATGCCACCACAACCGTCGTTCCCATTCCTTCCAGCTTCTTGTCTTCGTCGGCTCTCCTGCGGATCACCTCATTGGCTTCCTCGATCGCTCTGCGGAAAATCAGCGTGGGATTTTTTTCAAAAGAACTCTGCATCTCAGCCAGCATGGTCTCTACTGTCACTTTGGATGCATAATCTCCCGCATTATGTCCGCCCATACCGTCCGCTACAATAAACACGTTGGCAGATTTCCCACCGGTTCCTCAGAGGTATAGATATAGTCCTGATTTACTTTTCTTTTCCTTCCGATATCGGTTATGGACGTCTTGAGCACGTCAATTTTCCTCCTGTGAGAGTCCGTCCGGGTTCTGCATCTCCTGTGTATGACGACGCCTTAACTGTCCGCAGGCTCCGTCAATATCCCGGCCCATCTCTCTTCTAATTGTAACATGTATCTTCTTACTTCAAGTTTATTTTTAAACGCCTGAATATGCCCGGTATCCGACTGCACGAAGTCCCGCTCTTTAATCGGGTTTACCGGAATCAGGTTAATATGACAGCATAAAGCTTTGCCAGAGCGATCAGCTCTTTGGCATCCTCTTCCGTATCGTTCACACCGCCTACCAGACTGTATTCAAAAGTGATCCGGCGCCCGGTCTGTTCAAAATAATACCTGCAGACTTCCATCAGTTCTTTGATGGAATACCTGTTGGCAATGGGCATCAGTTTTCTTCTTTTTTCATCTGTGGTTGCATGCAGTGACAATGCCAGGGTAATCTGCAGCTTCTCATCTGCCAGCTGTCGCATTCTCGGCACGATTCCGCAGGTGGACACCGTGACATTTCTCTGGCTGATGTTTAATCCATTCTCATCCGTCAGCAGATGCAGAAACTTTAGAATATTATCATAATTGTCCATGGGTTCTCCGGTTCCCATGACTACCACATTGGAGACCCGTTCCTGCGTCAGTCTCGTGATGGCATAGATCTGATCTAACATCTCCGAAGGCGTCAGGTTCCGCTCCAGTCCATCCAGGGTGGACGCACAGAATCTGCAGCCATCCGACATCCCACCTGGGAAGAAATGCACACACTGTTGCCGTGTTTGTACTGCATCCACACGCTTTCCACCACATTGCCGTCAGACAGTTCAAATAAAAACTTTTTCGTTCCGTCGATCTTCGACTCCTGTATTCTGACAGGCTTTACACAGGTATATTCATACTTTTCCTTGCATTGTTCCCTGAATTTTGCGGAGAGATTGGTCATCTCGTCAAAGCTTCTCGCTAACTTCACATGCATCCACTCATACATCTGTTTTGCCCGGAAAGCTTTCTCTCCCATACTCTCCAGTTCGGTCTTCAGTTCCTCCAGATTCAGGGATTTGATATCTTTTTTACTATCCATGTCTTATATCTCACGTTCTTCTGCGCAGCCTTGCAAAGTAGAATCCGTCGGTCTCATCCGTTCCCGGCAGAAGTTGTCTCTCCTCCTCTAAAACGAACGGGAACTTTTCCGTGATCCATGCTGCCATGTTCTGATTCTCTTCTCTGTTGATAGTGCAGGTGCTGTACAACAACACGCCACCCGGCTTCACATACCGCCATCCGGCTTCCACGATCTGCCTCTGCAGTTCATGGATAGATTTAAGGCCTTCCGGTGTCACATGATATTTAATGTCTCTCTTTTTGCCCATGACACCTAAGCCCGAACAAGGGACATCCATCAACACAACATCCGCAGATGCTTCCCTCTCTGCGTCATAAACCGTGGCATCATGCACTTCCACTTTCACATTGGTTCGGTGCATGCGCTCCAGATTCTCAAGGATCAAAGCCGTCTTATATTCTGACACATCGCGGGATAACACATGTCCCGTCTCTTTCGTATATTCTGCCGCCAGGATCGTCTTGCCTCCCGGTGCCGCACACAGATCCATAACAAAGTCTCCCGGCTTTATTTTTGCTGCTTTTACCGCCAGGGCAGAAGAAGCATCCTGTACAGTGAATTTTCCTTCGGCAAATCCGGGCAGCTCGCTGACGTTTTCCAGATTTTCCGCCAGATATACATAGGGAAGTTCCTTATGTGCGCTTAAGTGGACCCCTGTAGCCTCTATCTTTTTCTTAAGATCCTCACGGTCCGTTTCCGACAATTCCAGGCAAAAACGCAGAGATACCGGATGAATCTTAAGCAGTCCCATGAGAAGTGTTTCCGTTCCCTCCGTGCCGTATACCGGAAGCCACAGATTCACGATCCATTCCGGCATGGAATATTTTACGCTGAAATATTTTACAGGATCCGTAGGATCCGGCAGGGGCATTTTGTCCTTGCTACGGGATATATTTCGCAGGACGGCATTGACAAACCCCTTCAGAGTACGAAAGCCGCGCTTTGCCGCAAGCTTGCAGGCTTCATTGCATACCGCACTGTCCGGCACCGCATCCATATACAGGATCTGATAGGTACTCATGCGGAGCAGACAACGGATCAGAGGCTTCATCTTGCGGACCGGAACGGAAGAAAACCGGTTCAGATAATAATCCAGCTCCAGCTGTCTCTCTATGGTACCCTCTGTAACTCTCTTGATAAATGCCTTATCTCTGGGATCCAGGTAATCGTATTTATCCAGCACTGCTTTTATTAATTTATGGGAAAATCCTGCCCCTTTTCCAGGTCCAGCAGGATCTCCACAATAATCTCTCTTGTATCGGTGGTTGCAGGTTTCCCCATGCTTAGTCTCTCCTTCTGCGGTTACCGCCATACAACAGGATCAGACGAAGCAGCTGTAATGCGGAGGATGCTGCTCCCGCTACATAGGTAAGGGCTGCCGCTGTCAGCACCTTTTTACCACCGCTTACTTCTTCACTGCCTAACAGTCCGTATTCCTCCACCTTCACGATTGCTCTGCGGGAGGCATTGAATTCCACAGGAAGTGTCACCAGCTGGAAGATCACGGTCAGGGCAAATGCCCAGATTCCCAGCTGGATCAATGTCTGGTTCCAGCTGAGCAGTACTCCTAAGAAAATCAGGGGAATACTTAAGTTGCTTCCGATGTTCACCACCGGTACCAGTGCCGCACGAATACTCATAGGTGCATAGCCATGGGCATGCTGGATCGCATGTCCGCACTCATGAGCAGCCACACTGACTGCGGTGACTGAGGTTCCGTTATAATTATTATATGACAGTCTTACGGTATCTGTCCGGGATCGTAATGATCGCCGTCGTTTGCGTTCAGACACTCGATCTGTACGTTATACAAGCCTTCTCTATTGAGAAGATTCCGGGCAGCTTCCGCTCCCGTAATTCCTCTCATATTCCGGACCTTACTGTATTTTCGCATGGTGGAATTCACCAGCGCACTGGCCCCAAGGCATAACACCAGTCCGATCAATACCAGAAAATACGTGGGGTCAAAATAATAACCATATCCATAATAACCACCGTACATAGCAAAGTCTCCTTTCTAATTGCCTGGATTGTTTATCACTCTCCCAGGATCTCTCCAGCTGTACCTTCACGCCTAACAGGAAATCATGGGCTGTCATACGTTTTTTGCCTTCCAGCTGCAATTCCATGACCTTCAGACCGCCTTCCGACGCTGCCACCTCAAAGGAATCCTTATTCACCGTAAGGATCGTTCCCGGGGCTTCCCTGTGAGCCGTCACCATGGGAATCGCCTTCCAGATCTTTAACTGTTTTCCGCGATAAAATGTGTAGGCACTGGGCCAGGGTGTCAGTCCTCTGATCAGTCTGTCCAGTTCGGCTGCCGTTTTGGTGAAGTCCAGTCTGCCCATTTCTTTGGTGATCAGTGCCGCATAGCAGGTCTTTGCATCGTCCTGTTTCTCCGGAGTCAGCTTTCCTGCTTCTAAGAGCGGCAATGCCTCGGTGATCGCTTCTCCGCCGAGCACCATAAGCTTGTCGTGCAATGTT
>ENA-OQCS01001070-OQCS01001070.1-human-gut-metagenome-genome-assembly--contig:-NODE-1070-length-14692-cov-2.598490_pt1 | contig 14692 bp, 21 predicted proteins | sample MGYA00242757_ERZ504575 | MGnify/ENA primary metagenome ERZ504575 (study PRJEB26092, sample SAMD00036297) | human gut metagenome | host: Homo sapiens | study: EMG produced TPA metagenomics assembly of...
GTAAATAGATGTCCCGTAACTATATTTTACCAGAAAAGAGAGTATTAAAATGAAAAACAAAGGAATATCTATTCGTGAAATATTAATCATTACATTTGGAATGTTTCTTGTAGCCGCAGGGGTTTATTTCTTCATGATTCCCGGAAATATCGTAGCCGGAAGTGTTTCCGGTCTGGCTCTCGTATTATCGAAATTGTTAGGGATACAAGTTTCTGTATTAACATTTATCTTAAATACATTCCTTCTTATTATCGGGTTTATCTTCATCGGAAAAGAATTTGGAGCAAAGACAGTGTACACATCTATGCTTCTCCCTGTATATCTTTGGATTTTCGAGCATTTCATACCACTTGACAAATCGATTACCAATGAACAGGTAATCGATCTCGTAATTTATGTTCTGCTGATTGCTCTTGGTCAGGCATTACTGTTCCATGTAAACGCATCTTCCGGAGGATTAGATATTGTGGCAAAGATGCTGAATAAGTTTACACATATTGAAATAGGAAAAGCACTGACAATTTCCGGGCTTATCACTGCAATGACTTCTATATTTGTTTACGATATACCGACACTTATTATCAGTCTTCTCGGAACATATGCAAACGGAGCAGCAGTAGACTATTTTATTGACGGCTTTAAAAAACGAAAACGCGTATGTATTATTGCAGATGATTACCGTCCGATCCAACAATATATTATTCATGATCTAAATCGCGGAGCAACTTTATATACAGCTCAAGGCGCTTATGACGAAACACACAGAACCGAATTGATCACAATTATCACACAACAAGAATATCGTACACTTTTAAATTATCTTCATTCATGTGGGCAGAAAGTATTCGTTACCGTCTCTACTGTAAATGAAGTGATCGGTCAATGGAATTCAAAATAAATACTTATACCTCGCGAAGTTTCACTATGTTTGCAGCCTGCCGGCGTCTGTCTTCATCAATGGCTGCATAATGCTTTTTCGTTGTATTTACATCTTTATGTCCGAGAACATCGGCAACAAGATAAATATCTCCTGTTTCTTTATAAAGGGAGGTACCGTAGGTACTTCTAAGCTTATGAGGAGTTATTTTCTTGTTAGGCGTTACTTCCCGGGCATATTTTTTTACCATATTCTCAATAGCTTGAACGCCCATACGTTTTCGCTGAGTAGATAAGAAAAGCGCATTTTCATGCCCCGGAAGCGGGAGAGTAGTTCTCCGTGTTGTATACATATATGTCTTTAGTGCATTTTCCACTTCTTCGCCAAAATATACAATCATTTCATTTCCGCCTTTTCGCATCACTTTGATTCCATTATTTTCAAAATCCACATCATTGATATCCAGCCCCACGCATTCCGAAACACGAATGCCCGTTCCTAAAAGCAAAGTTAATATAGCAAGATCTCTGTTTCTCGTTTTCTCAAAATAAGCCTTTTTCTGTCCGGTTAAATGATCGCCTCCATGATCAACATAATCAAGCAATCGGACAACTTCATCCGCATCAAGACGAATAATTGCCTTTTCGTGAAGTTTAGGCATATCTACAAGAAGAGTCGGGTTTTTCGATATTGCCTGACGTTTAAAATAATATCCATAAAAGCTACGAAGCGCTGACATTTTTCTTGCAAGTCCTTTTTCTGTATTTGTAACTTGCTTTTCATCATTTTTATATACTTTTAAATATTCTTGGTATTCCTCAATATCAACCGGTTCAAGATTTTCTATATCTGCCAATGTAACTGATCGATCGTATAGTTTTTATAAACCGGATTATTTTCCATTAAAAAACGGAAAAACACACGAATATCGTATGCGTAGGAAATTCGTGTGTTAGCGGATGTCGTTGGCTCTATAGCTCTGAAATAATCTTTCGCAAACGATGGTAATGTTTTTAATATTTCCCTTAGCCGTAATGTATAATCGATATATTTTTGTTCATGATATGTTTTTACATCATAACTTACACGTAAACCTTCATCTGAAGTATTTTCCTTATTTGCCATAATTATATTCCTCCTTTATTTATTCGGATATACATATTATATCAAATGTATATCTTTACGTCCATATCTTTTGGAAAAATCAGTATTTGTCGTATAGATTGATCTATATTATAAGACAGCCGATAAAAATGAGTATTACTTCTATTTCTCACGGCTGTCGGTTGGAGTGTATATATCAATACATAGGGTGTATATTGATACCGATTTAAACATATCATTCAGTCATATACATAATCATAAGATTTTCTCCCGAATAAATTTTATCAGAAGAAAGTCCGTTTATCTCCTTAAGAACTTTAACATATTCTTCTGTCGAACTATATTTTTCAGGAAGATTTTCATTTGCGATATCCCACAAAGTATCGCCTTTTTCAATCTTAATACTTTTATAATAGATATAAGTACTTTCGTGATCCGGCGTATCCTTTTCCTTTGCGGAAACAAAAAATGCACTAAACGACATACTTACAAATAAAACAATAACAACTCCCACGAATAAATTACGAGCATGTTGTTTTAATATAGCCGATTTTTTGATCTTTTTTCATTTCTTTTTCCCTTCATAATAGTATCCCCTTTATCTCTGCTTATTTTTACACTTTGTTTTCTCTTATTATTTTGTAATATTCAGTCTGCAAGAAAAATGTATACATGTATTCTTCGATTCGAATATTTGTTCCGCGAACTTATGTTCTATATTTGGATTATACAATAAGAACAAATGTTTGTCAACACGGAAATCGAACATATTTTCGCAACAAATGTTTGCTTTTTGTTCTTCGTTGTGTTACCATTATTTTAATAAAATAAACGGACTATAATATCGGAGGAAACTATGTCACAAGGAAAAATAAGTAAAAAACAACAGGAAATTTTAGAATATATTAAATCACAGATTCTTCAACGGGGGTTTCCGCCTGCTGTTCGGGAAATATGCGAAGCTGTAAATTTAAAGTCTACTTCTTCTGTTCATTCACATCTTGAAACATTAGAAAAAACGGTTATATTCGGCGCGATCCGACAAAACCCCGTGCGATCGAAATTTTGGACGATATGTTCAACCTGACGCGGCGTGAAATGGTTCATGTACCGATTATCGGGCAAGTTGCCGCAGGAGAACCGATTCTGGCTCAGGAAAACATTGAAGATTACTGGCCGGTTCCCGCTGATCGTATGCCGAATAAACAGACATTTTTTTTAAAGGTAAAAGGAGAAAGTATGATCAATGCCGGTATACTTGACGGCGATATGGTTCTTGTGGAAGAAGATTCCACAGCTTCTAATGGAGATATGGTCGTTGCGTTGATCGAGGACGGAGCAACCGTAAAAACATTTTATAAGGAAGAAGGAGTTTTTCGTCTCCAGCCTGAAAATGATTTTATGGATCCGATCATTGTAAAGAATGTTACTATTTTAGGTAAAGTTATTGCTGTGATGAGATTTTTCTCATAACTTCCGAATATAAAGTACCGAAAAAATCATAAGACAAAAAGAGAAGTATCCTGTATTTAAAGATTTTGGATACTTCTCTTTTTGGTTTTTAATCAGGTTTTCTAAAAACTTGCTTCTCTTCCGCTGACTGCACCGCTCGCCCATGCCCATGTCAGATTATATCCACCGCACATGCCATCTACGTCTAGTATTTCTCCTGCAAAATAAAGTCCCGGAACATAACGCGATTCTAAAGTATCAGGATGAACGTCCTTTGTATCGATACCTCCTCGGCAAACCTGTGCCTGCTCATAAGAATTTGTTTCTGTTACAATCACTTTAAAATTCTTGATTAAACGGACAAGCTGCTGAATTTCTTTTTCTGCAAACACTCCGACTTTTTTCTCTTTTGAAATCCCTGCTTCTTTCACCCAAAGATCGGACAACTTTTTATTAGATAACCCTGTGAAAAATTGATCTGCTCTCTTATACGGACGCATTTTCGCCCGTTTTATTAAAAACTTTTCCAGCTCATCTTCCGAAAATTCCGGCATAAAATCAAGAATCGCCTGAACTTTTTTCTTTTATATAATGCAATCGCCGCATATCTGCTCACTTGAAATACAGGAATACCTGATATGCCATAATTGGTCAGTTGTAATTCTCCCGTATCTTTTGCCAGACATTGATTTTCCGACCATATCGAAACAGTTCCCTGAACTCTTACTCCTGCGATTGATTTAAAAAAATTTTTCTTCACATCTTAATTGTACAAGAGCAGGAAGAACAGGAATTATTTTATGTCCGAGTTTTTTTGCCAGATCATAACCGGAACCATCGGATCCGCTGGCAGGGAAAGCTCTGGATCCCGTACACAGGATTACATGATCCGCATATATTTTCCCCTTTTTCCCGTCTTTAACAATCTGAAGAGTAAACCCCTTTTTACGAGGGAAAATATCCGTGCATTCTGTTTGAAGTCTTACATCGATTTGCAGACGCTCTAATTCCATTTTCAAAGCCTCAGTTACAGACGATGCCTGATCCGAATAGGGATACATGTATCCATTTCTGTTTTTCGCATAAACGCCGAGTTCTTCGAACAATTTTATAATCTGCTCTGCATTAAATTTCTCAATGATCTTCCATGGAATGATTCGTTATCAGAGTGATAACAGCTTCGATCCTGATAAGTATTTGTAAAATTGCATCGTCCGTTCCCTGTCGAAAGAATTTTTTTCCCGACGCGTCCATATGTTCCAATACAACTACTTCTGCCCCGTTTGAAGCTGCTGTGATCGCTGCCGTCATCCCGGCTGCTCCCGCCCCGATTATCGCTACTTTTCTCATAATATAAATCCTTTTCTTTTCTAAGCATCAAACACTGTTTTAAAGCGACTGAAGTTTGGATCTGTCAATAACTCCTGCATCAATCAAACTTTGAAGAGATTTTAAAATGCCCAGCTTCGCATGCTGCCATGTAAGACCGCCTTGAAAATAAACGGCATAGGGAGGTTTGATCGGACCATCTGCAGATAGTTCAATCGAGGACCCTTGTACAAATGCTCCGGCAGCATGATGACTTCACTGTCGTATCCCGGCATTGCCCAAGGTTCGGGAGTTACATAACTGTCTACCGGAGCCGCTGCCTGAATTCCCTGGCAAAATGCAATCACTCCATCTGCACTGCCAAACGTAACTGCCTGAATAATATCATGACGGCTCTCGCTTGCATTTGGAACAACCGAATACCCGAGTTTTCATAAATATTCGCTGCAAAAACAGCTCCTTTAAGCGCTCCGCATACAACTGTCGGCGCCATAAAAAATCCTTGATAAAAAGACTGCATCACTCCGAGAGACGCTCCCACTTCTTTCCCTAATCCGGGGGATGTCAATCTATACGCACAGTTTTCGATAAGTTCTTTTTTGCCTGCCACATATCCTCCGATCGGTGCAAGACCGCCGCCGGGATTTTTAATCAATGAACCGACAATCATATCTGCACCTACATCGCTTGGTTCGATCCGTTCTACAAATTCTCCGTAGCAGTTATCTACCATACAAATAACATCCGGTCTTTTTCTTTTTTTATAAATGCAATCAGTTCTCCTATTTTTTCTACAGAATAACTCGGACGTGTCTGATATCCTTTTGAACGCTGGATCGTCACAAGCTTTGTTCTTTCGTTTAATGCTTTTTCGATTGCCGGATAATCAAAATAACCGTCTTCCAACAGATCGACCTGTTATATGTCACTCCATATTCTGCGAGAGATCCTTTAGACTGGCGAATGCCGATTACTTCTTCCAGTGTATCGTAGGGTTTCCCTACAGGAGATAACAATTCATCACCGGGTCTTAAGTTTGCCGATAACGCAAGTGCAAGTGCATGTGTACCGCATGTAAATCTGCGGACGCACAAGAGCCGCTTCTGTATGAAATGCCGCCGCATATACTTCTTCCAGCGTATCGCGTCCTTGATCGTTATAACCGTATCCACTTGCATAATTAAAGCAGCTTTCATTTACCCGGCATTGCTGCATGGCAGAGATCACCTTCAGTTGATTATATTCTGCATTACTGTCGAATTCTGCAAATCGTTCTTTCAGACCTTCCTCTATCTTCTGCCCATATATCCACACATCTTCTGAAATTCCCAACTGTCGGTATATCGTTTTTGTTTCTGTATTACTCATATATATTTTCCTCTTTTTTTATTAGTTTTTCTCTTTAATCTTGTAAAGTTTTCGTTATATTGATCCATTATTTTGTTGGTTTTATATTTTATACTAAAATCTGCTTTTTTCTCAACTCTTCGATCATAAAATCAAGAATATGTTCCTCGTCGTCTCCGATAACGGCACGATCTATCCATGTGACATCCTTTTCTCGCTTAAACCATGTAAGCTGGCGCTTGGCAAAATGTCTTGTATCGCGTTTTATAATACGTACCGCCTCTTCCAATGAATACTCTCCGTTCATATATGCATACAATTCTTTATACCCAAGTCCCTGCATCGCTGTAGAAGTTGAACTCACGCCTCGGTCTTTTAAGAAACGAACTTCCTCTTCTAAACCTGATTTCATCATAAGATCTACGCGTCGGTCAATACGTTCATACAGTTTTGCTCTGTCGTCTGTCAAAACAAAATATGCATATTGATACGGAGATTCCTTTTCTCTTTCCGCTTCATTATGTTCGGATATTTTCATTCCTGTCTGATGATAAAATTCAAGCGCACGTATTGTCCGTTTTATATTATTTGTATGAATCTGCAATGCCGACTTAGGATCTACTTCCGTCAACATTGTATGCAAGTATTCTGCCCCTTTTTCCTTTGCGAGAATCTCCAGTTTTTCCGATAATCATTTGGAGAATCATTTTCCGTAAAATCAATATTATAAAGAACCGATTGGATATAAAAACCGGTTCCTCCTACAATCAAAGGAATTTTTCCCTTTTCATAAATCTGTTCCATTTCCTCAAGAGCCATCTTCTGAAAACGAACAACATTAAATTCCTCTTCCGGCTCGAGAATATCAATCAAGTGATGCGAAATCCCGCTCATTTCACTGCGCGTAATCTTTGCCGAACCGATATCCATATGTTTATATACCTGCATAGAATCTGCCGAAATAATTTCTGCCCCTATTCTTTTTGCAAGCCCTATAGATGCTTTTGTTTTTCCGACCGCTGTAGGTCCGGCCAAAATAATCAGTGGTTTTTTCATTTATACAATCCTCTTAAACTTCTTCTCTAATTCTCGTTTCGTCATGGCAATGATCGTCGGTCTTCCGTGGGGACAATGATACGGATTATCTAAAGTAAGTAATTCACCGATCAGAGCGTCTACTTCTTTTGCCGATAAACGGTTATTGCCTTTTACCGCCGCCTTACAAGACATAGACGCTACCTTTTCATCAATCAAATCAGGAGTCATAGATGTGTTTATCCCATCTGCCAGATCGTCGATCATCTCCATAAGAAGTTCTTTTTTTGCGATACCGAACAAATTATCCGGCACTGCCCTGACAGCATATTCTTCTCCTCCAAAATGTTCGATTTCAAAACCGATTCTCGTAAAACGATCTATATGCTCCTCCAAAAGCTGAGCTTCCTGCATCGAAAGCGATAAAATGATCGGAGGGCTTAAATACTGAGATGTATATTCCCTGGATTTCATCTCTTTTAAAGTTCTCTCATACATCACTCTTTCATGCGCGGCATGCTGATCTATAATATAAAGACTGTCTTGGAATTGTACAAGCCAGTATGTATCGAACACCTGACCGATCAATGTGTATTCTGCCTTCACTTCACGCTTCAAGAAATTTTCTTCAAACAGATCCATCTGCTTCGGAGTCTTGTCTGCCTCTTTTGCCCGATATGCAGCAGCTTCCCGGATTCGTTCTGCCTGTTGCTGCGGACGATAAATTTCCCCACGGTCTAAAACTTCTGCAGACGAGGAGCGTTCATGATATGCCTTCACCCTTTCCCGCATTTTCCTTATAAAATAATCTTCATCATGAATTTGAGGTTCAGACTGCAAAACAGATTCTTTATCTGCCTCGATAGCAGACGTCTGTTTCCGGGCTTGCCCCTGTTCTTCATCCTGTACTTTTTCCCGTACTTGCTCCGGTTTCGTTTCCTGCGCTTTCTCCCGTACTTGCTCCGGTTCTCTTTCCTGCATCTTTTCCCGGATTTTTTCTATTGGATCATATTTTGTATTTTCTATAGATTTGGGTTTCAGCAAAAACGGACTTCTTTTTTCTTTTGAGCTGCATCTGCCGGATCCGGAACTGTAGCTGTTTGAATCAATTCAGGTTCAAGAAGCCTTCTGTGAACAGCTTCGTACATTGTATTGTAAACTTCCTGCTGACGTTGAAAACGAAGCTCCATTTTCGTCGGGTGAACATTTACGTCAATAAGATCCCCTTCTACCTGGAAATGAAGAACAGCAAACGGAAATTTATGCTGCATCGTAAAATCTTTATAAGCGTCTTCCAGCGACTTAGAGAGCATTGCACTTTTTACATAACGCCCGTTCACAAAGAAATTTTCAAAATTCCGGTTTCCTCGGGTGATGACCGGTTTACCTAAAAATCCGGAAATAGAAAGACCGTCTTTTTATAATCAAGTTCCAAAAGATTCGACGTCACTTCGCGTCCATATACATTATAAATCACATCTTTTAGTTTTCCGTTTCCTGACGTCCGAAGTTTTTCTTGTCCGTTATTGATAAATAAAAATGAAACTTCCGGATGTGACAGCGCCAGATGGATCAACAGATCCTGCACATGCCCCGCCTCTGTCACCGGTGTTTTTAAAAATTTTCGCCTCGCGGGTATATTATAAAATAACTGATGAATAAGAAAAGTCGTTCCGTTGGGAGCTCCTGTCTCTTCCAATGCAGTCTCTTTTCCGCCTTCTATGACATATTTTATTCCACTTTGTCCTTCCTCTGTTTTTGTGATAACTTCTGTTCTTGTTACCGCGGCAATACTCGACAAAGCCTCCCCACGAAATCCGAGAGAATGTATGGATACAAGTTCTTCCGCTGTACGGATCTTACTAGTTGAATGGCGCAAAAAAGCACATCTTACTTCATCTGCTTCAATCCCGCATCCATTATCTGTAACACGGATAAATGAAATTCCTCCGTCTTTAATTTCGACTGTAACAGAGGTGGCTTTCGCATCAATCGCATTTTCAACCAGTTCTTTCACAATAGACGCGGGTCTTCAATAACTTCCCCGGCTGCGATCTTATCAATCGTTATCTGATCTAAAACTTGAATATGAGGCATGACTGCTCCTTTTCTTTTTGATTTTATCAACTTTACCAACGGTTCTTTAATTTATTCTGTAATCTGTATATCGTATTAAGAGCATCGATCGGAGTCATATTTCCAACGTCAAGATTTTTCAATTCTTCAAGAACATCGTCATCTTTTACTGTGTCAAAGAGCGACATCTGCGCAATATCTACATCATCGTATTTTTTTACTTTCGGTTTCTTTTTTACGACACGTTCTTTTGACGCAATCTCACTTACTCTTGCCGTAATATCTTCATCACTTAGCTCTTCTACAATCTCTTTTGCGCGGCCGATCACAAGCTCCGGAACACCTGCAAGTTTTGCAACTTGAATTCCGTAACTTTTATCTGCTCCGCCTTTGACAATCTTTCGTAAAAATACAATGTCATCACCTTTTTCTTTTACCGCGATACAGTAATTGTTTACATTATCGATTTTTCCTTCCAGTTCTGTCAGTTCATGATAATGTGTTGCGAACAGCGTTTTTGCACCTAAAAGTCTGCTGTCGCTTATATATTCGATCACCGCCCAGGCAATCGACAATCCGTCAAACGTACTTGTGCCTCTCCCGATTTCATCAAGAATCAACAGGCTTTTTGACGTAGCGTTTCTAAGAATATTTGCAACTTCCGTCATTTCAACCATAAATGTACTCTGACCGGAAGCAAGATCGTCCGAGGCTCCGACTCTTGTGAAAATACGGTCTGAAAGACCGATATTAGCGCTTTTGGCAGGTACAAACGAGCCGATCTGCGCCATAAGAGCAATGAGCGCCGTTTGACGCATATACGTCGATTTTCCTGCCATATTCGGTCCTGTAATAATAGAAATCCGGTGTTTTTTATCATCAAGATATGTATCGTTTGAAATAAACATTTCATTCGGGATCATCCGCTCTACAACAGGGTGACGTCCTTCTTTTATATCAATTACTCCTTTTTCGTTGATCTTAGGCCGAACATAGTTATTGCGTTCCGCAACGAGAGCAAGGGAAGCAAAGGCGTCAAGCGCCGCTACTGCTTTAGCGGTTTTTTGGATACGCTCTATCTGACTTGCAATCAAATCTCTTACTTCACTGTACAGTTCATATTCCAATGCATAAAGTTTGTCCTCCGCTCCAAGTATCATGTCTTCTAATTCTTTCAGCTCGGGAGTAATATATCTTTCTGCATTTGCCAATGTCTGTTTCCGTGTATAATATTCCGGAACCATTTCTTTGTAAGAGTTTGTCACCTCTAAATAATATCCGAATACTTTATTGTACTTAATCTTTAGATTTTTAATCCCGGTCTTTTCACGCTCGTCATTTTCAAGCTTTGCCAACCAGTCTTTTCCATCGGACTTTGCGCGGCGCAGCTTATCAACTTCTTCGTTATAACCGTCATTAATAATATTTCCTTCTTTCATCGCAATGGGAGGATCTTCCCGGATTGCTTTTTTTACAAGTATACAGAGATCTTCAAGAGGATCAAGATCAACAGCAAGATCTTTAAAAGTTCTGCTTTCATTTCTTGCAATATATACAAAAGTGCGGGAAGCATCTCCAGAGAACTTCTAAAGGCAGTCAGGTCTCTTGGATTGGCAGATCCGTACGCTATCTTTGTGATCAGTCGTTCCAAATCATACACAGGAGACAGATATTCTCTGATTTCTTCACGAGAAATCGCCTGTTCTTTCAATTCCTGTACTGCATCCAGACGACGAATAATCTCTGTCTTATCGATCAGCGGCTGCTCCACATATTTTCTCAATGTACGAGCTCCCATTGCTGTCTTTGTTTTATCGAGAACCCACAGAAGAGATCCCCTTTTTTGTTTTTCACGGAGAGTTTCGCAAAGTTCAAGATTTCTTCTTGTCGAACTGTCGATCATCATAAACTTGCCTGCGGCATAAGGCGTAATATGTGTCAGATTTGAAAGCGAGTTTTTCTGTGTTTCCAACAGATACTGCAGAAGAGCTCCGGCGCTGATGATTCCGCAATCATAATCTGCAAGTCCAAGTCCGGCAAACGAGGAAACCTCAAAATGTTCCAAAAGTTTTTTACGGCATACTTCATCGTCAAAATACCATGATTCAAGCGAATAAATCGTAATTCCAAGCCGATCTTTCATTCCGTCCATGTCGACGCCGCTCATATAAAACGCTTCATTGCATATAATCTCCGACGGTGAGAATCGATAGATTTCATCTAATAATTTCGCACTGTCCGGAATCTCCGTTACAAAATAATCTCCCGTCGAAATATCGGCAACAGAAACGCCGTACCTGTCTGCAATATATACAATACACATAATATAGTTGTTCTTTGTTTCGTCCAACGCTTGTGTATCAAGATTTGTTCCCGGGGTTACGATACGTACAACTTCCCTTTTAACGATTCCTTTCGTCGTTTTCGGATCTTCTACCTGTTCGCAGATTGCCACTTTATAGCCTTTGGCAACAAGTCTGTTTAAATATCCTTCTACGGCATGATACGGAACTCCGCACATAGGCGCCTTTTCTTCCTGCCCGCAGTTTTTCCCGGTTAAAGTGATTTCCAACTCCCTTGATGCAGTCAGGGCATCTTCAAAAAACATTTCATAGAAATCACCCAATCTATAAAATAGAATGCAGTCTTGATATTGAGACTTTGTCTCCATATACTGCTTCATCATTGGTGTTAATTCAGCCACATTCCTACTCCTTTGTACATAAAAATAACAGTTTTAAACATAGTACCACTACGCTCTTATTCTATGGTAGTATAGCATTTTTAGACAATGCGTTCAACATCAAGAATTCTAATGAGCAAAAATCGGCATCAGTTCATTTTGACAGCAATATAAATTTATAGAATATGAAAACCCGGCTTTATTTCTCTGTATAAATAGCAAAGCAGATATCCGCTTATAATAATCCCGAATGTACATAGTCCCGAAAAAAGAACAGCGAACGGAAAGCAGATCTGCCCCATAAGGTGAAACGGCTGATCTGTATAATTCCAGACATTCCATCCCATAACTTATTTACTATGATCCTGTGATAAATTCAGCAGATACTACAAACGCCGTACACCAAAGGACTTGTTTCCAGAGAGGCTCTCTCCACTTCGTCCATAACCCTTGTTGTGCGAAAAATATAAAACAGATTCCGCCCAACAAAAACATCGACCAATGAGAATATCCTCTGAAAATAATTTCTATCATATAATAAAGCGTTCCTCCCAACGCTCCCATAAACAAATATTCACTTAATTTTTTCATTTTCATCTTCCGGACTCATCTCCTGTTTTTATCTCTTATTATAGTCTGAACATTTTAAAAAAATATATAACATATTCCTTTTCGACTTTCAAAATAATTGCCTAAGTTATCACTGTATGATATAATAAATAAGATTATGGACAGTTCAAAGTATCCGAGACCACTGAAAAATATATTTTTCGTAAAATATGTTTTTCAGTAGTTTCGGGACATTTGTAAAAACCGTTCACGATTGATGACAACATAGATTGAAAAGGAGAATAACATGTACAAAATGTATGAAATGGAACTTGCAGGCAGAACACTGCGTGTAGATGTAGACAGAGTTGCCAAACAGGCAAACGGCGCTGTTCTGATGCATTACGGAGACACAACTGTTTTGTGTACATCAACGGCATCTGAAAAGCAAGAGACGGAATTGATTTTTTCCCTCTTAGTGTTGAATATAACGAAAGACTTTACGCTGTCGGAAAAATCCCGGGAGGATTTAATAAAAGAGAAGGGAAAGCATCCGAAAACGCAATTTTAACCGACCGAGTTATCGACCGTCCGATGCGCCCTCTTTTCCCGAAAGATTATCGAAATGACGTAACTTTGGAAAACCTTGTAATGTCAGTAGATCAGGACTGCAGCCCGGAACTTACCGCAATGCTTGGAGCTTCTCTTGCGACAAGTATTTCCGATATTCCGTTTGACGGCCCGATATCTACAACACAGGTCGGACTCATTGACGGAGAGTTTGTGTTTAACCCGACGGCAGCTCAAAGAGAAGTTTCTGATCTCGCACTTACGGTTGCTTCTACAAAAGAAAAAGTGATTATGATCGAAGCCGGAGCGAACGAAGTTCCGGAAGACCGCATGATCGAAGCAATTTTTGCAGCACATGAATTAAACCAGAAAGTCATTGCTTTTTTCGATACGATCGTTGCAGAATGCGGAAAGCCGAAACATGAGTATGAAAGCTGTGCGATTCCCGAAGAACTGTTTGACGCAATCAAAGAAATCGTACCGCCTGCCGAAATGGAACAAGCTGTATTTACAGACGAAAAGCAGATAAGAGAAGACAATATTCGTCAGATTACAGAAAAATTAGAAGAAGCATTTATAGATAATGAAGAATGGCTCTCTCTCCTTGCGAAGCCATTTACCAATATCAGAAAAAAACTGTAAGAAAAATGATCTTAAAAGATCACAAACGTCCGGACGGACGCGCTATCGATCAGATCAGACCTCTTGCAGCAGAAGTGGATCTTCTTCCAAGAGTCCATGGTTCTGCAATGTTTACAAGAGGACAGACCCAGATTTGTACGGTAACGACACTGGCGCCTTTGTCTGAAGCACAAAGACTTGACGGTCTTGATGAATCAGAAACGACTAAGCGATATATGCACCATTATAATTTCCCTTCATATTCTGTAGGTGAAACAAAACCGTCAAGAGGACCTGGAAGACGTGAGATCGGACATGGTGCGCTGGCAGAAAGAGCTCTTCTCCCGGTACTTCCAAGCGAAGCCGAATTTCCATATGCCATCCGTACAGTATCTGAAACATTTGAATCAAACGGCTCTACTTCACAGGCAAGCGTATGCGCATCCAGTATGTCGCTTATGACAGCCGGAGTACCGATCAAAGCTGCAGTAGCCGGTATTTCCGCAGGTCTTGTAACTGGAGATACAGACGATGACTATCTTGTTCTTACCGATATCCAGGGACTGGAAGACTTCTTCGGAGATATGGACTTTAAAGTAGCCGGTACACATAAAGGTATTACAGCTATTCAAATGGATATTAAGATTCACGGACTTACAAGACCGATCATTGAAGAGGCAATTTCTGCGACAAAGAAAGCCAGAACCTATATCATTGACGAAATCATGAATAAGGCAATTTCTGAGCCAAGAGCAGAAGTCGGTGAATTTGCACCTAAGATCATTCAGATGCAGATCGATCCGCAAAAGATCGGCGATGTTGTAGGACAGCGCGGAAAAACGATTAACGCAATCATCGAACAGACAGGTGTGAAGATTGACATTGATGATGAAGGTTCCGTTTCCATTTGTGGTACAGAAAAAACAGCAATGGAAAAAGCTGCGAAGATCATACACACGATCGTAACCGACTTGAAGCAGGTCAGGTCTTTGAAGGAAAAGTTATAAGTATTAAAGAATTTGGCGCTTTTCTTGAGTTTGCACCGGGAA
>ENA-OQCS01001071-OQCS01001071.1-human-gut-metagenome-genome-assembly--contig:-NODE-1071-length-14685-cov-1.762880_pt1 | contig 14685 bp, 20 predicted proteins | sample MGYA00242757_ERZ504575 | MGnify/ENA primary metagenome ERZ504575 (study PRJEB26092, sample SAMD00036297) | human gut metagenome | host: Homo sapiens | study: EMG produced TPA metagenomics assembly of...
CTTCCTTCTGCTTTTCCAGAAGCTTCTTCTTACGGCTGATATCACCGCCGTAGCCACTTGGCAAGTACGTCCTTACGCATGGCTCTTACTTGTCTCACGGGGCAATGATCTTGCTTCCGACAGCTGCTGGATCGGAATCTCAAAAAGCTGTCTCGGAATCTCTTCTTTGAGCTTCTCACACATCTTTCTTCCTCTCTCATAAGCACTTCCCGCAAATACAATAAAGGAAAGAGCATCCACTTCTTCTTTGTTAATCAGGATGTCCAGCTTGACCAGATCAGATTTGACATAGCCGAGCATTTCATAATCAAAAGACGCATAACCGCGGGATCTGGATTTGAGCGCATCAAAGAAATCATAGATGATCTCATTCAGAGGCAGGTGATATTTCAATACCGCTCTGGTCTCTTCGATGTATTCCATTCCCTGATATTCGCCACGTCTTTCCTGACACAGATCCATGATCGCACCGATAAATTCGGATGTCACCATAATCTCTGCTTTTACCATCGGCTCTTCCATAAAATCAATTTCTGACGGATCCGGAAGATTAGACGGATTGGTCAGGTCGATCACTTCTCCGTTGGTCTTGTGCACCTTGTAGATAACGCCCGGCGCAGTTGTCACCAGATCCAGATTGTATTCTCTTTCCAGTCTCTCCTGAATGATCTCCAGATGCAAAAGTCCAAGGAAACCACAGCGGAAACCAAATCCCAGCGCAAGAGAGGTCTCCGGTTCAAACTGGAGTGCCGCATCGTTGAGTTGCAGTTTTTCCAGTGCATCTCTCAAATCCGGGTATTTGGAGCTGTCTGCCGGATACATTCCGCAGTACACCATCGGGTTGACCTTTTTATATCCCGGAAGAGGCTCAGAACATGGATTTTCCGCACTTGTTACGGTATCACCCACACGGGTGTCCTTTACATTTTTCAGGCTGGCTGTAAAATATCCAACCATTCCTGCCGAAAGCTCATCACAAGGGATAAACTGTCCGGCACCAAAATATCCAACCTCCACAACATCAGCAGTTGCACCTGTCGCCATCATATGAATCGGCATTCCTTTCGTGATACATCCTTCTTTGATACGGCAGAATACGATAACGCTTTATACGGATCATAGAGGGAATCGAAAATCAGTGCCTGAAGCGGTGCATCCGGATCTCCTGTCGGAGAAGGAATCTTTGTCACGATCTGTTCCAGAACCTGATCTACATTAAGCCCTGTCTTTGCCGAGATCAGTGGTGCATCCTGCGCTTCAATTCCGATCACATCTTCAATCTCTTCGATCACACGCTGCGGCTCTGCGCTTGGAAGATCGATCTTGTTGATAACCGGCATGACATCCAGATCATGGTCCAGTGCCAGATATACATTTGCCAGTGTCTGCGCTTCTACGCCCTGTGCCGCATCAACGACCAGGATCGCTCCATCACAGGCTGCAAGACTCCGTGACACTTCATAGTTAAAGTCTACGTGTCCCGGAGTATCGATCAGATTAAAGATATATTCCTCCCATCCTTTGCCTTATAAACCGTGCGGACTGCCTGTGATTTGATTGTGATACCACGTTCTCTTTCCAGATCCATGTTATCCAGCACCTGTGCCTGCATCTCTCTGCTGGTCAGAAGACCTGTCTGTTCAATAATACGGTCCGCCAGTGTGGATTTTCCATGGTCAATATGTGCAATAATACAAAAATTCCGAATCTTTTTCTGATCCATATGCATATTTTCAGTCTCTCCTTTTTCTTCTTATCTATATCTGATTACTTTTCCCGTTTGCTACTGTACTGCACCAGAAAGAGTTCCACCGAGAGGATATCTCCCATCTTTCCGGTTTTTACATCTTCTTCCGTCTGTACACCGGCTTCTACGATCCCACGCAGCTCTTTCCTGGTAAATGCCTTCGCCTGTGCCCGGTACTTTCCTACCAGGAATGGCATGATTCCCACCTTGGCGGCAATCTCTTTTGGCGGAATCCCAGTACGGTCCATCTCTTTTACCTCCATCAGGATACGGAACTGTCTGGTCAGCAGGTAGAGGATCCGCATCGGCGGTTCCTTCAGTGTTAGAAGATCATAATAGTAATCCAGCGCTTTTTTCTGCTCTTTTGCTGCAACTGCATCTACCATATCAAAAATATGTTTCCGATCTGCGTAGTACAGATTTCATCAATATCTGCTGCCGTGATCTCCGTGTGGTTCATGCAGTAACAGAATAATTTTTCCAGCTCCTGCCCGAGATTCTCCATGTCATTACCAGTCTTTGCAAGCAGATAGCGCACTGCTGCCTCCGACATCTGAAGCTTCTCCTTTTTCGCCATCCCAAGGATCCAGCGGATCAGTGTCTTTTCATCCTGCCGCTTCAGTTCTACAATATGACCTTTCTCCTTGATCACTTTGTAGAGCTTTCCTCTCTTATCCAGCTCTGATTCCACAAAGATCATATAAGTGGTCTCCGGCATGTTCTTCAGATATTCTGCCAGCTCCGGTGTCGCATTTTTCAGAAAACCGGTATTTTCCAGAACGATCAGCCTGCGCTCTGCAAAAAAAGGTAATGTCTCGGCAAGGTCGATAATCTCCTTCGGGTTCGTGTTCTTTCCCTCAAAATAACGATAATTCATCGTGTCACCTTCCGGAACCATCGCTTTGACGAAACGGTTTTTATATAATTTTTTCAGATAAGCTTCTTCGCCGTACAGAAGATAAATCTGCTTAAACTGTCCTGTCTTTAAATCTTCATTCAAACTTTTCATGGACTTTGGATACCATATTCCCTTCCATCTGTATACATACTGACAGCACCTCTGTCTTTCGTATTATATAGGCTTACGCCCCATTTTGCAAGTCTTTCCAGTGTTTCCGCATGCGGATGTCCATAACGGTTTTCTTTTCCGGATGAACAGAATGCTACCCGTGGTCGGATCACTTCCAGAAGCTCTTCGCCGGTCGCATTTCTTGATCCGTGGTGTCCGACTTCAGCAGATCATAACACGCCGGAAGTTCTCCTTTTTTCCGGAGATTCTTTATTCTCTCTGCCAACAGCTCTTCTCCGGTATTTTCCAGATCTCCGGTAAAAAGCATGGTAATTTTTCCATATTGCAGGTGAAGTACCAGAGAATTTTCATTTCCATTTTCAGATGGCTCACCTTCTCCAGGCCAGAGACAACGCATCTTCAATTTTCCAGACAGAAAAAATAGTATCCATCTCCATTACCCGTACCTTCGTTCCTGCCTCTTCTGCCAGATTACATAATTTAATAAGCCTTTCATCCCAATATTTCTGTTCCGGAAAAAATCAGATACTGGATTTCTACTCCATACTTTCTCCGTTCCAGAAGTTCTTCCACTGCATTTAAGTGATCCACATCCCCATGCGTCACCCACACATAATCCAGCCTCTTCACGCCCCGGAATTTTAAAAATGGTTCCAACCGGTATCTTCCTGCTGCATCTACCGAACTGCTTCCGCCGTCGATCAGGTAATTTTTCCGTTTCCGTCCCGAAAGAAAAAACAGTCGCCCTGTCCCACATCCAGCATAGTCAGCTCCATCTGCCCTCGTTTCCACTTTGGGATCCCGAGCAGGATGAGCAGGATCCCAGCTGTCACAAGCTGTCTTACCACCCGTTTCCCGGTTTGTCTGCCCTCTTTCTTTTCCTTCCTTTTTCTCCACAAATAAAATAGAAGAACCCCATAATAACAGGCAATCTGCCAGAGCCGTGGTCTTCCCGGAATCCACCTTGCCCCCGGAAGTTCCAGGAGCAGACCGCTCCCTTTTTCATAAAAAAGCAAAATCCACTCTGTTATTTTCCAAAGTGCGCTCTGCATTATATCTCCTGCCCCACACGGAATCAGCATGACTGCCATCCCTGCACTCCCGCAAAACAGAAGCACGGATGCCATCGGAATTACCAGAAGATTCCAGGCTGGCGCATACAGGCAGGTTTCATAATAGTGCACAATGTAACTGGCAGCAGAAAAGCCAGAGCCTCACCGACATCCGGACACTGTCTGAAAATCTGCCTTTTTTATTTCCCAAACCAATCAGATAGATACCGAGAACCGCAGCAAAAGAAAGCTGGAACCCTGCCGTAAAAAGCCGCAACGGATTTGCCAGAAGCAAACCAATTTCCGCAATCCCAAGTGCCGTCAATCCATCGTATTCCCTTCCTGTCAGCTCTGCTCCCATCCGGATCAGAAACATGGTAAACGCCCGCAGTGCCGAAACACTCATTCCAGTCATCACCACATAGCTCCCAAGAAGCAGACTTCCCACTACACCGGCCTGTAAAATAGAAAATCCGGTTTTCCTAAGCCCCCGGTAAAGTCCGTTGCCAAAAAAAGAAATATGCAGACCGGATATAGCCAGCAGATGCCCGATCCCTGCCACCCGGTAAAGTTCTTTCACTTTCTCTTCTGTATAAAAAGAATCTCCCAGAAGAACCGCACACAAAATACCCCCTCGACGCTTTCCCATCTCTCTGCAGATCTCATCTGCGGTCCGGTTCCTAAACTGCCACAGCTTTTCGCGGAAGGAAGTCTTTTTCACCTGTTTTTCCAGAACCTTCCCTTTCCATAAGACTGCCTGGATATTCTGCTGCTTATAATAATTTTTCTGGTCAAAATTGCCCGGATTGGCCGCCGGATCAAAAAATCCCACATTGCCTTTAACCAGGATCCGCTGTCCGATTTCCGGACCATTTCCCTTTTCATCCAGATAGACAAGCAGCCTCTCGTCAGCGACTGCTTTTCCATTCCCCATCTCTCTGATCTGTATTTTTTTCAGATACAGGATCAGTTTTTCTTCTTTTCTGGTTTTCTGATAAACCTCTCCTTCCACCATCACTTCTTCCGACTCTTTCCAGAGCTTCTCACACCTTGACACACCGAGTCTTCCAAAAATCTTTCCTCCCCCTGTCAGATACAGTACCAGAATCAGTCCTGCCAGAAGTATTCCGGCAAAACCAAGTCTTCGCTTGATCAACCGATCAATCCTCCTTTATCATTTCCTGGTTTCTGCTCAGAGGTTCATCCAGCTTTATACTCTCCTGATATACAATACTGCTGTCTCCGTTGATTGAAATCTGTACTTCAGAGACATTTCCACCATCGATCACTGAATTACGATGGAATAGATCACCGTCTCCGGACTGACTCCCGGAGCAATGTTCCGAAGTCCTTCATCAAAATTCAGATAGCAGATATGATCTTTGATCGACACACCCAGCAGCTTTGTTCCTTTTGGTATGGTAGCAAGCAGTCTGTTATTGGATGATCCTCGCATCAGCTGTTCCACTACAACCCGTTCCTTCGACTCATTGCTGTTATACCGCACCGTATCCTCTTCCTTTTGCAGCTTTTCTCCAGATGAATCTGCATAATACAGCGTAAGCTTCATCTCCTGGAAAGAGTTAATAGAAGAGCCTGTGTTCTGTACAAAATCTTCTGCCTGCTGGTATCCATAAGTATTCCCCTTTTTATTCGTAAGTGGCGTTCCATCTACACAGATCATCACCAGATCCACTCCATCGATCTGCGTCAGTGAACGGACAAGCGCTGCCCTGCACAGAACCTCTCTTACCGTATCCATCTTTCCGTAAGCAGCATTATAGTACAGGATCAGCTTTTCATCCTCCAGAGTGTATCTCTCCAGTTTTACCTTTTTCGGCAGTGCGCCTGTGCCTTCACCTCGTCATCACACTTCTGCAGCGCAGACAGCATTCCTTTTACTTCTTCGTCCGCCGACTTTCCTGTTCCATCATAGCCGTTCGGAACCAGCGCCGTTCCGCTCTGGTTAATCTGGTAAATCGTATATTTTGCATCTGCTTTCTGCTCCTTTTTTCTGCATCCCACAACGCCTGTAAGAAGACACACTGCAAGAAGAATGCTTATGATCTGGTAATTTTTTTCATTCTTCTCATCCTTCCCTCTTGATATAAGTAAGCGGGATCCGGACTGTAAATGTCGTTCCCTCTCCCGGTTCACTGTAGACCTTGATCGCACCGCGGTGCATGACAACCGCATTTCTTGCAATCGAAAGCCCAAGACCGGTTCCGCCGATCTCACGAGAATGGGATTTGTCCACACGGAAAAACCGCTCGAATATATGATCCGTATCTTCTTTCGGAATCCCGATTCCAGAATCCGCAACCTTCAGATAAAAATACTTATGATCCGCATTTAAAGACACGTGTACCCATCCGTTCTCTTTATTGTACTTGATCGCATTTTCCACCAGATTCGTGATCACAAGTGCAATCTTTACCTCATCAATCTCCGCTGTCACCGGACGAAAACTCTCAAATACCAGTTCAATATTACTTTTTGCCGCAAGTGGCTGTAATCTTTTGAGAATCCGTTCTACCAGTCATTAACATCCTGACTCTTAATATTTAAGTTTGCACCCTTCTTATCCAGTTTTACAAGATCCAGAAGGTCATTGATGATCTTATTCTCCCGCTCGATTTCTTCGGACAAATCACCCATGAATTCCCGGTAAATCTCCGTCGGTGCATCCGGCTGCATCAGCAGTGAATCCGCCAGCACCTTCATAGAGGTCAACGGTGTCTTCAACTCATGGGATACATTTGCCACGAACTCTTCTCTCGATGCATCCAGTACTTTATAGCGGTCCCACAGTTTATTAAATGCATTGGAAATCCGTTCCGTTTCATCATAAGCATTTTCATGGAGATAATTATCTCCATAGCCTCCTGCCATCTCCTCGATCGATTGAGACATCCTTTTCAGCGGCCTTACAAGCAGCATACCGATGATTGCTGATAAAAAGATCCCGATAATACTGATTGCAACCGTTGCAATTCTTGCCTTTGACTGCAATGCCTCTACATTGTCACGCAGACTGTCTGTAGAAACACTGACCAGAATCATTCCTTTTACCGGCTCTTCCCCTTTTTTGACCGGGACTGCCACTTCAATGTACCGGCTCTTTCTGTCATAACTTGCCGGCTTCTCGCCGCGGAAGCATTTGACTACATCCTCGGAAATGATCGTCTTTCCCTCCTCCAGATCATAGGTATCTTCCACAATCCGGAATTCATCATCAATAACAAGCACTCTTCCATTGTAAATATTGGATAACTGTGATAGTTCTGTATCGATTACATCAGAAACTCCCGTTTCAGATAATCAGAATTGACCAGCTGATTACTCAGAATCGTACACTGGTTTTGAATCTCTGCTGTGCGCACGGATACGGTTCTCTGATCATAGCTTTGCAGAATCGCATTCATCAGGATCACACTGGATAATATGACAAATACGCTCAGGATCACCGTTACCCGCACTTGCAGACTTTTTATGAATTTTGGTACAAAAAATTTAACCCCTGAAATAATAGCCAACTCCCCACTTTGTGTAAAACGTATTTCGGATCACTTGGATTTACTTCAATCTTCTTCGCGCAGTCGTCTGATATGTACATCTACCGTTCTTGCATCTCCCGGATACTCATATCCCCAGACAATATTCAAAAGACTTTCCCTGCTGTAAACCTTGTTCGGATTCATCGCAAGAAGCTCCAGAAGATCAAATTCTTTTGCGGTAAGATTCAGTTCCCTGTCCCCGGAAAAAACTCTCCGGCTTTCACAGTCGATCTTCAGATCTCCCTTTACCACAACTTTACCGCTCGCGCTCATCCCGTCTTTTTTAGCGACCCTGCGCATGATTGCCTTCATTCTGGCCTTAACCTCAAGAATGTTGAACGGCTTTGTGATGTAATCATCTGCGCCATATTCCAACCCGAGGATCTTGTCCATATCCTCGCCCTTCGCAGTGAGCATGATGACCGGTACATCTGAGAAATCACGGATCTGTCTGCATACTTCAATCCATCGTATTTTGGAAGCATGACATCCAGAAGAATCATATCATACTCTTTTCTTTTTACCATCTCAAGTGCTTCCTCACCGTCGTATGCGCAGTCAACTTCCATATCATCCTGTTCCAGCTGAATCTCAGTCCTTTCACGATCAGCTTTTCATCATCTACTACCAATACTTTTCTGCCCATCTTGCGCACTCCTCTACTCTACCGTTATCTGCTCCCGGATCTTCTGAAAGATTCCTTCCTTGATCCCGTCCACTTTCTTCAGATCCTCTATCTTCCTGAATCCACCGTTTGTCTCTCTATAAGCAATAATTGCTTCCGCGCGGGACTCGCCAATCCCGCTTAAGCTTAAAAGTTCAGCCTTTGTCGCGGTGTTCAGGTTTATTATTCCTGTGTCTTTTCCCATCCCGGCATCTGCCATATCCGATGGTGAACCTTCTTCTTTCAAAGTCTGTTCTTCTTCTCTGGATGGCACATAAATCCTTTGTCCATCTGTCAGATGTGCTGCCTGATTCAGATAAACCTGTCCTGCTGCCTCCGTCAGACCTCCCGCTGCTTCTATGGCATGCGTGATGCGGTCTCCTTCCTGCAGTTCATATACACCGGGTGATGCCACCTCGCCACATACATACACCCAGATCGAACCTTCTTTTTCTTCACCACCCGGATCTGCTTTTGCCTTATCCGGCTTTTCTTCGGCAGCCTTTGATTCTGCCTCGTTTTTCTTATCCCCGGCATCCGCTTCTGCAGCAGCCACACTGGTAAAGGTCTCTTCTTTTTCATGGCATGCTGACAGCATACAGCTGATTCCAAGGAAAATTCCACATATTTGATATAAAATCCGTCTTCTTTTCCGCATACATACTCCTTTTCCGCAGAGCATGTCCCCTCGTACTTCCAAGACATGATTATTGTAACGAATTTTTTTCCAAAAAACAACCTATTTCCACTGAAAAATTGTCGTTCCGATCAGAGCGATCCCCATACCGATCACTTTTCTCCAGGAAAATGGCTCTTTTTCCACACCAAATAATCCCACCAGTTCAATCAGATACGCCACAATAAGCTGAGACATAACGATCAGAAGTGCCGCCTTTGCAGGCCCGAGCTGCGCCATACTTTTGATCACGGTCCAGGTGATCCCTGCTCCGATCACACCGCCAAGCAGCATATATTTAGGCTGCACCTCTCCTATCGTGGCAATACTGTCCCTTCCCATGATCAGCCACATTACCAGGCAGATAGCAAATGCACTAAGCTGCACCCAGGCATTGCTCACCCACATTCCTGTCGTCTTTGTTACCTGGGTGTTAAATACCCCCTGCACACTCATCAGCGCTCCCGACAGCAGGGCAATAAAAAATCCGGTCATCTTTCATACCTCCTTTTCTTCTGAAGTATATCCGATGACCGGCTCTTTTATTCTCTTATTTTTATCAGGCACCGACTTTATGCAAGTGCTTTTTTCAGGATCTCTGCCATCTCATCTACCTGTTCTTTACCGATAACAAGCGGTGGGATCATTCGGATCACATCTGTTCCAGCTCCGATGATCAGAAGTCCTTCTTCCAACGCTTTGGCTGTCACTTCACCCAGCGGCTTGGTGATCTGAAGTCCTTGGATCAATCCTCTTCCCTTTACTTTAACGGCTGCATCGCAGGTATCCACGATTTCCTGCAGTTTCTGTGTCAGATATGGTGCGATTTCATTGACATGATCGAGCATATGCTCTTTTTCAAAGATCTCAATAGTCTTGCTGACCGCTGCACAGCAAAGTGGGTTTCCACCATATGTAGTTCCGTGATCTCCCGGTACCAGCGAATTATCTGCAACTTCTTTTGTCATCGCAAATGCGCCGACCGGAACACCGCTTCCGATTGCTTTCGCCATTGTCATGATATCCGGTGTGATTCCCATCTGCTGCCATGCAAACCATGCACCGCTTCGTCCCATACCACACTGTACTTCATCGCAGATCATCAGGATTCCGTTCTCATCACAGATCTTACGGATTCCCTGCATAAATTCTTTTGTCGCTGCGTTGATTCCGCCTTCGCCCTGGATTGTTTCCAGAATGATCGCGCAGGTCTTATCATTTACCAGTGCTTTTACAACTGTCAAGATCATTGTAGATTGCAAAATGTACACCAGGCATAACCGGTTCAAATGGCTCTCTGTATTCTTTGTGTCCGGTAAGTGCAACTGCACCCATACTTCTGCCGTGGAATGAATTCTCCATTGCAATAAATTCATAACGTCCGGTTTTTTTTGTGTACGCATATTTTCTTGCAGTTTTGATCGCACCTTCGATTGCTTCTCCACCACTGTTTGTGAAGAATACCTTGTACATACCGGTGATCTTTTTCAGATCTTCTCCTGCTTTACCGCAGGTTGTATTATAATACAGGTTTGATGTATGGATCATCTTGTCAATCTGAGCCTTTAATGCATCATTAAATTCCTTGTTGTTATATCCCAGAGAAGATACTGCATATCCTGCTGAGAAATCCAGATATTTCTTTCCTTCCGGATCATAGAGGTATGCGCCGTCTCCATGGTCCAATACAACCGGATAACGGTTATAAGTTTTTAAAATCGCGTCGTCCTCTTCCTGCATATACTGATTTGCCATAAGAATTACCTTCTTTCTTTGTCTTCCCTTTAATCTTCTTCACCGTTTCTTAAAATTGCAGTTCCAATACCCTTCTTCGTGAAAATCTCAAGAAGCAGGCAGTGCGGAATTCTTCCATCCAGAATATGGACTCTGGACACTCCGTTTTCAATCGCTCCTACACAGTTCTGCAGTTTCGGAATCATCCTCCGGAAATTGCTCCGCTTTCGATCAGTTCATTCGCCTGATCTACAGTAAGAGCTGTGATCAGAGAAGATTTATCTTCGTAGTCTCTATATACCCTTCAATATCAGAGAGGAACGCAAGCTTCTCAGCATGAACCGCTTTTGCGATTGAATAAGCTGCATCATCCGCATTGATATTATAAGTGTTGTAATCATCATCGATTCCGACCGGGCATACGATCGGGAGAAAATCTTTATCCAGAAGATCCAGAAGAACCTCTGCATTGACCTTCTTGATATCTCCTACAAATCCAACGTCCTGTCCTGTCATGGAAAGCTTTTTGTCAACTCTTAAAAGTCCGCCGTCTTTTCCACTGACACCGATAGCACGGACACCAAGTTCTTCGACCATACGAACCAGATTTTTATTAACCTTGTTCAGTACCATCTCTGCAATTTCCATGGTCTCTGCGTCCGTCACACGAAGTCCGTCGATGATTTCGGCTCCATTCCGGCTTTACTTACCCATTTACTGATCTCTTTTCCACCGCCGTGAACGATGATCGGTTTGAATCCAACCAATTTCAAGAATGTAACATCCTTGATGACATTTTTCTGGAGTTCTTCGTCCAGCATTGCACTTCCACCGTATTTTACAACGATGATCTTACGGTTGAAACGCTGAATATAAGTAAGCGCCTCAATCAGAACTTCTGCTTTGTCCAGATACTGCTGCATATCCTGATCCATTTTGCTTACCTCCTAGCTTCTGTAATCTGCATTGATGTCAATATATCCGTGAGTCAGGTCACATCCCCATGCTATTGCGCTTTCGCTTCCCATCTTCACATCAGCAACTGCTTTTACTTCTTCCTGTGAGAGGATCTCCGTTGCTTTTTCTTCACTGTAATCTACCGCTGTACCATTTTCGATGATCTGGATCTTTCCTGCCTTGCTCTCGAAGAACAGATCCACCTTTCCGGGTCAAACTGTGCTCCGGAATATCCCATTGCACAGAGAATTCTTCCCCAGTTTGCATCATGTCCTGCAATTGCTGCCTTGGTAAGATTTGAGCATACAATTGATTTTGCAAGTGTCTTTGCAGTCTCTTTTGTATCTGCACCAACTACAGTTACTTCAAATAAAGCAGTTGCTCCTTCTCCGTCCCCTGCGATCTTCTTTGCAAGGTATTCGTTGATCTCATGCAATGCTTCCGCAAAGGTCTTATAGCTTTCACTGTCTACCGTGATCACTTCATTTTCAGCCATTCCGTTTGCAAGAAGAACTACAGAATCATTTGTAGAAGTATCTCCGTCTACGGAAATCATATTGTATGTATCATTGACATCATCACTGAGGCTTTCTGAAGTGCCTCTTTTGTGATTGCTGCATCTGTTGTGATAAAGCTGAGCATGGTGCACATATTCGGATGGATCATACCAGATCCTTTTGCCATACCACCGATGGTAACGGTCTTTCCGGCAACCTCGATCTCTACTGCGATCTGTTTTCACAGGTATCAGTCGTCATGATTGCTTTGCTGCCTCAGTTCCGTTTGCCAGTGTATCATTTTTCTTTTCAGCAAGAGCCTTTACCCCTGCCACGATGCGATCAATTGGAAGCTGCTTTCCAATGACACCGGTCGATCCGATCAGTACACCGTCTGCATTAATTCCAAGAGCTTCTGCTGCCGCATCTGCTGTGTCCTTGCAGTAGCCAAATCCTTCCGCACCGGTACATGCATTGGCAATTCCGGAATTGACGATCACAGCCTGTGCTTTCGCACCACTCTTTACAACCTGCTGATCCCATTTTACGCATGCTGCCTTTACAACGTTTGTAGTAAATGTTCCTGCACATTCACATGGAACCTGGCTGTAGATCATTGCCATGTCGGTTCTGTCCTGATATTTGATCTTTGCTGCTGTTGATGCTGCCTCAAATCCTTTTGCTGCGGTCACACCGCCTTCGATAATCTTCATCGTATATAGCCTCCTTTAGCCCTCTTCGATAAATGCTGTAATATTTTCCTCATTTAAAACAAACTCATAGTAGTTGACATCCGGTCTCTTGGTCCATCCGATCGTATTCCAGAACGTATTGCCGATATCATTCTTGGTAAATGCGATCAGTGTGATCTTGTTGATATGTTCCTCTTTCAGAGCTGACATTGCATAGGCAACCATGCTCTTTCCGATCCCATGACAGCGGTACGCCGGATCTACACATACATGATAAAAACATCCGGTTCTTCCGTCGTGTCCGCAGAGGATTCCTCCTACTACTTTTCCGTCTATTTCGGCGATCACACTGGTTGTCGGATTCCTTTTCAGGAATCGTTCCACGCCTTCTTTTGAATCATCTATGCTCCGGATTCCAAATCCTTTGATCCGCATCCAAAGTGCATGAAGCTGGTCATAATCTTCTACTGTCATCGCACGAATAATTGTTGTCATATATTTTCCATTCCTTTTCTTTTTCTGCCATGTTCTACGGGAACATCGGAACCAGATCAAGACCTTCACTTTCCGGAAGTCCAAAGATCAGGTTCATGTTCTGTACAGCCTGTCCTGCTGCACCTTTTACCAGGTTGTCGATCGCACCCATCATAATGATACGGTTTGTTCTCGGATCGATCTTAAATCCGATATCGACATAATTGCTTCCTTCTACCCATTTTGTTTCCGGGTAAACATCTTTCTCCAGAACACGGACAAATTTTTCATTTGCATAATATTTATCGTAAACTGCTTTTACTTCTTCCCAGGTAACATCCTTTGTAAGCTTCGCGTACTCTGTTGCCAGGATTCCTCTGTTCATCGGAACCAGATGCGGTGTAAAGTTAATCACAACCTCTTTGCCGCTCGCATATCCAAGCTGTTCCTCGATCTCCGGTGTATGTCTGTGTGTTGCCACACCGTATGCTTTCATATTCTCATTGACTTCACAGTACAGGTTCGGAACCTTTGCCCCTCTTCCTGCTCCGGATGTTCCGGACTTGGCATCAATGATCAGCGTATCCATATCGATCAGTCCTTCTTTTGCCAGCGGATAAGCAGTCAGGATGGAGCATGTTGTATAGCATCCAGGATTGGCGATCAGTCTTGCGCCTTTGATATCTTCTCTGTTCACTTCACACAGTCCGTAAACTGCTTCTTCGATAAACTGCGGGCTCTTGTGCTCAATACCGTACCATTTTTCGTAAGTCTTGACATCTTTGATACGGAAATCTGCGCTCAGGTCGATGATCTTAACCTTTGATAAGATTTCTTCATTAACTAATGATGCGCACAGTCCCTGTGGAGTTGCTGTGAAAATCACATCTACCTGATCTGCGATTTCTTCTGCCTTTGCACAAAGAAAGAGCTTTAAATTTATCCTGTCTGCGCCGAATGCATCTACAAGTCCATCAACCAGTTCTACATGGCTGTTCATTCTCTTGCAACACGGGAGACTGTATTCTTGGTAGGCTCCAGGGTAGTAGGAAGAGTTGCGAGTACGCCTACTCTCTTGCCAAGGCGAGCTGCTTCACGGCACATTTCCTCATCAATACGAACAATCGGGATGCCTGTGTAGCGTCCAATATTCTGTGCGGCATCTGCAACTTCTCCAACAGAAGAGCAGCAGTTTAAAATTGCATCCGCTCCGTCAGAAACAGCCTGCATGTACATTCCCACAAGGCGGGCTGCTGCACCTGCAGTTACATAGCCATGCTCTCTTACCTCTGCAAGAATAGACGGATCCTGATAGTGAGAATTTCCGGTGTATCTCCGAGATTTTTTCTGATTTCTTCGTTTACACACTCAATAAGCTCTGGTGTTGTGCTAGTATAAACAATTCCTAATTTCATTTCCTTGTTCTCCTTCTCTTAACCAATATAGAGCCTTTTTCAAATACGCTCTGCGTTTTCACAAAGCTCCGGAAGCTTTCTCCCTGCTCTGTATTTTCACTTGTGAATTTGCCCTATTAAAGTATCAAAACCCACTCCATCCTTTATAGTTTAATACAAAATTTTACGATTACAGGGCCTCCACCGTCAA
>ENA-OQCS01001072-OQCS01001072.1-human-gut-metagenome-genome-assembly--contig:-NODE-1072-length-14677-cov-1.898488_pt1 | contig 14677 bp, 20 predicted proteins | sample MGYA00242757_ERZ504575 | MGnify/ENA primary metagenome ERZ504575 (study PRJEB26092, sample SAMD00036297) | human gut metagenome | host: Homo sapiens | study: EMG produced TPA metagenomics assembly of...
CTCAAATAATGATTTTGCCATTGTCTGTTACCTCCACATTCTTTTTTATTTTGAATGTCCGCAAAATCCGTCCTACATCCATGGTACCTGCAGCATGTGCCAGGGTCACAGCGTTGTCAAGCGTTGCGAAGATACATGTCATCAGAACAACCGTCACCAGTAATGCCACACCTGCCAGCCGGGGATTCTTCCATGATATCTGCTCCGCAGTAACACCTTCCTGCGCGTTTTTCACCGACACCGTTTCTCCGTCCTCTGCCTTCTGTCTCCTGTGGTATCCTGCAGTGCATTCTGCGCCATTCCGACAGTCAGTACCCACAGCATCACAAAACTTCCCGCCAGGAAGCTACCTTCCACTGTCTCTCCCCACAACAGATTGTGGTTCAGAAACTGAAGGAGCAGCCCCACAGCATACGCCACACTCACGGTCTTCGCCGGATGCCTGCTTCCCCTAAGCAGCTGTGCCGCCAGGTAATGCGTCCTGCTACCCAGATATTCCAGTATCAGGAACAGAAAACACCCGCTGCCCAATAGTACCCCGTACCCGGTCCCGACAAACAGCAGTACATATCCTGCGATCACCGGCACCGGCAAGAAGAATCCCGCTGCCTTGAACGCAGTGGGATTCCCGGATTTGCTTTTCCATTTTTCTATCAGAGAATTATGCCAGGAAACCAAACACGCTGACGCCCAGGATATAGCTCTGTGCCAGTACCACGCCTGAGGGATCCGTATATAACGCATCCGGTTATCAAACAGATACTCTGTTCCTTAAAATACAAAATAGAAAACAGCTAATGAAAGCATGGTCTCTCCTTAAACAGACTGGAAACCGCCTTCCAGATCCTCAATGATATCATCAATATTCTCCGTACCGATAGACAGACGAATCGTATTGCTGTAGATTCCCTGCTCATTCAGCTCTTCCTCAGACAGCTGTGCATGGTGGTGGAAGCCGGATGGATGACCAGAGACTTCACGTCTGCCACGTTTGCCAGCAGCGAGAACAGTTCCAGATTATCACAGAACTTTTTCGCTGTCTCCTTGCCGCCCTTGATCTCGAATGTGAAGATGGAACCGCCTCCGTTCGGGAAATATTTCTTATACAACTCCTGCTGCTCCGGATCGGTGGATACGGAAGGATGATGCACACGCTCTACCTGAGGATGATTGTTCAAATACTGTACAACCTTCAGTGCATTCTCCACATGACGTTCCACGCGCAGAGACAGTGTCTCCAGTCCCTGTAAGAAAATAAAAGCATGGAAAGGGGAAATGCAGCCGCCCATATCACGAAGGAGCATGGCACGGATAGCGGTCACAAAAGCCGCGCCCGGTGCTGCCTTGGTGAAAGTCACACCATGATAGCTGGGATTCGGAGTGCACAGATGAGGGAACTTGCCGCTGCCCTCCCAGTCAAATTTACCATTCTCTACGATCACACCACCTAAGCTGGTGCCGTGTCCGCCGATGAATTTGGTTGCGGAATGTACCACGATATCTGCGCCCGTACTCAAAAGGACGTACCAGATAAGGAGTAGCAAACGTATTGTCCACTACCAGAGGCACTTTGTGTGCATGGGCGATCTGTGCCAGACGCTCGATGTCTACCACATCAGAATTGGGATTGCCCAGGGTCTCGATGTAGAGCGCCTTGGTGTTCTCCCGGAAGCTTGCTTCGATCCTGTCATAATCGGAAGGGGCCACGAAAGTAGTGGTCACACCGTAGTCCACCAGGGTATGCGCCAGCAGATTGTAGGTTCCGCCGTAAATATTATTTGCAGAAACAATGTGATCTCCCTGTTTTGCCAGGTTCTGGATCGTATAGCAGATAGCTGCCGCTCCGCTGGCTACTGCCAGAGCTGCGGTACCGCCCTCTAATGCTGCAATACGCTGCTCGAAGACACCCTGGGTAGGGTTGCCCAGACGGCCGTAGATCTCACCGGGATCTTCCAGTCCGAAACGTGCTGCTGCATGATCGCAGTTGCGGAATACATAAGAAGATGTCTGATAAATGGGAACGGCTCTGGCACCGGTCACAGGATCGGGCTGCTCCTGTCCCACATGTAACTGTAATGTCTCAAATTTTAAATTACGCTCTGCATAGGGCTTTTTGCTCATGTTCTGCCTCATTTCTGCACTTTATGTGCTTATGTATTTTTCTATGATGCCAGGATCAAAAGTCTAAGCCACATGCTTGACCCCGACTTATTCTATAAAAACTGCTAAAACACATTACAAATTCTGTACAATGTAAAACTTAGCACAGTACCATGATTTACTTCACCAGCCGGTCCTTATACTTCAGCCATTTTCCCGTCCGTATCCTGTTAGTAAACAAAAATGCCCGTACGACCCAGTCCATGGTCATAGCGATCCAGACGCCGATGACGCCAAGTCCCAGACCCTGTCCCAAAATATATGCCATGCCCACACGGCAGAGCCACATGGAAGCGATTGCCACGATCATGGTAAATCTCACATCTCCCGCAGCGCGAAGTGCATTGGACTGTGCAAAGGACAACGGATGCACCAGCATACAACATACACAGCTGTAACATAACAGAAAAACAGTTATTTTCATTGTCTCCGGACTCAGATGATAGATTCCGCAGATCGGTCGAGCAAAAATAATCGATGGGGATTCCCAGCAGGATCATACAGGCATATGCTACTTTCATCATTTTTTTCAGATAATATAATGCCTGCTCTGTTTCTCCTGCGCCGATGCACTGTCCGATCACAGTGATCATTGCCACACCGATGGCATTGGCAGGGATCTGTTGGAAGCTGGCAATGCTGCCTGTTACGGCATTTGCCGTCGTAGCTGCCATTCCAAATCCGGCGATCAGGCTGGTGGTCAGAAGCTTACCAATCTGAAAAATGCTATTCTCCAATCCGTTCGGTACGCCGATATACAGGATTTTCCCAAGGATTTTGGTATCCAGACGCCAATGATTGCTCATGATGATCTTGTCACTTTTCTTAAGCAGCACTACGATCAGCACCGCAGACAATACTCTGGAAAAAAGCGTGGACAGCGCCGCTCCTGCAGCACCGATTCCAACACCGTAGATCAAAATGGCATTTCCCACTACGTTCACCAGATTCGCTACCAATGACACCTTCATGGACACCTTGGAATCTCCCACCGCACGGAACAGAGCTGCACCACCGTTATAAATTCCCAGAAAAGGAAAGGACACCGCCACAATATAAAAATAAATTCTTGCAGCACTCATGACATCCGCTTCCACATTGCCGTAAAGCAATGCCAGCAGTCCCCTGTTCCAGATCAGCGCTATCGTCATAAACAGAAGGGCCACACCCCCAACCGCTATAAACAGCTGATTGGAGGCCCGGCCTACCATCTCCTTATCTCCGTGTCCCATATATTGCGCCGCCACAACTGCACCGCCGCTAGCCATGGCCGTGAACAGACCGATCAATAACACACAGATACTGTCCACCAGGGAGATTCCGGATACCACGGCTTCTCCACAGCTGGCTGCCATCACTGTGTCAGCCATTCCCATTGCGATTGCCAGAAACTGTTCTATGATCAGTGGCCACAGTAATTTTCTCAATGCATCCTGTGAAAATAACATTGTTTTCTCTTCCGGCATAATTTACATCATTCCTTTATCCTTACATTAACATCTGCCAAAATAGCACATTGTCATTGCATTGTAAATAGAAATGTAATTTTATGATTCAGTAACTATTCAGCACCCCATTCGCAAAATCGCCTCTACTAGGCTTTCCTGAATAACATGCTTGCATGTTATTTGCTCATAGTGGTTACTTCGCCCTATAAATAGTTACAGTTCCTGATATACAAAATAATCCGCAGCCACCGAACCGCCAGCCGCACCCTGTTCGTTGATGGCAAACAGTCCGTCCTTGACACCGACCCAACGTCCCGGAGTTGCTTCCACCATCTGTCCCACAGGCTGTAAATTTTCTTCCGTGGTTCCCACGTAGAACGTGCGATAAGTCTCCTTCTCCACCTTCATCTGGATATAAATGACATCACTGTTCCATTCGCCCAGACCGGTGCGCACTTCATCGTCCTTCGTCCAGTTGCCGGTGCGCTGCTGCAGGCTCATTTTGCCGTGTATTTTCTGAACTGCAAGTGCTGTATAACATCCGCCCAGCGATACCAGTCCTGCCACATCGCCGTCCTTCATCTGCTCCAGATGCAGACAGGTGGTAGTAGAAAATTCCGGTGCCGGCCACTTCTGCAATAACAGATTGCTGATGTCGCACAGCTGTGTCTTCGGATCCGCCGTCTGTGCATGGAGAAGGAGCTGACCGTCTTTCAGATCGTACCATTCCTTTTTATAATTGGCATTCCACTGCCATTGCAGTCCTAAACGATCTCCTTCGAAGAAATCGCTGTCCTCCGGGGTATCGATGGGATATGCAGCTCCCACTTCCGGCTTCTTGTAACGCAGTACCGGCTCACCGCAGCCGTCCACGGCATTTACTCCGATCACCGGCCAGTCGTTTTCCCAGTGCATGGGCTGTAAATGTACGATACGTCCCGCATTACCCACATCCTGGAAATGCAGGAACCAGTCCTGTCCGTCCGGCGTATCCACCCAGGCACCTGGTGAGGTCCATTGACAGGGGAATTGCCCTGGTGCAGGACGATTTTCTCTTCCCAGGGACCATAAATATTTTTCGACCGCAGTACGGTCTGCCAGCCGGGCTTCACGCCCCCTGCCGGAGCGAAGATATAGTAATAGCCGTTTCTCTTATACAGCTTCGGGCCCTCGATGGTGGGCTGGGTCGCATGACCGTCATAGATGAACTGACCGTCATCCAGCACTCCGGAGCAGTCCGGTTCGATGGGAGACATATACAGCATGCTCTTGAAGCCGATACGGCTTCTGGCGAAAGCAGTTACCATATAAGCTTTGCCGTCCTCATCCCAGAAAGGGCAGGGATCGATCCAGCCCACTACCTTTCTGACATAAACAGGCTCGCTCCATTTGCCCCACGGGTCTGTGGTCTTGCACATCATAATCCCCTCATCCGGCATGGGAATAAATACGTAGTAAGTTCCCTCATGGAAGCGGATGGCAGGTGCCCAGGTACCGCAGCCGTGTACCGGCTTGTCATAATATTCAAAGGGAAGTTTATCCATGATGTAATTGATGACCTTCCAGTTCACAAGATCCTTGGAATGTAACAGAGGAACCGCGGGGGTATTACAGAAGCTGGAAGCGATCATAAAATAATCCTCTCCCACACGAATGGCATCCGGGTCCGAGTAATCCGTATACAGGATCGGGTTGGAATAGGTGCCGTCGCCCTGATCGGCGATCCACATTTTATGTATCTTCGTCTTGTCCATAGTATCTCCATTCCACAGCCTTTTGCCGCTGTTTGTTTATAAAATCAGTATAGCAGATATTCCGTCATATCGCGTGTCAATTTCCCATTAGTTTGTGTCAAATCTTGCATTTCAATAGAATAAATGTCATAATAGTGACAAAAGTTGCAGGAGGAAAACACCTTGAGTTTCTTTTATCAGAATCGCAAAGAACAACTCTATCTGTATCTGTCCAATAATAATCCTTACGCCGTCCATCTTCACAGACAGCTGGAGCTGATCTATGTCTTAAGCGGTTCCACCACGGTCACTGTGGAACAACAGGAATTTCCGCTGACTCCCGGTCAGGGTGTCCTCGTCTTTCCGAACCAGATGCACGGCTTAAAACATGTGGACCCCGGTCAGAATCTGCTCTGTATCTTCGAGCCGGATTTCTGTCATTCCTTCCGACATTTTTTCAGAATAAAAAACCCTCACGCAATGATTTTGCCATCTCCACCCTCTCGGAGCACAGCCACATTGCCTTACAGGGACTCGAGGCTCTGGCTTCCACCATGGAAAAAGATCGTCCCACTCCTTCTGATGTGCAGATCTATGCGGAAGGGTATCTGACGCTCCTTTTGGCAGATCTCCTACCCTCTCTCCCCCTGCAGACCCGGAAAAGCACGGAGGATCTGGAGCTGGAGCAGAGGCTGCTTCTCTATCTGGATGCCAACTACACGAAGGAATTGTCCCTGGACAGTCTCTCGAAAGAATTCGGTGTCAGCCGTTTTGTCCTCTCCCGGATATTTACGGAAAAGTTCCACACCACTTTCCCGGGATTATGTGAATTCCAGAAGACTTGATTATGCCAGAGACCTTCTGCTGTCCACGGAGCTCTCCGTGACACAGATTGCGCTGGATGCCGGCTTTGGTAGCTCCCGCACCTTTTTCCGTGCCTTTCAGGATACCTTCCATACCACTCCGGGAGCTTACCGCAGGCAGACGGAATCTACCCACAACAGCTCCTCGCCCGCCCGGATATAATCCTTCCAGGTACGAACAATCCGTCCCCGGTCAGGTGTCTGACACATCTCCACTGTCACCGCCGTATCCACGCCTTCTCTCGCCAGCCCTTCCTGATCAAATTCTACGAGAAGCTTGCCTTTTCTCACGATCTCATTGGGCAGGACATTACAGCGGTAATAAGTGCTATGAAGTTCTTCTTTATCCTTACAGATATTCAATAGCAGTTCCACCCCGCTGTCCGTGCGGAAACGGATCCGGTTGCCCATAGGATAAAGCTTCAGCACTTTTCCTGCAGTGGGGGCATAGACTCTGCCGTCCGATGGCAGAATGGTAATGCACTTCGTATTGTCATCCGCCGCTTCTTCCGTTGTGTCCTGCAAAGTATCCTGCGATATTTTCCTGATCTCGCCGTTCACCGGGCTCCCTATGGCGGTGCCTTCCATAACCAGCTGTCTGTTCCCTGTTATTTTCTCTCTTCCTGTCTGTTGACCGCCTCTTCTGTTTCTTCCATGTTCCACCGGATGCTCCTGCCCAACCAGAAACCGATCAGCAGTCCCAGCACTCCCGTTGCCACCACCGCATACATCTGCATGTTTCTACCTTCCTTTTTCCATAATAAGACTCTTACATCTTATTCTGTCTCATTTTCGGGAAAACATGCCAGTTTTTCATTCATAAAATCCAAGAGTATTGCCGCCACGATCCCCGCCGCCATGCAGAACAGATTCCGGGATGCCGCATCCGCCGATGTTGCAAAGCTGCCCCAGGGAACGGTCATCACCGTAGCCGCACCGACGATCCCGAGAATTCCATGAAACATCACCGCATACTGCCTCTCAAACAGCCGGTTTACCAGTTTTGCCAGACAGATGAAAGTCACCACACACCCTGCCACTCCCGGAAGCAGAACCTCCAATCTCACATGACCGATCCCTTCCACAAAGGGCGTATACAGTCCCAAAGGCATCAATATCGTTGAAAAACTCATGCCCGGAGCGATCACCGACAGTGCAAAGGCAAAGCCGCAGAATAAAAAGCTTAAAAGTCCCGGTTCCACGGCATTTTGGGAGTTCTGCAGCCAGAATAGCAGACTAAGCATTGCCACCAATGTCACGCAGGATAAGATCACATTTCCCACAGTCCTGCCCTGTTCTCCCGCTTCTCTCCACAACGAGGGCAGCATTCCCACGATCAGTCCCACAAATACGCAGACGGAAGGCTCCGGGTAAGTCTCTAATACGTAAGATAACAGATTCGCCACCCCCAGAAATCCCGCTACCGATCCGATCATATAAGGGAACAATTCCGGCAGATGGGTCCGCCACTTATGTACCGGATCCGACAAAAACTCCATGATCGGTCGATAGACTCCGAACACCACACTTAAAACGCCGCCGGATATCCCCGGAAGTACCGCTCCCAGACCGATCAGCGCCCCTTGTAATACTTTTCCCAAAAATCTAAGATCCATCGTCATTCTCCGCATCCTGTTGCTCTTAAAATCATATGCTTTTTCCTTAGGAAAATAGGTCTAAAAATCAAAGATAATTATTGACATTTCAAGCAGGGCAATGGATACTCTAACCGTATTCTAAATGAAGTCATTGATCTCACATATTTTTGTAAGACATTGCTACTTTTTCACGGATGCTTTACAAAAATATGTGATTTTTTTGTCCTACGTTTTAGAATCATCAAAAGGATCAGGCAAAGCCTGAATTATTAAAGGAGGTACCAATAATGAATAACGGTACAGTTAAGTGGTTCAATGCTCAGAAGGGTTATGGTTTCATCACCAACGATGCTAACGGCGAAGAAGTATTCGTACACTTTTCCGCAATCAATGCTGATGGTTTCAAGTCTCTGGAAGAGGGCCAGAAGGTAACTTTCGATACCGAGTGCGATCCTCAGAACAGCAGCAAGATCCGTGCTACCAACGTTACTGTTGTAGCTTAATAGCAAGACAAATCAAAAGGATCAGTCCCTTAGGACTGATCCTTTTTTGTAACTATTTATAGGGCGAATGCGGTTCTGGTTTCAGATTTTCTTTTGTATACATGATTTTTTCTGCTACTTCCTCGCCTCAGGCACGAAACTGTCAAAGATAAAGATATCGAAATGCTTTCTCGCTTCATCCAGCTCCTGCTGGCTCTTGATAGTCCAGGCCGCTGCGGTATTATGATACAGGCCTCTGCAAAGCTTTCTTGACAGGATCTTTGGATAATGGTGATTGTATGCCACGAAATCCGGCTTCGTCATGAAGTTCAACAGCAGATTCTGCAGGATAAAATACAATACTCCCACATACTCTCCTTCCTTCAGAAAAGCATCGGACAGCTGTCCGCGCACCAGTTCCGGATGATTCTTACGATACCACCGCACTCCCAGCGGATTAAAGGACTCCATGCAGTACATTCCCTTGTAGGCCCGAAGCATCTTATCCGCAATGGGGCACAGGGACAGGTCGGTACGCTCGATCTTGAACTCCACGATCAGAGGTACTTTTCCGTCCACCATCTGAAGCACATCCTCGAACTTCGGAATCTTCTCCGTGGACTCACACAGATGGAACTGCTGCAATTCTTCATAAGTGTAATCACAGATTTTTCCTTCGCCGCCGCAGACTCTTTTTAAGGTAAAATCATGGAACACCACGGGAATCTTGTCCTTCGTCAGTTGGATATCCAGTTCGATACCGAATCCTGCGTCCACTGCCTTGCGGAATGCTGCCATGGAGTTCTCCGGAGCCTGTGTGGCATTGTCATGCAGCCCTCTGTGGGCATAGAGCCATTCTTTAAAGCAAGCCGTATCGGGCTTATGCGCCATCCGGGGCATGATCATAAGGAAGTAAAGAATCGCCAGCACTACAATGACGATCAGTATGATTGCTAAAACTTTCATTCTCAATTCAACCTTCTATCTTATGTTTTGATTCACATACATCTTTTCTGCGCCCTCTTAGTCTCCGCGAAAAGCTGCTGCATCTTACTTTAATCCACTGCCCCGCAATTTTCAAGTAGCTATTTCTAAAGATTTTCTAACGATTTATTGTCTATTTTATTAATCGTCCACGTCAAAATTCTCCAGAATGCTCTCCTTCTTCTGAGCTTTCACATCGCCATGACGTACCTGGGTCATAGTAAGGAATGCCATCAGGGAGAAGAACAGGGCATAGGGAAACAGGGTGTTATAGGACACGTTTTCCAACAGAAACCCGAGAGTACCGGCGTCAGGATCTGCGCTGCCATAGAGAACGTATAATAGGTTCCGGTGAATTTCCCCACATCGCTGCCACTGCTCATGGCCACGATCATCGGATAGGAATTCACATTGATGGCTGCCCATGCCACACCGATCAGGGCAAATGCCACATTGACGACGGGTGATATTCTCTGGCAAAAATCGCGGATCCATAGCAGGCTGCCATCAGCAGAACACCGCCCATGATGGTCTTCTTACGACCGATCTTCGCAGAGATGTTTCCAATGGGAATATAGCTCAGAATAGCAGCTACCGTCGCTACCATCAGACAGTTGGCGAAGCTTCCGCCTCCATTTTCCATACCACCTTCGTATAGCGGGAAAAGGCTGTGGTCACGGCATTATAAGCGGTAAACCATAAGAAGATGGATGCAAGCATGAAGTACATACTGCGCTTCACTTCCTTGGGCATACCTTGGTGCTTCCGTCTTTCCTGTCTGTTTTTCCCGTCGAAAGCTTTTACCTCTCCGGTATCTCCCACTGCCTCGATCTCACCGGCAGCTTCCACTCCCTCGGCCATTGCTTTTTCTTCTATTGTTCCTGCATTTGCCGCCTCTGCCTTCTCGACTTCTTCCCGCAGCTTATTTTCCCGGATAGTGATCACAAGGATTCCCACAGCGATCGCCATGACTGCCGCAATACTTGCGAACAGGGGCAGATAGTCCGGTGTCTCACCTTTTCCCACCAGAACTTTGATCATGATCAGAGCATAGACACCGCCCACGGCTCCCATGAGGTTGATCACCGCATTGGCACGGCTACGCAGATGGTTCGGGGTTACATCCGGCATCAGTGCTACTGCCGGGGAACGATACAGTCCCATGGACACCAGGGTGAAAAACAGCACCGCCAGGAAGATCACCTGGTTACTGAAGGACTCTCCGGTGCCCCATCTTGCCTTTTCTGCATTGTCGATCATCGGCAGTAACATCATGAAGATCACTGCCAGGATCGTACCCGACACGATAAAGGGCATTCTTCTGCCAAGCTTCGTATGTACCTTATCTGACAACGTACCGAACACCGGCAGCAGAAAGATCGCCAGCACATTGTCTAATGCCATCACCGCTCCCGTCATGGTCTCGCCCAGATGATAGGTATTCTGCAGGATCAGGGGGATGATGTTGTCATACATCTGCCAGAAGGAACAGATGCTAAGAAAAGCCAGTCCGATCAGAAACGTTCTTTTGTAATTTAATTTTGTCTCCATAAGAAAACCTCCCTTTGATAAATTCATTTTATCAAAGGGAGGTCCTCCTAGCAATCATTACTATGTAAAATTTATGTCTTTAAAATCTATATTGCTTATCCTTTCACACCGCCTGCCACCAGTCCACTCTGGATAAATCTCTGCAGACACATGAAAACAATCATAATTGGCAAGGATGAAATCACCGCTGCTGCTGAAAACAGCGTCCAGTGAGCAGCAAACTGATCACTGATAAAGGACTGTAATCCCAACGCCAGCGTCATTTTTCCCGGTGTCTGCAAAAAAATCGATGTGATTACATATTCGCTGTAGGTTGCTATAAAAGAAAACAGGAAGATCACCGCAAGCTGCGGCATGGCAAGCGGAATGATAATCTTGTAAAACACCTGAAACTGATTCGCCCCGTCTACCATTGCTGCTTCATCCAGTTCCACCGGCAGACCATCAATATAGGATTTTAACAGCCAGATATTGTATGCACTGCCTCCCGCCAGCACAAAGATTAACGCAAGACTGCTGTCAACCAGCCCAAACCTATAGATCAGAATATAGTAGCCTGCCACTGCCATACTGTTGGGAAATACCTGCAGCACCAGCAGCGACATGAGTCCATATTTTCTCCCGATAAAACGCAGTCTTGCGAATGCATATGCCGCCAGAGAAGTGATCACAAGCTGGATCGTCGCCACAATAACGCAAAACTTTAGGGAATTCCATACCCATACAGTAAAATCCGTCTCCCGAAACAGCGTCACATAGTGTTCCACACTGAATTTCCGGAAAGAGAGAGGACAGAAAAAAAACTGTCGCCCGCCGAAAAAGAAGACATTACGATCCACACTACCGGAAACAGCACCAGTATTATGGTGATCCAGATTACAATACGGCTTCCCCAGAGCGCACGCATTTCCGAACCGTTCATTTTCTCTCTGCCAAGCATTTAATCCACCTCCTTGAATGAGCCGGACAAATGCATGTTCACCAATGTAAATGTTCCGACAATAATAAAGATCAGTACACTAAATGTAGCAGACAACTCGTACCGGTTAGACCATGTAGTCATTTTGTAAGTCGTACTTGCCAGAATATCCGTATAACCGGCGAACTGGTTGTCTACTCTGGCAGGACCGCCCTGTGTTATCATATAGATATTTCCGAAATTGTTGAAATTCGCCGCAAATGAAGAGATCACCAACGGGATAGAAAGCTTCGTCACCATGGGAAGTGTAATACTTTTAAAGCATTGAAACTTCGATGCCCCGTCAATCTCCGCCGCTTCATAATATTCCGTGGAGATGGATTGCAAACCGCCCAGACAGACATTCATCATATAAGGAAATCCCAGCCATACATTGACAATGATCAGCCCAATCCTCGCCCAAAGGGGATTCGTCAGCCATGGGATGTTCCATGCAATTCCGATTACATGAAGCAGATTATTGATCCCGCCGTATTGCTCATTTAGCAATCCCTGCCATGCAAGAATAGCGATTGTGGACGGCAATGCCCACGGTACGATCAGTATTGCCCGATATATTTTGGATTCCTTCATATGCGGATTGTTCAGAAGAATTGCCAGCAGCAGTCCCATAGCATAGGAACCCACCGTACTGAATATCGCAAAACATATCGTCCACCCAAGCACCGGGAAAAACACACTTTTAATACTCCCGGAAAAAACTGTCAGATAATTGTCTGCTCCCACAAAAGTGTAATCTCCCAAATGGTACATATTATAATTCGTGAAAGACAAAATAACCGTATACAGAATTGGCAGACAAGTCACCAACAATATGGTAATCAGTGTGGGTGCCAGATAGGCATATGCCATACCATTCTTTTTCTTCTTCATATCTTCACTACTTTCCTGAATTCATCAATTCAACAGCTTCTTCCAGTTGCGCCACCATATTTTTCGCCGCTTCCTCTGGAGTCTGCTCACCTGACCACATGGAACGGATATTATTGACATGAATGCTCCATAGCTGACCCATCTCGGATACGGTAGCATCGGTTCTCCCTGATTGATCTGTACGATAAATGCTTTCGCGTAAGCATTCTCCCTGATCTCTTCCAGTTCCTGATCGGACAGTCTTGCAGGAATGCGGTCACCTGCTTCATACAGATCTTTTGCACCGTTTTCAATCAGATATTTGATAAAACTCCATGCCGGCTCCTGTTTATCACTGTCCTTACCCACAAAGCTTACCTGGGTTCCCACCGGTGTTACGAATGCCTGACCGTGAAATGTCGGCATCTCCGTGATGCCAAAGGGTGTCTCTGCCGAAGTAAAACCGTCAATATCCCAAGGGCCTCCAATATAGTACGCACATTTTCCGTTCTGGAAATTGCTTCTGGCAATATCTGCCGTGACATCTGCCGTAATCAGGCCATAACGGTTGCACAGATCATCAAGGAAATGATACGCCTGTACTGCCCCATCATTGCCAGGCCAATGTCCGACGTATCATAAGCACCATTCTGATAATTAAAAATATAGCCGCCGCAGGCTCTGACAAATCCCAGATCATAATAGATACTGGTGGCATCAAACTGCACACCGCCGTTCTCCACTGCCTGTTCCACCAGTTCCTCCCAGGTCGCAGGCACTTTTTCTACCATGTCCGTATTATAGAATAAAGCGGTTGTCTCCACAGAAAGAGGTGCTGCATATCTTTTGCCGTCCACATAGCATGCCTGAACTGCAGCTTCGGAAAAATCCGCATCATTATAAAGTTCTGCCGGTACTTCCGCTGTCAGGCCTGCATTCACATAATCCGCAAGCTGGTCATTTGGGATACCCACTACAGCATCCGGTCCTTCAGCACTTTTCACCGCCTGTGCAAACTGTTGCACCGACGGGGACTGGTGGATCACCTCCACCTCATATCCATTCTGTTCTCCCCAGGTATCTGCATATTTCTGGAGCGTATCCACTTCCACGTTCATATTCGTCCAGATCACCAGTCTGTTATCCTCTTTTTTACTTCCGCATCCGGTCAGTGTCCCCACCGCCAGTGCAATGCACAACATCGATATGATTCCTTTTTTCATAGTCATTCCTCACCTACATTGTTTTCATATGCAGCAGGGCACTGTTGCATTGCCGGCTGCATCAAATAATGCCATATTCGCCATGCGTTGCCGGCTGCCATTTTTTCCTGCATATACTGACTTCCGCTCGTGCTCGCCCAGGTACAATCCGGAATCGGGAGCCATGCGGGTTCCCAGTAAAACACACCGATTCCTCTGTTCTCCTTGACCTTCCTGACTGTAGCCATCAGATCCCTTAAGAACTGCTCCTGTCCTTCCTGTGTGGCAGGATATCCGGTAGCCTCTTCTTCCTTCTCGGAATAGACGATTCCTTTACATCCCAGGGTATCCGTAGTATAGCCGATGGAAGTCTCTACCACCAGTACATTCTTGCCGTAACGGGCACTGATATCGTTCATATTATTCTGCAGTTGCTCCAGAGAGCCGTTCCAGTGCGGATAGTAGGACATTCCGATCACATCATAATCCAATGCAAACGGTGCGATCCGGTCGAACCACTGCCTGTAAAGCTCATTGTTGGTGCCGAAATCCAAATGCAGCACAATTCCTGCCCCGGGGCACTCTTCCCTCACTCCCCGGATCCCTGCCCGCAAAAGCCTTGCCATATTCTCCGTCTGCTCCACATAACCGTCCGGCCAGAGAAGACCCTTGGTAATCTCATTGCCGACCTGCACCATTTTCGGAATTAGCTTGTGATTCTTAAGTGCCTTCAGCGTATTCACGGTATGCAGATACACTGCAGTCTCCAACGCTTCTCCCGCAGCTTCTGCCATGCTCGCTGCTGTGTCGGATTGGCCGGAATCG
>ENA-OQCS01001073-OQCS01001073.1-human-gut-metagenome-genome-assembly--contig:-NODE-1073-length-14665-cov-4.320264_pt1 | contig 14665 bp, 21 predicted proteins | sample MGYA00242757_ERZ504575 | MGnify/ENA primary metagenome ERZ504575 (study PRJEB26092, sample SAMD00036297) | human gut metagenome | host: Homo sapiens | study: EMG produced TPA metagenomics assembly of...
TCTTTCTTCATTCTTCTGGCAAAAAGAACTCTGGGATATTCCTCATTTACTGTGACTTTGATAAACGGATAACTCTTATCATCTTTGAGCATGGTATTATATTTCGGTCTGTGCTCCTTAATCAGATCTAAAGCATACGGATATGAGAAAAGGATTTGAAGTGAACGGCGATTACAGACTGATGGACAGTTCAGAACTTGTGTATATTCTTACCAACAGCGCAGTGATGGTAAACAAGGTACAGGAAAAGGAAGTGGTTTATGGCGAAGAATGCAGCTTTGAGGATGTCCTGGCGAAGATGACCCCGGGCAAGCGCAATCTCGTTATGGCAGGAGTGGAGCTTTACAAACGCTGCAACTCTCATAAGAACCAAAGACCGGTTATCAGACAGAGTACAGACATTTATGACTATATGCAGCCTGTTTTGGGAGATAACAAGACAGAAGAATGTTGGGCTATCTTAATGAACTCGTCTGCAAGAGTTATCAAGAGAATACGCATCTCTTCCGGTGGGCTGAACACATGCCTGATTGATATAAGGGTACTGCTTAAAGAGGCTATTCTTTGCGAGGCTACCTCATTTATCCTTCCCATAACCATCCGAGCGGAAACAAAAAACCGAGTACAGAGGATGATAAGCTGACCCAATCGACAGCAACGGCAGCCAAGACACTCAATATCCGAATGCTTGACCATGTTATCATCTGCAATGATTCTTATTACAGTTATGCAGATGAAGGCAGAATTTAAGTGAAACGAGTAGCGCAACCTTTCAAAAAAAGGTTGTGACTACTTTTTCAAGAAAAAGTAGCAAAACAATTAAATGACATACATTATGAAGTGGATTGAATGATGGTTAAGAAATTGACTGCAAGGTACATGAACTTAAACAAGCAGTTTAAAGTACAACGGCATACCATTGTGTGCCAGAGCGGTATGGAGGACTATGTTAGTGTAACGATAGACTGTACTGAATCCTTCAGCTTTGATTTTTGGACAAAGGAACTTACCTGTGAGTATGGCAACAGATACTTTGATGATGTATCTGAAGCATTCAGAAAAGTGTACGGGAATATTACCATTATCAATAACTCTAAATGACTGTATTATGGAAAAGAACTATGAAACTTTGCGTATCACATTCAATAAACCTCTTACTGAAATAGATAAGGAGTTCGAAGAAGAAAAGGAAATGTTCGGTGTAGAGAGCTTAAAGGAGTTCATAGACGGATATGAATCTTCAAGGTTCACTCAGATAAGCGAAACGGAAGCTATTATCACTTCTGAATACAACATGAACCATATTGTTGACTGGATAGAGAGGTTTGCCGAAGATATGGTTTTTTCTTAATATGATTATGTAACATAATCAAAATAGTATTAATCATCAAAATTTACCGATATGAACACAATAACGATACATCCAGCAGAAGCATATCTCCGTAACCCCAATAACCCATCTTCACTGTACGTAAAAATAAACGGTAAGCGCAGACGCCTTTTCATCAACCGTCAGGAAGGAGTGATAGGTATAATCGCAGAGAGGAAGAAAAGGAAAGGCTATAGGTTTTATGATTGGGCATCCATTCAGGCTGTTTATTATCCGACCGGTGAGATGATAAGGAAACCGTCAGAAAAGAGGTCTTGAAATACAAGAAGCTGGCGAGACTGGCTACACACACCAATGCCTGGCTAAGACAGATTGCTGACGCAGATCCGGAGAAGTCACTGTATGAAAACCATATCACGACAGGAACCACCATTGACGGAAAATGTATCAGACTGAACACCATCGAGAAGTATTGCGGCTGCATGGTGATGGAGTGCTTCAGGGAAGCCTTCAAGAAAAAGGAGAAGTATTCAAGCTACAGGTTTGACTTTTGTGGCTATGACGGTACACTCTGGTGTGAACCCCGTGAGGACGGTGACATGGCAGCAGGCTTTATGAAGGAATACAGAAATACCGGGAACGGATATTATTATCTGCTTATCAATGACAATACCATGATAGGCTATGACATTGACTGACTCATTTTCCCTATCCTTTGTATCAAGGTATAAAGGATAGGTATAATAAACCCAATTATACAACACTTTAATTTGTTATCATATGAAACCGGAAGTAATTATTCAGCAAGGCTTGAAAAGTGCCAATATATTGCTTAAGAATGCACAGAAGAGAGCTGCAGAACTTGACCACCTGAAGGGAGAGCTTGTAATAATCACAGATGCAAACGGCAAGACCTTCAAAGGCTTTTACAGGAATGTTGAGTTTGTCATCTTGGACAACAGAATTACCGCCAGATATACAGTCTGCCATATTCTTGAATGTAACGGCTTTATAATGCCATCAGAACATACAGACGAAGTATATGATGCTGTGGATATACGCAAGACTTCCTACAAGAACTACAGATATAAAGTTTAACCCTATAAATCACATTGACATGAAAACAAAACTTTCACCTTATACAATCGCTTCAAACTGTACTGACCTTACTGACATCCGTGACGGTATCAATGAAATCCAGGATGAAATGAAAAGGCTTGTTTCGGAAGGTAAGAATGTTCCGTCATTCTTCTACTCCAGGTTGTCAAAACTCCAGACAAAGAGGAAAAAATTTGAACAGAAAAACCAGATTCACATGAATGTGACCATCCGTTTCTTCATCGACGAGGAAACTCTTACAATGGCTATACGCCATTGCCTGCACTTCCAGATAGAACCATCTTTTCCGAATGTAAAGAAAGCCATCAGGAATGCAGTCCTGAACAACGGAAAATCCATCTTAGATTTCCCTGAGTACTGGGTGATGACCTTATGGACGTAAATCAGGTTGAAGTTGATAAGGCTTTGCGATTGCTTAAGCCATCCTTTGGTTTATAATATTATTGCTTCAAGAGAGAGAATATGTATTTCTCTCTCTTGAAGTGTCTTGCTTATTCCTTCTCTTTTTCAATCATTCTTTGCAATGTGTCAGATATTTCAGCCTTGAATTTTTCTGCCGGTGTTAGCCCAATTTCATCCAGATAATCTATGGCTCTGTTCAAGAGGAAACCAAGGTCTTTCTTCTTACCTTCGTCTTCCAGTTCATCCATCAGCCCGTAATAGACACATTCAAAAGTAAATTTTCTGATTTCTTCTTTTCTTTCGAAGCTGATTCTACTGAACAGCCTGATGTCTTCTTTATAGTATAAATCGTTACATGGGCACAGGTCGCCAGACTCCAGTATGTAGTATTTACTGGTAGTTATAAATTCCGCTTTGTCTTCCAGACTTTGGGGGAACTCATTTGAATTGCAAATAAGTACCCTGCTGTCTATGTATGTAACTATTGTGTCTGTTGCATAATAAAGCCTGTCTCTAAGTTGTTCTACTATAATTCTTTCCATAATATTATATATTTAAAGATGAATATGTTTTGAGCTAGTTCTCTTCCTTGAAGAATTCGCTTTCTTTTTCCCAAGTCAATGACCTGAAGCGTTCTTGCAGTTCTTTTAACCTTGCTATCAGTTCCTCGTAGGATAATGATTGACCATAAATGAAACTTCCTGCATCTTCGAATAGTCCTTTTCCAGTTCTTTTCTTGTTGTTTCATCTGGTATGAAATCAATGGCTGATGGTTTATGCAGCTTATAGTCCAGTCCACTCCATGCTGTCAGGCTTTGGCGGTGTTTTACAATTTCCTCATACATTCCTGAATCGTTCATCGCTTCTTTGGCGAAATCCCGGTCCATCATCTTTTCTATATCATACATGTGTCTGGTCAGTCTGTCAAGTCTCGTACAGCCACCCGGCCTGTTAAACTCCTCGTGAAGCAGGAACACCTTTTCAAGAAAGGTTCTGCCTGGTATTACTGTCGGAACACTGAACTTGGGATGTGCAAATGACTCTTCCGGATACGCATCCTCTATCATTGACCGCATTTCCACGTTCTCAAACGGTTCGAACATAGACCTGCAGCTTATTTCTATCTTTACCCTTTCTTTTATATAATCTTCCTTGTCCTTAAGACAGGATTCATACTCTACAAAGAACTCGACCGGATCCTTATCGGATTCCTTGACTTCCGGTATGTTAATCTTGAATTTTCCGGCCAGTCCCAGTTCTTCAAGTTTTACATTTAAATCCTTTGAAGGGTGTTTTCTATAAACTCTTTAGACTTTTTCCTTAATCTGGTTCTGTCCTTTCTGGATAGTTCCTCTCCAAAACCAAGATATTTCCTGTCTATGGCCAGGTCACAGTCTTCAGAAAACCGTTCTATCAGCCCCCAGCCTTTACTGAGGCTTGTACCTCCCTTAAAAACCAGGTTGTCACTATATTCCAAACTGAACATAGCCTTAAGAACCATGCTGACCCAGAAATCCTTTTCAACAGCATTTTCCTTTATTCCCTTTTCTTCGGCGATATTACTCAATATTGTGAGTTTTTCATCTTCCGGCAGGTTTATCCATATTGTCTTCTCAGTTGTTTCCATATAAAACGGTTTTAAGTTTCTTTCTGATCCATTGCGGTGCTATCCTATAGTCATGGTTTACCTTCTCCTTTTCTTCCGTATCAAGTATCGACTTTTATCTTCATGAGAACTTCATCACTTACCTTATCATCTCCTATCTGTTTGAGGGCGGTCACGACCATCGTGAAAACGCGGCTTTGATAGGCAAGTATCTTGGTGTCCCTTTCTTGAATGTGATTGAACGGTTGCCTAGTTTTATGGTTCTCGGTGTTCCGTTGGTTATGTACACTGCATTCATTGGCACCTGTGTAGACAAACCCAGTTCATTCAGGGCAGTGAGGCCGGAAGGTATTATCCTTGCATGATCCTTTTCAGCTATTGCATTGGCTATCTGATCAATGCTCGGCTTGCAAATTCCAAACCTGTTCCTGCTCGGATACAGGTATATGCCTTGTGAAAGCCTGATAAGGAACTGTTCTTCCTTCAGCCTTGACAGCACCCTTGTAACAAGCATATCGTTGTTCAAGTCTGCAAAATCAGAAACAGTGTATATCTTGTTCTCTCCGTTCCTGATTATGTGCTCTTTTATGACTTTTGATAGTACCATGGAATCTAATTTTGTCCGAAATTAATGCTTTTTTTCGGACAAAACAAGTTCTTGGCTAATTTTGTCCGAAATTCGTACATTATTTCGGACAATTTATGTGAATTTCTATACTCCAAAGCTGTTGTTTCTAATATATGATATTGTGACAAACCTCTGGTTTATGTTCGTTGATTAGCACACGCTTTCATCAAAGGAGATAAAAACAGAGTCTAACGGTCTGTTTTCATGAACTTTTCGTTAGATTTGTAGACGACCCAGTTTCAAATCACTTGAATCACAGAAGAGCATACATTATTACTGTCATTCCTGACATCATACTGATATCTGATGTTTTCAGTAATTTATTCGTATGTGACTGTTCTGTTCATCTGTATCAGGCCAGATAATGAACTTTGAAACAGTATAACGAACCTATAAAATACACGTTTATGAATAAATTGATTTCAGTACTTTTTTGTACCCAGATGGCTGTTTCAGCATCCTCCCAGACAACTATCGAATGGGAGAATATTGAGGTTGTTACAGACAGTAACCATAATGTTGTGTATTACCAGAAAAGTGACAATGAACCTCTGAACGGTAGCATCCGTATAATGAAGGGGCTGGATGAGGAAATTGTGAACCTTAAGGATGGCATTATGGATGGGAGCTACCTTCGCCTGAGGGATGGAATAGTAAGAGAGGAAGGTAATTATACTGACGGAAAGCGCAATGGTCTTTTTATTGAATACTATAAGGACGGTATAACTCACCGCAAGGATACTCCCATGAAAGACGGCAAGATAGACGGAACAGTCATAACTTACTTCAGTAATGGCAGGAAAGAATCTGAAAAGGACTACCGGAATAGCTTGGAGCATGGAACAGAGCGGCGCTATGATATGTCTACAGGTAAAACCCTGATTGAAGGACAATGGATTAACGGCAAGAAAGATGGAACTTGGAATGAAGTTATTGATGCCGGAGGTGGTATAACAGGTATCAGGTTACAACACTATCGCAATGGCGAACTTGACGGCCCGTACAGCGTGGAAATGAGGAAAGATGGAAAACCCTATGTAACCATTCGCGGCCAATTCTCCGAAGGGAGAAAGACCGGGAAATGGTCACAATATGATGCAGTTCTCGGCAATACAAAGGAATGGGACGAAAAGTAAATGTTTAACCATTTTATTAGGAAGATGATAATTTCTCCGTCTAAAATAAACTATAGTTTAACATAGACTATAAGAGTTTGCCCTATACATTATATATAGGGCTTTTTTCTTGTTTTGATAGTCTAAATATGGTATCTTTGTAAAATCAAGTTTAATTTAGACTATGGGAGAAAAAATAGGATACGCCAGAGTGAGTACGAGAGAGCAGAACCTCTCTTCTCAGGTAGATGCACTTAACAATGCCGGTTGCATCCGGATCTTCACGGACAAGATCTCCGGAAAGGAGTTCAAGCGTGAAGGCCTGACTGCTTGCTTGGATTATCTTCGTGCCGATGATACTCTTGTCATATACCGCTTGGATCGACTAGGCCGTTCCGTCAAGGAAATGCTCGACCTTTGTGCCAAGTTGGAAATGCGGCGCATCAAACTTGTATCCCTTCAGGACAATCTCGATACGTCTTCAGCTGTCGGCAGATTTACCATGCAGATACTCGCATCACTGGCTGAGTATAATCGTAATCTTATTCTCGAAGGATGCAAAGCCGGAATCGAGGCAGCACAAAAACGAGGGGTCAAGTTCGGGAGACAGGAAGGTACCAGGTTGAAGAAGCCGAAGAAGGAAGCCGTCATCCAACTTATAAAGCCGGAACAACTATACCGAAAATTATGGAAATAACCGGTATCAAAGCAAAACAGACTGTATACAATTATTTGCTCGAAGAGAATATTCAACCCAATAGAAAGTAATTTGATTTTGTGACACAATCAAAAATGCCTTAATACCCTATATCATTATAAAAACAATAAATTCAAATATATCAGCATTACCAATATGACAAAGCAAGATTTTATAAAGAAATTCCCCGATATAAAGGTGCAGCAGTTTGAAACTGAAACTATACTCAGTAAACAGGAAATCATGGATATAGTTGAACAGGCTACAAAGTCTATGGATATGGCCTGGTCTATTATGAGCATAGCGGATGCAACATAACTGTTTTCACATCAGACAAGATGAAGCCGAGCTTGCCAAAATGGTACCGGGCTTCCAGGTTACAGACCCGAACACTGGAGAAACTGGAACTGTTGTTTCTGACAAATTCATTGTTTGTGGCAACTACTGTGTGAGGGTGGAGTTCCCGTCAGGCTCAGACGTTTATGACTGTGATTTCTTTGTTTCTTGATTTATAATTTATATATTTGTAATACTGATTGTGTAACATAATCAGTATTTGTATCATGTAAATGATCAACCTCAGAGTAGATGCTGTGTCATCTGCTTCTCTGATTGCGTTACATAATCGGTAATTATATAATCATTTGATATACCAGATATGTCCTATTCCAACCATGTGAGAAGACTGCAAGACCTTGACTTTAAGATTGAGGATGCAGAAAGAGAGATGAAAGCTATCCTGCAACAGCTTAACCTTGACAGGATTGAGTCACTAAATGACATTCGTGATGCAAAACTAAGGGAAAGGTACGACCTTTTACAGTTGAAGGTAAAGGATTGCAAACGCTTGAAGAAAGGCGGATATCGTAATAACTCCGGACGCAAATCCAAATATGACGGCTTTGAAACCTGTGTTATAAGAGTCCCTAAAATCTTCAGGGCAGAAATTGAACGCTTTATAGACGAGAAAATGGCTGGCTATGGTTATGAGAAACATCTAACCGAGCATGAAAAGAAGCTGCTTGCTGAGAAAGAAGAAAAGAGAAAAGAGGCAGAGGAAAGGAATAGGCCTATTGGCGTTCCAGACTGGAGACTTCATCTGAAGATATGGTTTCCGGCAAAGACATTACCTCTGATCATTTAGAACATAATACCTGAATCATAGAGTTATGAAACCCACCGACACACCCCAAACCCCAGATGGTAGCATCCCTACTCCAGGCAGCTACCCTCTCTACGATTACCCGGCATATACCTTCGACAGGAAGTATGAGAATGACGAGTTCCAGAAGAAAGTGATTACCCTCGACAGCGGTTATCACCTGGTTCTGGCTCCTCCGGGATGCGGCAAGACAGATATTCTTGCAGAAAGGGTGGTTCGTGCCCTCTCATGCGGTGTGTCGCTGGATGACATGCTCTGCCTTACTTTCACTAACAGGGCGGCCAGAGGTATGCGTTCCAGAATACTCGAAAGGCTTCAGGCTTCAGGAGATATGAGTCTGTTTGTCGGAAACGTACACCGTTTCTGTTCGCATTACCTCTTTGACAACAATGTGGTGGCACGTGATACGACCGTCATTGACGAGCAGGAATCTTTGTCCATTATGGCTTCTATTTTCGGCTGGAAAGAAGGTTCCTATGCCGCAATGGCTATAATCGTGTTCTTACCAATGCCATCAAGTTGCAGCATCTTGCTATATGATTGCCAACGGATGCCCTAAAGAGTTCCTGATGCACACCGACCTGTTCCGCACGTTTGATTATAAGACGCTGTTCAAGCTGGTGTCCCTTGATTACACGATGGAGAACTTTGCCGGACTCTACAACGGTACTGTTTTTCCGAAAGTAGATACTTCCGGTCAGCCGTCTAAGTACTTGGATGACTGCCTCCAGCAGTTCAAGTTTGCAAGAAAATACCAACAGTACAAGGAAGAAAGGAACCTGGTTGATTTCGATGACCTGCTTATCCTGACTTATATCCACGCTTCTCAGAACCGTGACAAGCTGAAGAAATATTCCTGGATTCAGATTGACGAGGTTCAGGACCTCTCCCCTTTCCAGTTCGGTATCATCGATCTGTTTACTGACCATTCTAAGGAAAACGTGACGCTTTATCTCGGAGACGAGCAGCAGGCAATCTTCTCATTCATAGGCGCAAAGCTCGCAACGCTTGAATGGTTGCGTGAACGCTGTGGAGAGAACATGCACCGCCTGTATTTCAACTACCGTTCCCCGAAATATCTCTTGGATGTCTTCAACACATACGCCAACATGGAGCTTGATGTTGACCCTCATTTCCTGCCCAAGACGAACAATCTTACTGAAGCCGGACAGGATTCTCTCTGCATCTTGTCCGCTCCTGATAAGGATGCCGAAGTAGGGCTTGTGGCTGAAAGTGTTGGTAATTTCTGTACCTTGTATCCTGCTGAAAGGGTGGCTGTTCTTGTGCCCTGGAACAAGGATGCCGACCAGATATCCCGTGAACTCTCCGACCGCAATATCCCCCACTTCAAGATTTCCGGAACAGACCTTTTCACTACCCGTCAGGCTCAGCTGCTTTTTGCCCATCTGCAGGTGGTGTACTTGGACTCCAACATGATGGCTTGGTCAAAGATCCTGACCGGGACAGGTATCTTCAATGAAGACTCAGAGGCTCGCCGCTTCGTCAAGTATCTCCGTGATAACTACCTGCTGCCGTCTGATTTTCTCAACTACACGCGCAGCTCATACATGCTGGAGATGTACAGGTGCTGCCAAGGCGAATACGTCATCTTTGATACGGAAACCACAGGCTTGAATGTCTTTGAGGATGACATCGTACAGATTGCGGCCATCAAGGTGAATGCCGGGAATATAATCGACCGCTTCAACATCATCCTTCACACTGACAAGCCGATACCGGCCATGCTCGGAGGCATCGTTAACCCTCTTCTTCAGGAGTATGAACTTGCGGAAAAGGTTGACCGTAAGGCCGGTCTGTGTGCCTTCATGGACTTCGTGGGTGACTGTACCCTTATCGGCCAGAACGTGGAATATGACTGCTATATCCTTGACTACAATCTACGTAGGGAATGCGGTGACTTCTCTTTCCCTACTGTTCATCCTCTGTATTTCGATACTCTCAGGGTGGCACGTATCATGGCCCCACGCCTGAAGTCCTATAAGCTCAAAGCCCTGCTGGAGATCTTCGGTCTTGAAGGGCAGAACTCCCATCTGGCTGATGATGACATCATCGCCACCAAGTCCGTGCTTGACCACTTCCTGAGTATCTTTGCTTCCAGCTTGCAGCAGCATACCGACTGTCTTCAGAACAACTCTGCCGTGGCCGAGCTGTTCCGCAGAGCCTATGCCGACATCTATCATGCACGCTCAGCCGTCTCTACCAGAGGTCGTCTGAATCTCCTCTGCTCGTTGACGAGCTGGAGCATCTGTACGATACATTCATACAGAAGGGATGGATAGGAACAAATCCGAAGATGCAGTACATCTTAAGCTTCCTCCGTAACGATGTTATCTCTCCGGAGAAGACTCCGAGCCTGAAGGAGCAGCTTTCAGCCCACCTCCTCGATATAACAACCTACCGTGAAGCCGACCTGTGTGACAGCTCATGTATAACAGAAAAGGTGTTCGTCTCTACAGTCCACAAGGCAAAAGGCCTCGAGTTTGAGAACGTGATCATCTTCGAGGCAACCGATGGTGTCTATCCGTTCTTTGACAAGAAGACTCCTGAAGAAATCAGAGAATCCGCAAGACTTTTCTATGTGGCCATGACCAGGGCAAAGAAACGCCTGCACATCACATACGCAGAATCAGTGTCCGGAATCTCCAAATGGGGAAACCCTTACTCTATCGACAAGGAACCCACCCCATTCCTACGCCACATAAAGAACAAATTCCGCTTTTATTAATGTGAATTACATATTTACATTTGTATTCTCATTTATAAAACGAATGATTAACTTCAACCACTGATATAGAAGTTAAGCATGTTTTAAATTTTAAATTATATATCAATATGATAGATACGTTATTATAGAAATAGTTGATAATCAAACAGATTATCCAGAAAGAGTACTGATTGTTAAAGCTAATCCAGTAGAAGAACCAAAAGGTTTTGACTATTTAAGTAAATTGTTCGGTAAAAGTTATTTTACTTTTACAGAATACGAGACAGAAAATACAGAAATCTTTGTTATTCCATTTTCAAATAAGACATTATCTGGATTGATAAATTTATCAAATAAAACTGATGATGAACGATTTTGGATGCCCAATATATCCCAATATACTAAAAAGGATATCTCTTGGAATAACAACGAAAAAAGAACTGTTTGGTTATTTAACTCACTAAACCGCTCATTTGATGTGTCTAATTACCCTACGCCGTATTTACGTACAAATAAAAAAGAAAACCTATTTGCTTATCCAATTATTAGCCATGGTGATGAAGACTTCGTTATTTCTCATGTATACCTTATAATGGAACTCCATTTTCTATAGAAAATGAGGTTGTAAATAATGAAGACAGTGAATATGGTATTCTGCTTCATTATATTACAGGTGATAATATGTGCTCAATATACGGTTATGAAATCAATGACATGTATAATGAAAGATTTAGCCATAGGATTGTATTTTTTAAAGGTTTAGCATTAGATACATAATTAAATTATATCCTAAAGCTGTAGGGGCATTTTCAATTATCCCTGGTGGTATTATTGAGAACAATAAAGAGCATTGTTTCACATTTATCATTACTGAAGATAAATTTACACCAGACCTGCCTCAAAACTTTTCCATTGATGCATATAAGCATCATTATCACCTAATCTGATCAATTTAAGAAGAACTGATATCCTACTGGTTTTATTATCGACATACTATGGCTATTCACTTAAAGATCTAAGCGATAATTTTAATTGGAACATATTTAAAAGTAGAGATATTGATAGTAAAGAGGAACAGGAAATCCTTAATTATTTGTATCCAAATGAGTATCCATCAGTATATACCGAAGAGGAAATTTGCTATGCTGAGTTTATTAATAATTGTATATGTATTGCCAATGTCAATAACTATAGTCATGGTATGGATGCTGATACACTTATTAAGAACTATAATCGTATAATAAATTATCTGAAGGCTTTTCCTTCTTTCCTTTCCAATGTGCCTTTAATGCAAGAAGTATATGTTGCAAGGGGTATATATTTTACAGCATCTCATTTCAATGATTCTAGAATTAATGGATTTTTATTTATTTCTGCATTTTACATATTAAGTAAGGCAATAAGTAATACTAGACTTGTTTTTCTTAATTATTTGAGATATAGTTTACTTGAAGAAAGGTATGATGCAGCCTTTTCAATTATTTCTGAATTATTTCCGTATGCAGATAATGAAGAAATCGAAGATAAAATAAATGATATACTGATAACCGATTATTTAATTGTAAAAAAATATATTCCAAATTATATATCAGATAGAAGTATATCTGCTCAAAAATGTAGAAATATAATAAGCAATCAATACTGTGATTATAGTAGTCAACAAATAATAAATTATTTGTCCAATATTCTCGAAGAGACAATAGAGGCTACAAATAATTACGTAAAAGTTTCCAATATTCAAAGTTGATAAAAGAATAATAACTCTGAGTAAGGATTGAGAAAATATATATGAAACCCAATAAAAATAGGATATATTGTCTTGGTTGCCGAAAACATAAGATGCTATTTGAAGAAAAGAAGAATGCCGATAACTTTATTCGATTCAATCAGGAAATTATTTTAGAAGAATCTGGCAAAGCTCCTGTTCGTAGCTATTATTGTGTATTTTGCTCCGGTTGGCATGTAACCAGTAATCCTTCTCTAGAACATGGTGAGGAACAGGATAAGCGTGATATGGATCTTATAGAAAACACTATTTCCGTCAAACATGATATTTCGTCATTTAATATGGCTATCAATCAAAAAATTATTGAAATAAAAAGAGCCATATACTTATCCATTGATAGCTTTGATTTCTATAAGGAATATGAGTATTGTAGATTATTACTTCCTGAATTCTTACGCATTAATCCATGCGCATCAAAATCAAAGTTACTTCAGCAGATATATATGGTTTCTGATGTCCTATCTACATTTACTGAAATTAAATTAATGGATATATCAGAGCTGAAAAGATTTTTAGTGACTCTCAATTCTGATTCAGAAAAAGTGACATTAATAAAACGATATGCAATAAGTAAATTAATAGACTTGTCGTTAGATGAATGCTCCGATTTGTACAAACGAGGGGAAACGCATCAGGCTTTGAAAATCAAGGAAGAACTATTTATTATGCTAAATGACATTAATGGTGTAGGCATGAAGAAATTCAAGCAAAAGTATAAGAGTAAAATCAATGATACTTTCAATAGACTTTCATACTTAACTCATAATATGTCTTGTTCTGAAGAAGAAAATTATAAAAAGGAGCTACTATTCTTAATCAATAATCTGGTAATTATAAATGATAAATTTGATAATTTAGAGTTTAGTAAATGTAGGGATATGGTTTATAGTGGTATCTCTAAACTTTCTACACTACCTAAGGACAAAAATGTAGAATTAGTATTAAGTCACTACCAAAAATGGGCAAATACACTTGAAAGGATTTAGTTATTTTTCTAAGATATTATTTATAAACAATCAAATGAGTTTCAAATATAATGAATTTAAAACGCAAGAAGAGATTGATTCTTTCTTTGGTAAAATATGCGAACAGATTAGGGATGTAAGGAATCTTGATGAATATATCATTGATTGGTACAAGAAGGATGGTATAAAAATCTATGGTTATTTCTATAAGAATTCTAGAATGTTAATATGTTATGGTCAAATTGTTACTCCTGAACAAATTGACCAGCAAAGCAAACCTGGTATTTTTGCGAAATTACCATCTTATGGTTCTAGCAGAAAATATATAGGGCTTAAAGACCATTTAGGTAATGACGTATTAGTAAACAGTTACGAAGAGATAAAACTCTTCTACGAGACTGATTTATATGCTTATTTTTCAATAATAAAAAATGGGAAATTTGGTATATTCAGATACTCATTAAACTCATCGGAAGTTATAGTTTCTCCAAAATACGATTCAATTTTTGATGCGCATGAATATACTTGGGGATATATTATTGACAACAATGTAGGATTTATGACTACATCAGGCCAACAGATAACTGAAGCTAAATATATAAACGAGGTAGGTTTTAATATCTTCATTGATGGTAAGGCTTTGACTCAATTAAATAAGCCCGACACTTGTAAGGTTTATATTGATCATTACGGTAATATAATTGAGCATTATTATGAAGATGAATCACTTTTCCCTAAATATTATGAAGACGATTATCCATTTAATGATTATCCCGACAGATTAGATGCGTATGAAGGTGACTACTCAAATCTCTGGAATACTGATTAATATATTTGCAATTATATTGTCTTTCATTGGTCTTTTATGTTGTCCGCTTCCTCATACCTGGTCGATATATTCCCATCTGAGAGCCTTTGTTTTTGACGGCAATTTATAAGGGTTAGTGGAAATGAAAGAGTTCCGGCTTACAGCCTTTGCCCTGAAAAAAATAACGATGTCGTCTTCGACTTCCCCAACATTTTTTTCGTTCAAAACTTTTCTAATTCCACCCTCCCGTACCTCGATAAGCCGTAAAAAAGCTCTCAGATGGGGAATGATTCTCTAAAAAAAAAGTCAGCGGACAAAAGAC
>ENA-OQCS01001074-OQCS01001074.1-human-gut-metagenome-genome-assembly--contig:-NODE-1074-length-14661-cov-2.923559_pt1 | contig 14661 bp, 17 predicted proteins | sample MGYA00242757_ERZ504575 | MGnify/ENA primary metagenome ERZ504575 (study PRJEB26092, sample SAMD00036297) | human gut metagenome | host: Homo sapiens | study: EMG produced TPA metagenomics assembly of...
TGGCGCTGCTAAAAGAATGCTCATCCCTTCGCTCTCAAAAAAACGGATCATTGTATTAATTGTCGTTGTTTTTCCCGTTCCCGGTCCTCCGGTCAACACAAGCAAACCGTGTTTGATCGACTCAATCACCGCTGTATGCTGCTTAGGATCCAATTTGATCTCTTCTGCCCGCTCCACTTTACAGAGCCGTCTTTCCATCATTTCCTCCGGCATATCACAATTTATATTCAAATCATGAAGCATTTTCGCCGTATTCAATTCCATATAATAATAATGTGCCGGGTAAATCCTGATTCATTTTCATTTTTGTTTTCATTGACACATTCTTTCATAACCACTTTTTTCTCAATGCACAGATCCATCACATGCTTTTCTATATCGTCAATCTCCACTTCCAAAAGCGTTCTTGCACGACGTAAAAGTTCCTCCTGAGGAAGATAGATATGCCCTTCTCCTACTGCCTGCTGCAATGTATAAAACAGTCCGCTTTTAATCCGGTAATCGGAATCTGTATGGATTCGATGCGTGCCGCAATCTCATCTGCGGTACGAAATCCGATCCCCTCAATATTATCCGCAAGTTCATACGGATTTTCTTCCATCACTTTGTATACACGCATACCATAATGATTATATATCTTTGCTGCCAATTTCGCAGAATTCCATACTTTTGAAGATAGATCATTGCCTTTCGCAAATCCTTTTTATCTTCTAACTGTGATGAAATCTCTCTTGCTTTACGCTCGCTGATTCCTTTGATTTCGGCAAGACGCTCCGGTTCTTCTTCTATGATACGAAAAGTATCTTCTTTAAACTTCCTGACAATACGTCCCGCCAGAGCCGCCCCGATTCCTTTAACGGCTCCCGATCCAAGATACCGTTCTATGGATACGAGATCTTCCGGTTCTTTCACAACGTGAGACATTACCTTCAACTGATTTCCATACACACTATGAGTCACATACTCCCCCGTTATTTCCAACAGTTCCCCTTCTGTAATGTAATTAAAATTCCCCACACAGGTCACTTCTCCGTCATCATTTTCCAAATGAAACACTGTATATCCGTTTTCTGCATTCCGAAACACAATGTGACCTACATATCCCGTAACTTTTTCCACAGATCTTTCCTCTTTCCGTTATTGTTTTCCACAATATTTCGCTTTATATCCACATTATAACAGGGATGTGCCGTATTGCTCACATCCCTGCTCCTTCTCTCTCTTTGCCAAATCAGCTCTTCACGTCAGACTTCGCCCCGTCCGCTCATAAATTCAACAAATTGTCCTGTTCCGATCGCAACAACTTTCATCGGATCTTCCGCTGTCATCGTGTTAATGCCTGTCCTCTCCTCGATCAATTCCTCTAATCCGCGAAGCATAGAACCTCCGCCTGTCAAAACGATTCCACGGTCAAGTATATCTGCCGACAACTCCGGCGGAGTCTGCTCCAATACCGCTATCACAGCTTCAACAATCTGCCCGGTGGCTTCCCTCAAAGCCTCCTCTGTCTCCGAAGAAGTTACCGTAACAGTTTTCGGTAATCCTGTTACAAGGTTTCTTCCCCTAACCTCCATAGTCTCTTCCTCTACAAGAGGATATGTTGTTCCTATCTTTATCTTTATATCTTCCGCCGTTCTTTCACCGATCAGAAGATTATGTTTTTTACGCATATAACGGACGATTGCCTCATCAAAATCATCTCCCGCCACCTTAATCGATGTATTCACAACAGTGCCGCCCAGTGAGATTACCGCAATATCCGCAGTACCTCCGCCGATATCTACAATCATATTCCCACATGGCTTTGCAATATCAATTCCCGCGCCAATCGCGGCCGCTACAGGCTCTTCAATCAAGTGCACTTCCCGCGCACCTGCCGCATAAGTAGCCTCTTCTACCGCTTTCTTTTCCACTTCTGTGACACCACTGGGCACACAGATACTAATACGCGGTTTTTTGAATGTTCTCTTACCAAGCGACTTCGGACAAAATATTTGATCATCTTTCTGTCACTGTATAATCCGAAATCACGCCCTGCCTGAGAGGACGAACCGCAACGATATTCCAGGCGTCCTTCCGAGCATCAGTCTCGCTTCTTCCCCGATCGCTTTGATTACATTCGTATCTCTGTCAAACGCGACAACTGATGGTTCTTTCAAAACGACTCCTTTGCCGCGGACATAGACAAGCACACTGGCTGTTCCCAGATCTATTCCGATATCTACCGACATATTCCATTCTCCCTTCTAAATCTTTATACTCTTTTCCCGCTGACATCTCCTCAAAAACGAAAATGTCTGTATCTCTCCCCAAACAGGTCTTATCATTCACATATTTCCAGACCGGATGATACCCCTGCATCCAATCTGCATTCTTTAGTATAATCGACTCAACAAAAAATGAAAACCCTTTTTTTTAATTACATGATACTTTTTACAACTTTTTTATAATTTTTATTGTAACAGTTCAGCCCTACAGTGTACGGAAAGCACAAAACATGCTCTCATGTTTTCGCTAACGGACATCTGTATGCGACAAGCGCACATTTATGAGCGAAACAGTGGCGCCGGCCACAATAAGCACACAGCGTGATTTTATGAATGGCGCAGACTGAACTGTTATTTTTTATAACTACAGTGTTTTCTACAGCATCTTCTTTATATACTTCCCTGTATAGGAATTTTCATTCTCTGCCACATCTTCCGGTGTTCCGTGTGCAACGACCGTACCACCGCGTTCTCCGCCTTCCGGACCGATATCAATAATGTAATCTGCTGTTTTTATAACATCCAGATTGTGTTCGATTACAATAACCGTATTTCCGTCATCTGTCAGACGCCGCAAGATCTCCGTCAATTTATGCACATCCGCAAAATGAAGTCCTGTCGTCGGCTCATCCAAAATATACACAGTTTTTCCTGTACTCCGTTTACTAAGTTCCGTTGCCAGCTTAATGCGCTGTGCTTCACCTCCGGACAATTCTGTAGAAGGCTGTCCGAGACGGATATAAGAAAGACCTACATCGTTCAATGTCTCTATCTTGCGCCTGATACTCGGAACATGAGCAAAAAATTCCAACGCCTCTTCCACTGTCATGTTGAGAATATCATAAATCGTTTTCCCTTTATATTTTACTTCCAAAGTCTCTCGATTATATCGCTTTCCCCCGCAAACTTCACACGGAACATATACATCAGGCAAAAAATGCATTTCGATTTTAAGAATGCCGTCTCCCGAGCACGCCTCGCAGCGTCCGCCTTTCACATTAAAACTAAACCGCCCTTTCTTATATCCGCGCGCTTTTGCATCCGGAGTTGCCGCAAACAAATCTCTTATCAGATCAAACACACCTGTATAGGTTGCCGGATTTGACCTTGGGGTTCGCCCGATCGGCGACTGATCGATATCAATCACCTTATCTACCTGATCTAACCCTTCTATTTTTTTATGTTTTCCCGGAATTGTTCTCGCGCGATTCAAATCACGTGCAAGCCTTTTATACAAAATTTCATTTACAAGAGAGCTTTTTCCCGAACCTGAAACTCCGGTAACACAAGTCATAACTCCAAGAGGAAATGACACATCGATATTTTTCAAGTTGTTTTCCCGGGCGCCGACCACCTTCAACCATCCCTTAGGCTGTCTGCGCTCTTGCGGAACCGGAATTTTGATCCTTCCCGATAAGTATGCGCCTGTAATCGAATTTTCATTTTTCATGATCTCTTTCGCATTTCCGACGGCAACAACCTCGCCTCCGTGTTCTCCCGCTCCCGGTCCTATATCTACAATATAATCCGCCTCCATCATTGTATCTTCGTCATGCTCTACGACTATCAGCGTATTTCCCAGATCACGAAGATGCTTTAATGTTGCAAGAAGCTTGTCATTATCCCGCTGATGAAGTCCTATACTTGGCTCATCCAAAATATATGCTACTCCCACAAGACCCGATCCGATCTGCGTTGCCAGACGGATTCTCTGCGCCTCACCGCCTGAAAGTGTTCCGGTAGCGCGGGCCAACGTCAAGTAATCAAGTCCCACATCCATAAGAAATTTGATCCGAGCTCTGATTTCTTTCAAAATCTGCCCTCCGATGAGCATCTGTGTTTCTCCTAATACAAGCTCTTCAAGAAAATTTTGCAATTTTCCGATAGACATCGACGTTACTTCTGCAATATTTTTTTCTCCGACGGTTACCGCCAAAGCTCCCGGTTTCAGACGTTGCCCGTGGCATGCCGAACACGGAGTTATGTTCATAAATGTCTCATATTCGGCTTTCATCGTCTCCGAACCGGTTTCTTTATATCTGCGCTCTACGTTTTTAATCAACCCTTCAAACGCAACATCATAAACGCCTTCGCCTCTCTGGCCTTTATAAAATACTTTCACCTCTTTCCCGTTTGTGCCATGAAGAATAATATCATGAATCTTCTTCGGATATTTTTCAAACGGTGTGTCCAGATCAAATTGATACTCTCTGCACAGCGCCTGAAGTATCGCATGAGTAAAACTTGATTTGTCTGTACAAGACTGCCACCCTAATACCGCTATTGCACCTTCATTAATCGACAATGACGGATCCGGAATCATCAAATCCTCTGAAAACTCCATCTTATATCCTAATCCATAACATGTCGGACATGCCCCAAAGGGATTATTAAATGAAAAACTTCTTGGTTCGATCTCTTCGATACTGATCCCACAATCCGGACAGGAAAAGCTCTGACTGAAATTCAACATCTCCCCGCCGATCACATCTACACTGAGCAAACCTTCCGATAAATGCAGAACACTTTCCACAGAATCTGTTAACCTCTTCTCAATCCCCTGTTTTACGATCAATCGGTCAACAATAATCTCAATATTATGTTTCAAGTTCTTGTCAAGAATAATCTCTTCCGTCAATTCGTACATATTTCCGTCTACACGTACACGCACATATCCGCTTTTCTTTGCTTTTTCCAATAATTTTGCATGTGTTCCTTTCCGGCCTCTTACGACCGGAGCAAGAAGCTGGATTTTCGTTCCTTCCGGCATTGACATAATTCGATCAACCATCTGATCGACTGTTTGCTTTGAAATTGCTTTTCCACATTTAGGACAATGAGGAATTCCGACTCTTGCATATAAAAGTCTGAAATAATCATAAATTTCAGTCACTGTTCCGACCGTAGATCTCGGATTGTGATTTGTCGACTTTTGATCAATGGAAATTGCAGGCGACAGTCCCTCTATGCTTCCACATCCGGTTTCTCCATTTGCCCCAAAACTGTCTTGCATAGGAAGATAATGATTCCATATATCTTCTCTGCCCTTCTGCATAAATCGTATCAAACGCGAGGGAAGATTTGCCCGAACCGCTCAATCCTGTAAGTACAACAAGTTCGTTCCGGGGAATGTCCACATCTATATTTTTAAGATTATTCTCATTCGCTCCCCTTATTTTGATATATTTCCGAACATCCATTTTCGTACTCATAATCCGTCTTTTTCCTCCCTGTAGTCATATTTTATTTTGTATTTTATCCTTCTATTTCATTCAACATTTTTTTCAATTCTGTCAACTTATCCCGCAATTCTGCCGCGCTTTCAAAATTCAGTTCTGCCGCCGCTTTCTTCATCTGTTTTGTAAGATCGGCAATCAGCTTTTTAAGTTCTTTTACGCTCATAGATTCCGGATCTTTTTCCAGTTTCAGCTCCTCTGCCGCAACTTTTTTAGAAATACTGATCAGGTCGCGTACTGATTTTTGAATCGTCTTTGGTGTGATACCATGCTCTTCATTATATTTCATCTGAATCTCACGACGCCGTTTTGTTTCATCGATCGCCAGCTGCATAGATTCCGTTATCTTATCCGCATACATAATAACATGCCCTTGTGCATTACGCGCCGCACGTCCTATTGTCTGTATCAATGACGTTTCCGAACGCAAAAATCCTTCCTTATCCGCATCCAATATCGCTACAAGCGTAATTTCCGGAATATCCAGACCTTCTCGCAAAAGATTGATTCCCACAAGCACATCAAATACATCTAAACGCATATCACGAATAATCTCTGTACGTTCCAGTGTATCCACATCCGAATGCAAATATTTCACACGAATTCCCACCTCACGCATATAATCCGTCAAATCTTCTGCCATCCGCTTTGTCAGAGTTGTTACGAGAACTTTATTCTTTTGGGAAATTTCTTTGTTTATTTCCCCGATCAGATCGTCTATCTGACCTTCTACAGGACGCACGACAACTTCCGGATCGAGCAGTCCGGTCGGACGAATCACCTGTTCCACACGGAGAAGCTCATGTTCTTCTTCATATACTCCCGGTGTTGCAGATACAAATAACGCCTGGTTGATCTTGCTCTCAAATTCTTCAAAGTTCAGCGGACGGTTATCCTTCGCAGACGGAAGACGAAATCCATAATCTACCAAGGTAGATTTTCTTGATTGATCTCCGTGATACATACCTCCGATCTGAGGAATGGTTTTATGCGATTCATCAATCATAATAATAAAATCATCCGGGAAATAATCTATCAATGTATATGGCGCCTGCCCGGGACTAAGTCCTGCCAAGTGCCGCGAATAGTTTTCGATTCCGGAACAAAATCCGGTTTCTTTCAACATTTCAATATCAAAATTTGTTCTCTCTGCAATTCTCTGCGCTTCCAAAAGTTTATCTGCATGTTTAAACTCCTTCACACGCTCATCCAGTTCTTTTTCTATATCATTTACAGCACGCTTTATGTTTTCTTTATCCACCACATAATGTGACGCCGGGAAAATCGCCACATGTGACAATTCGTCTTTGACCTCTCCTGTCAAAATATCAATTCCGTAATCCGCTCAACTTCATCTCCGAAAATTCGATACGAATCGCCACATCGCTCTCATACGCCGGTATGATCTCCACCACATCGCCGCGAACACGGAAAGTTCCGCGGTGAAAATCCATGTCATTACGGTCATACTGGATTTCTATCAATTTTGCCATAACCTCGTCTCTGTCTTTTGTCATGCCCGGGCGTAAAGAAATCACCATATTCTGATAATCTACAGGACTTCCCAAACCATAAATACACGATACACTGGCAACTATGATCACGTCCCGCCGTTCCGTCAATGCCATTGTGGCAGATAAGCGAAGCTTGTCAATCTCATCATTGATGGAAGAGTCTTTGGCAATGTATGTGTCCGAGGACGGAACATAAGCTTCCGGCTGGTAATAGTCGTAGTAGGATACAAAATATTCTACTGCGTTATCGGGGAACATCTCCTTGAATTCTCCGTAGAGCTGTGCAGCAAGTGTTTTATTATGAGCGATGACCAGTGTCGGCTTTTGTAATTGCTGGATCACGTTTGCCATCGTAAAAGTCTTTCCAGAACCCGTAACCCCCAGTAAAGTCTGGCATTGGTTGCCTTCCTTGAAGCCTTTCACAAGCTCTGCAATCGCCTGTGGCTGGTCTCCGGTTGGCTCATATGGGGCTTTCAATTTGAACTCATTCATGGTAAATCCCTCCATTGTGACTTTTACTATGACCAATATCAGCCAAAAATTCGTATCCGGATTGTAACGAAAAGCTCATTTTTATGGTGAATAGATGTCGTTTTCACCTCGTTACGAATAAAAGTCACAAAACTGATTTTTGCGGATAAAACAGCACTCGGAAATACCTGATGATACCAGGCTCCGGTTCTGTCATATTTTACTGTTTGTTCTTGTAACAGTCCCTATTATATCAGACATTTTTTTGAAAGTATATAGATGAAAGCAAGAAAAAGTACAAATGTTCGATTCTCATTTGTACTTTTCTATCCTACTACTATTCTATTTTTTATCATGCTGCGTTGAAATATTCCTCCAGAATTAAGTCTATTTCAATCACTTCTGAATAATCATAATACTGATTTTTCCGCTCTTTTGGAATAACTTCTTCAATAAATGGTTCCAATACATCCAGACAGTCTTCTATGATTTCCTGCGTATCTCCATAGACATCTACTGATATGATTTCCTTAGCATGTCCCAATAAATGCGAAACACCTTTTGAATTAAAGCTATTCTTCAGCAAAATAGTTGCATAGGTATTTCTCAACTGGTGAAAATGAATATCAGGCAAATCCAAGGATTTCAACAAGTCTTTATAGTATTTCTGATGAAAACCTTTACTCCTTGGATTCCCATATGTAGAAGAACAAATATAATTCCAGTCCCGGAACTCTTTTGGTCTGCGTCTGCGGTTCTTCTCATAGGTTTTCCGTTCTTCCAGAATGGCTTCAAATACATAATCCGGTATTGGAAGTTCACGCACACCAGCAGGTGTTTTTGTTTTTATTTCCTGCTTTGTCAGCATCTTAGGTGCACAGTCTTCTGCTTTACTGTTTGGCTTCTTTCCCAACTGACGCTCGACTCTCAACGTCCTGTGAATTGTAATCGACATCACTGTTATTTCAGACCATTTATTTCACTTCTTCTAAGTCCCATCAATACCGCAAACAGAATTTGCATATGAATCGGTGTCTCCTTGCTTGCCTCGATCAACCGAAGCACCTGCGGAAGTGTCAATGTTTTCTTCTCGTCAATTTTCAGACACGATACTCTGTCTTTTTTATTTTTTCGGTAAATTGATTCCCTTCGCTGGATTTGTTGCCAGTACATTTTTGTTAAATGCATACTCCAATGATGTTTTCATGATCGTCCTGACATTTTTCGCAACTGATTCGTACTTTTCTGCAACTGTATTATATAATTTTCTGATATAACCCTGATTCAGTGTAGACATATACATTTTTCCAAGCTGTGGAACAATATAATTCCTAATGGCACTTTTGTAAGTTGTATATGTGTCGTCTGTTATTCGGGGACGCATAATATCTTCCAGCCAGAAGATCATAAACTCCTCTACCCGGATTTTCCCATACACAATATAGGTTCCGGTATGTAGCTGTCCAATGACTTCATCACGAAATGCATTGGCTTCTCTTTTGGTCGTGAATCCCGCATGTTGCTGCGTCTTTGTACTTTCGTCTGCAAACGTCAGCAACACACGAAATCCATATCCCTTTTTGATTGTTGTCACCGAATAGACCTTATATTCTACATATTTCTTAAAATCAAAGGTCTTATGCATGGCTATCCCTCCGTTCCGGTTTGTTGTGGTACAAACGTATTATTTACAAACGCAATAATCTTATCCTGCTCGTCCATAATCTCACAATAGTATTCATAAGTTGTATGAACGGAACTATGTCCTAACAGACCAGATATTTTAAACAAAGGAACTCCAAGCTCGATCAAAATGGTCGCAAACATGTGTCTGAGTCCATGTACAGTGATATTGGGCAATCCATTTCTTTTACAGATTTTTGTGAGTGCCTGATTCATTGCTGTCAGCGAACGTGGTTCACCGTTTTCCTGACAAGATACATAATCATAATCCTTGTACGCTACCCCCATATCTGCTTTACGCTTATCAATTAACTGTTGTCTGTGTTTCACTTCCCGCATCACCACTTTCGGAACTCTTAATATCCGGTAACTGTTCTCCGTCTTTGGATTCCGTTCGATAACAGCATATTCCGTAATCGTAAATTCCTGTTCTTTCACTTTAAGATTTCCGACAATCTGTCTGCTGATTCTGACCGTCTGCTTTTCAAAATCAAAGTCCTGAAACTTCAATCCAAGGATTTCTCCTTTTCGTAATCCACAAAACAGTCCCAGTAAAATTTCCAGATACCAAGGATTCTTGCTCGCAGCTTCAAGAAAAACCTTCAATTTTTCTTTGCCTAATACCCTTACCTTTGGTTTTGCTCTCGGATATGGCTTTGTCTCAGGCATTGGATTATAGCTTATGAACTTATCTCCTGCTGCATCTTTCATGGCGATACTCAGAAGTTCCCGCCCTTATTTCCTGCTGAAGGACAGATTTTGCAACACGTTCCAGTAGAGCATCTAAATACTCTACTGAAATGTATTTTAATTTGATATCTGCTTCCATACTCGGAAGAATCAGATTATATAACGTATATGCTCCAACCATCCTCGTGGTTGTCTCAATTCTCGGACTGAAAATATTTTAAACCAATATTCCAGATAATCTCCAAGCATTACATCTGTCTTTTGCATTTTTGCAATCTGGAGATCTCTCTGCTTCTTCTGGTATCTCTTTTCATATTCCCAGTAACTTTTCTCCGCTTCTTCCGGCGTTTCAAAGCCGCCTTTTTTCCCATATTTTGTCGTCAGATCGTCCTGCAGCTCTTTGATTCTGTGATACCATGATTTTCCTTCAAAAAAGACAACTCTCTTTTCCTTTGACATTGTCTCTTGCTGCGTTTCTTTCTGTTTCATTCTGCTCTCACTCTTTCTCTCTCCTCGTCTCCATTCAGCCACTTATCAAAAGAATTGCATGGGATACGATAAGATCTGCCAATCTTCAACACCCGGAATGGTTTTCTATCATAATAAACATTTTCTATAAATTCATACGCTTGGAGCGTCCCAGCCCAAGCAAATTCTGAACATCTTCTACTTTATATACTTCTTTTCCACTTCATTCTCTATCATTGCCATGACGTTATCCTCCTCGTCCTAATCTTTGCGCTTCACTACCGGTAGTTTTTAGCTGTGTAACATCTAAAAACGTTACACCACTAAGATATCCATTTTCGTCTGCATCGTCCAATGTGCGAATTTTCAAATCGCACACTTGACTTTTACGTGTTACTTGTTCTTTCTTCCTATATAATAGTCGTACCCATTCCGGACATACAGAACATACAAGTATCCTTATATCGCTGTTCTGGATTCACTCGCCGGATATAATGTCCCGGCACATCATAAAAATTGCCTGCACATACTCTGCACAGGCTCACGACTAACGGTTTTTCAATTATCTTCGGTATCCCGGTACTTCTCCTGATTGCTTTATTGATTTTCTCCATTTCAGTGCGGTCTAAGGTACACACATAATTTTCCAACCGTCTTTTATCCAAAGTTCTAAGCTGCTCCAACAGCACTACAGAATCTTTTTCTAACCCTTCCATTTCCGGGACTGCAATGTGTGTTGGCAGTTTCATTTTTTCTTTACTAGTAATTGCTGCCACAATCACTGTCGGACTGTATTTATTTCCTATATTGTTCTGAATCACCAGCACCGGACGATAACCGCCCTGTTCACTTCCAAATACAGGATCAAGGTCGGCGTGATAAATATCCCCACGCCTGACGTTCCTATCTTCCATCTTTGCTATATCTCCTCTCGTCTTTCTAACTGTTGTTATCCCTAAATATGTAAAATACAAGCCTATTTGTCCCCGACGCCCCGACTTGTAATTGGGAAATCATCAGACGGCTGACTGCTAATCAGCTCCACAGGATTTTATCTAAAATAAATATATGGGATTGGGAGTTTTCCTCTCCAGGGATCTCCTGAAGCTGCCCTCACTTGTTGCGGCATCAAAGAAATATTTTGTATACACGACTTTATGACCGGACAGGAGTATCATTATGCCTGTTGTCTGTCATCGCCCTGCCAGAAGCAATCTGACAGTTATAACCAGATATTTTTCGCTCAACAGTCCGGGTAATACAAACTGAAACCAAAAGGAAGTATACGGGTGGGATTTCGCTGTCTTTACCCAGCCTGTGTTATGGCGTATTTGTTAATGTGGCTTACGCTCATCACGATAACAACAGGAATGTGCCTGATGAATGTATATGAATTTGTCAAGGTTCGTCCCGCTCCCCAGTATTTTCGTGACAAAAGAAGAAACAGGCGGATCAGAATATTTCTCTTTCCACCTGTTTCCTCACTTAAACGCTATTTTTCAACCCACTATCTCAAAATCTTTTTCAAATTTCTGATTGCTGCTTTTACAGACTTTGCTACCATCTGAAAAGAGCAGCCTTCTTCCTGTGCAATCTGCTCATAATTCTTATCTTCAAAATAATACTTCATCAATCGTCTTCTCTGAATTTCCGACAACTGCTGAATTGCACTATGTAAACGTTCCGCTTCCAGTTTATTCAGAACCGTATCCTCTACACCTTCCTCCTTCTGAAATACCCGTTCATATAAACTGGAATCCCAGATTTCTGACTGTTCCAAATGCCTGTCCACAACATTCATATGCGACACATCCTGCAATTCAAACGTATTAAAAGCCTCATATACATTCTTTCCTATTTCCAAATCCTTGTACTCTTTTTCACCATTGCGAAATGAAACATAATATTTTCCGTCCTTCTCATAGATTTCATATGGGTTGTATTTATCTTTTCTTCTTTTTGGCTGTCTGCTTCCATGTCCTTTCCTCCAATCTGAATTTTTTTGAATTCAGATCAGTAGGTGGGGCACGAATACGAACAATCGTCCTTGTTAGGAATTGTTCATTCTCAATATTTAGGTAACCAAAAAAATGCCCTGACAGACATAGGTCTTCAGAACGATTTCATTACTTACTATTAAATTTTCACCACATACTTGTGATATATAGTTCACTTTTCTTTGCAAAAACAAACGCATACGATAAAATACAATCTATATATCAACCTTTCCACACATCATGCAAGATTGAATATGACTAATATAATAAAATCCTTCCAACAGTTTAGCGTCCATTTTCTTCCTAACATGTTCAAAGGATAAAAGCATGCGAAAAAACCTTTGAATACTGCGTTTTTTTATATGCAACATTCAAAGTTTCATTATATAAAATTTTATAAAAACTATCCGTCAAAAATATTGAAAAAGGAAAGATGAAAAATTCAATATAGCCTCTTCTACACTCTTTCTTTCATCTTCCCTCCAACTAAATATTTTTGATATTTCTAAACCTTCGATAATTACTCAAACTAGGAACTTAAATATATTTGTTTCAAACATTATAAACACCGAGCTACATACTGTATTTATTTTTTTTAACAAATTCTTTTAATCTCTCAAAAGTTTCTGCGCTAATATCGTGTTCGATCCGGCAGGCATCAACCTCCGCCGTTTCAGGATTAACGCCTATAGATATAAGTTGCTTCGTTAAAAAGCAATGGCGTTCGTAGATTTTTTCAGCCACATTCCGGCCAAGTTCGGTCAGATGTAGATAATGGTTTTCGTCTGTTGTCAGAAAGCCGCCCTCCCGTAAAGTTCCTACTGCGTAACATACGCTGGGTTTTGAAACCTCCATATACCGGGCGACATCCACGGAACGCACCATACCAAGCTTCTTTTGAAGTATAAGCACGGCCTCCAAATAATCCTCTCCGGCAGTATGAAGTTTCATAGGCAGCTCCTTTCGCCATTAAGCAAGACTCCAGCCAGCCGCACTCTTTCGGATATTGACGAAATCCTGATAGATACCGGGCTGTTTCAAAAGTTCCTCATGGTTTCCTTGCTGTGCAATCTGGCCGTTGTCTATAACTAAAATCTGATCGGCGTTCTGGATGGTATTCAGACGGTGAGCAATTACAAGCAGGGTCTTTCCCTTCACCAATTCGGAAATGGCCTCCTGAATATAGCTTTCATTGTCCGTATCCACACTTGCGGTAGCTTCGTCCAAAATGACGATAGGTGCATCTTTCAGAATACAGCGGGCAATCGAAATGCGTTGCTTTTCGCCACCGGAGAGTGTTGCGCCGCCCTCACCAACTACCGTCTGGAATCCATCGGGCAAATCCATAATGAAATCATAGCAGCGGGCTTTTCTGGCAGCCTCATAGACTTCTTCTTCCGTGGCATCCGGCTTTCCCATGCTGATATTGTTGTAAATGGTGTCCTGAAACAAATACACACGCTGGAATACCATGCTGATCTGATCCATCAATTCCGACAGAGGTACATTGCGAATATCCACACCCCCTATCATCACATTGCCGGATTTCACATCCCAAAGCCGCGCCAGCAGGTTTGCAATGGTGGACTTACCGCCGCCGGACGGTCCAACCAGCGCCGTCATAGAATTTTTCTTCATGGCAAAGCTGATATGGTGCAAAACCTCTTTATCCTGATAAGCAAATGTAACATCGTTGAACTGGACTTCTGGCTGTCCCGGCTGTGCCTGAGCCGGAATATGCTGCTTACCGTTGTCGGGAAGTTCTGGTTCATCCAATACCGCTTCAATACGATCAAGGGCAGCGTTCATAACTGTCAGTCTGGATGCTTCGCCATAGAGAGCCTTCAACGGCCAAAAGATCAAATACAAACAGCAGAACACCCAACACATAAGCCAAAGAAAGCGCACCGCTCTGTTCCAACACAATAGACAGGCCGAAAATTGCCGCAATACCAATACCGTAAAGGATATTCAGCCCCATTGTCCACGGCGTCATTTTCCGTTCAAAGTCAAGCGATGTGTTTCTGGAACGCTTGAAATTGCCGGACAATTCTTCGGATTTTTCTCCAAGCAAGTTATAGCTCTTAATAACACCAATACCCTCTACAAAAGACAGCACCGCATCGGTCAGCCGTTCGCTCTGCTCCTGACGGCCTGCTGCTTCTCGCAGAGAAACTTTATTCATCCCCTTAGATACCAGCCATGCCAAAATAGTAACTATTGCGGCGATCAAGCCAAGCTGCCAATTCAGATAAAACATGAGGCCAGCAAAACCAGCGAGGACAGCAGATAGCTCATCATGTTTCCCAGCGTACTCATAGCAACTTCTTCAATG
>ENA-OQCS01001075-OQCS01001075.1-human-gut-metagenome-genome-assembly--contig:-NODE-1075-length-14657-cov-2.231796_pt1 | contig 14657 bp, 22 predicted proteins | sample MGYA00242757_ERZ504575 | MGnify/ENA primary metagenome ERZ504575 (study PRJEB26092, sample SAMD00036297) | human gut metagenome | host: Homo sapiens | study: EMG produced TPA metagenomics assembly of...
TAATTGCACCATTGTCACCGGTATTCTGGTGAGACATATGTGCCACACGGTAGATAACGGGATCACGCATATTGATATTCGGTGATGCCATATCGATGCGGGCACGCAGTACCTTGGAGCCGTCCTCGTACTTTCCGGCCTTCATATCCTCGAACAGTGCCAGATTCTCTTCTACGCTTCTTACGCTGCCGGGATCCTCCTTGCCGGGTTCGGTCAGGCTTCCTCTGTACTCACGGATCTGCTCTGCGCTTAAGTCAGAGACATACGCCTTGCCCTTTTTGATCAGCTTTACGGCTGCCTCATACATCTGGTCAAAATAGTTGGATGCGAAGAAGAGGCGATCCTCCCAGTCCGCGCCCAGCCACTTTACATCTGCCTTGATGGACTCCACGAATTCAGACTTTTCCTTGGTGGGGTTAGTATCATCAAACGCAGGTTGAATTTGCCGTTGTATTTCTGAGCCAGACCATAGTTCAGCAGAATACTCTTGGCATGTCCGATGTGAAGATATCCGTTGGGTTCGGGAGGAAAACGGGTATGTACGGTATCATATACACCCTCCGCCAGATCCTTGTCGATGATCTGCTCTATGAAATTCTTAGATTCCTTCACTTCTGCGGAATCTACGATTTCTTTTTCCAGTTCGCTCATGGTAATATCCTTGCCTTTCGTTTACTTAATACTGTTTTCGTAACCTTAATCTTACCACACAAGGAAAATTTTATAAACCTTTTTTTGCGATTCTTATGTCATCTCTTCAAAATTATTCAGAAGATTCTGCGCAGGCTCTATGAACATATTGTGCAGATCATCCTCACTGGCCACCAGATAATCTCCGGCTCTGCCCGTCATATAAGCATCCTCATCCAGATGGGGAATACCTTTACTCCCCGCTTCAGTTCAAGGGCATAGATACAAAAAACATCCGTAGGCATATTCATACGGACATATTCCGTCAGTAGATGATTGCTGCCATCCTGCCGTCCTTGACCCTCGGATATATCCCATAGAGCTGCAATATTCCTCCGGCAGGGGCAGATCACACAGTTCCAGGATCCGGTGAAATCTCCCGGCCGGGACCGGATGCAGCTCCCCGGTACGCTCCAGGGTGAAATACCGATCCTGTCTGGTGTCGATATCCATCGTACCGTCCTCGGTACGTATGGATACCACGTTTCCGAGTTCTGCCAGGTCCGCTGCCCTCAGGCAGGCGATCGGCTCTTTCCGCCTGCGGTATTTTTTACCCTCTTTTACAGGAATTTGCGTTCTTTCGCATATACGATCTCAAAATTGTCAAAATACTGCGTCATCCGGTTATTGAAATAAGCCTCAGAATGCAGGGTTGGATATTTTTCCTCATACAGCTTCATGCTGATGTAGCCTCCGGCCTTTTCCACATGGCCGCCGCCGGAACCGATCCCCTCCGAGAGATAATCCGACAATTCACTGGCATTAACCTCCCGGATACAGCTTCTGACGGAGAATTTATATCCGCCGCTGTCCTCGTTATAGACTACACAAGTGTTAACCCCCGCCACCTGAAGCAGGAAATCACTGATCAGTCCCAGCACATTGGGTCACAGGGCTGGGAATGGATCACAGCGACTGGTAATCGTCATTGTAATTACAACGTAACAGTGCCACCCCGGCGATCTCCAGCTCCTTCAGGGAAATATTGGAATTGCGGAACAGGATACCAGATTCTTGTCAAGTTCAGGCTCTCGCGCATATCCATATCCACCGGATTGGACAGCTCCGAGAACTGATTGGTATCATGAACAGCCCATAATACATAGCGGTCCCCAGATCTTTATTTTTCTCCACCGGATAATGCATCTCCTGAAGCATGGTCCATACCAGAGTCGCACAGCTGCCAAGATTAGGTTGTAATCGCATTTTCTCCGTACAGATCACTTCCAGAGGATGATGATCGATCACTGCAATCTCCTCTGCCGGGATTACGGTCACATTGCCGGCACCGTATTGACAGTCCACTGTGATCAGAAGTCCGTCCACCGGCTCCTCGCCGGGATGCGCCAGATATTTCAGCGGAATTCCAAGCTTTTCCACCATCAGCGTCAGGTTTGCCTTTCTCACTTTGTTTTTCCCGGCATACAGCAGTCTCACATCTTTTCCCTGATCACGGAAAAACAATACAATCCAAACCCGGACGCTATCGCATCCGCATCCGGATTGTCATGGCACTGGATCGTGATCCGGTCATATCCCAGCAATTCCTCCAGCATCATTCTCTGCTTTTCTCTGCCCCTCGTCTGTACATAACTACGCTTTCCTCATCTTCCTCGTTGTAATGCTCCCGGTAACCTTACCCAGGCCGTCTCTCTTATTCTATTCAGCAAAACTCCGGATCGCTACTCACATAAAAATGAAATACAGGCAGGTCCTGTTACAGTCCTGCCCGCAAATATCTGTCTTAATGGTGGAACAGACGGATGCCTGTAAACGCCATCACCATGTTATATTTATCGCAGCATGCAATAACATCTGCATCACGCACGGATCCACCGGGCTGTGCGATGTATTTTACACCACTCTTATGAGCTCTCTCGATATTATCGGAGAAGGGGAAGAATGCATCGCTTCCCAGAGTCACATCCTGCATTTTGTCAAGCCATGCTCTCTTTTCCTCTCTGGTAAATACAGGGGGTTTTACCTTGAAGATACCTTCCCAGGTACCGTCAGCCAGCACATCCATGTACTCATCGCCCATGTAGACATCAATGGCATTGTCACGGTTTGCTCTGCCTAAGCTGTCTACGAACTGCAGACCCAGCACCTGGGGAGACTGACGTAAGAACAGTTGTCCGCCTTGCTGCCGGCCAGTCTGGTGCAGTGGATACGGGACTGCTGTCCGGCACCGATGCCGATAGCCTGACCGTCCTTGACATAGCATACGGAATTGGACTGGGTATACTTCAGAGTGATCAGTGCGATTTTCATATCGATCAGGGCACTCTCCGGGATCTCCTTGTTCACAGTCACGATATTGGACAGCAGGTCACCATTGATGTCCAGTTCGTTACGACCCTGCTCAAAAGTGATACCATATACCTGCTTGTGCTCGATGGGAGCGGGCCGGTAGGAAGGATCGATCTGGATGATATTGTAAGCACTTTTTCTTCTGCTTTAACAGCTCCAGTGCCTCGTCGGTATATCCGGGTGCGATGACACCGTCGGATACCTCTCTCTTGATCAGGCGTGCGGTATCTGCGTCGCAGACATCGGATAATGCGATGAAATCACCGAAGGAGGACATTCTATCTGCGCCACGTGCTCTTGCATAAGCACATGCCAGGGGAGACAGCTCTCCCAGATCATCCACCCAGTAGATCTTCGCCAGGGTGTCATTTAAGGGCAGTCCTACCGCAGCACCGGCGGGAGATACATGCTTAAAAGAAGTGGCTGCGGGAAGTCCCGTAGCTTCCTTCAGCTCCTTGACCAGCTGCCAGCTGTTGAAAGCATCCAGGAAGTTGATATATCCGGGCTTGCCGTTCAGGACGGTAACAGGCAGGTCACTGCCGTCTTCCATGAAGATCCTGGAAGGCTTCTGGTTCGGGTTACATCCGTATTTTAACTGAATCTCGTTCATCTTATTTTTCTCCTATTCTACGATATTCACTATTCAGAATCTGCATTCGCAAAACGCCTCTTTGAGGTTTCCTTCTTGCGCTCATTACACATTCTTGTTCACGATCTTAGTCTCGTATTTGCCGGTCTCGATGTCGATGAAACGAACGAACAGGGAGACTTTGTTGTCCTCATTTAAGCTGTTCCACAGCATATCGGTAAATGCATCCATATCATCGGGGATCTCCACTAACTTCGGCTCACCCTGGAAACTGGGCAGGGGATTGCCATCGTGCATGTAAGTATGAATGAAACGTCCCTCTCCGGGAAGGGGATTCTCATAAGCATAGGTAAAACGCAGGCAGGAATCAGGGTTGCCGTTGTCACTCTTCAAAATGGACATGGCGTAATTATACTTGCCGTTCTCGATATGCATGATACCGGAGATTCTCGGTGTATAATTCGGTCCGTCCGGCTCGAATTCTCTGGTGCGCAGGGACTGTTCAAAGGTCAGCTGTTTGTCCATTCCTCGTAATAGTGTCTGTCTGGTCACCGTTGGTCACGATGGTCTTGTTGCCCAGGACACGTACCGGCGCATAGATGATCAGACTGGGATCTTCCAGTTTGGAAGGATCGAAAGCCTGGGTGCGGATACCCTCTCCCTCTGTCACGAACACACGATTGCGGCTGTTAGCACTTCTTCCCATGATAAAATAAGCGGTTACGGCATATTTACCGTTTGCAGAGCGTCCGATCACGATACCTCTGCCGGGATAAGCATTGCTTTTCAGTTCCTGTTCCAGTTGTAACATAGTTTTTCCTCCGTTTATCCTTTAAAATAAAAATCCGCCTAAGCACCAAAAATAGACGGTGCCCAGGCGGTCGGCTTTCACTATTCTACACTCCCTGTGGGTAATCTCCACTGCAGCAGGCTGCGTTCCGCCAGTCGTGTAGCTATATCAATAGTAGCATGGTTCCCCTTATTTTGGCAAGGGTGTTTTGATGATTTTGTTGCTTCCGTAACAGTTCTGCCCAAAGCCTTCATAAAAGCGTCTGCAAGCACCCGATCGTCGCATTTGCTATTCTATGGCTGAACTGTTACTTCACATATTTTGCCTCGAACGCATGTCTCTCCATAGGACGGTCAAAATAGTATCCCTGAATATATTTGACCTTCATGCCCTGCAGCACTTTGAACTGTTCCGGAGTCTCAATACCTTCCACGCAGACACTGACGCCAATGGTCTGTGCCAGCTCTGCCACCATCTTGATAAAGGACTGGGAATAGGCATCCCCCGCCAGATCCTTGACGAAGCTCTGATCCACCTTGATGACATCAATGGGGATCTCCCGGATATGGTTTAGGGAAGAATAACCGGTTCCGAAATCATCCAGTGCCAGTGAGACACCCAGTGCCTTGATCCGGTTCAGGATCTCCTTCATGCGCTCCATATCGTTAATGGCAAGACTCTCTGTTACCTCCAGTGTCAGATTCTTCGGCGATAAGCCGGTGTCCGCAAGCGCCTTTTCCACCGTCTCCACGATGTCCGGCTGAAGGAGCTGAACCACGGAAAGGTTGACATTTACCTTATAATCCGGATATCCGGTATCGTTCCAGCGCTTGCAGCGGCCGCAGGCTCCGTCAGCACATAATTGCCGATGGGATTGATCAGACCGAGGTACTCCGCCAGGGGAATGAATTCCGCCGGTGAGATAAATCCCAACTTTGCACTGTTCCAGCGGATCAGTGCCTCGGCTCCGGCACAGACATCCTTGCCGCCCTGAATATCGATGATAGCTGGTAATAGACCTCGAACTCCCGGTAGCCTTCCACCGTGGCATCACGCATGTTCTTCTCCATATCCAGACGGCGTCCCGATACGGAATCATTGCCTTCCCGATACGTTTCCACACGGTTTTTACCGGTCTTTTTCGCCTCATACATGGCAATATCCGCTTTTTTGATCAGATCTGTCACGGAATCTCCTGCATCCGGGAAAGTGACGATGCCCATACTCATGGTACAGTAATAATCTGCATCCTTCAAAAACCAGGGTTTGCTGAAGATCTTCTTAATATCTTCCACAATATTTTCAAACCGGGGATAACTATCCGGCGGAATGATAATGACGAATTCGTCTCCACCCATACGGTAACAGGTATTCTCGATGCCATTGATCCGTTTCAGTGCATGGGAGATGGATTTCAACAGCACATCACCGTACTGGTGTCCCAGTCCGTCATTGATATGCTTGAAATCATCCAGATCCAGATACAATAACGCTCCTTTTCCTCCGATCTTCTTCGCCTGATCGATCTGTCTCGCCAGATCCCTCTCACAGCACATGCGGTTATACAGTCCCGTCAGAAAATCTGTGTATGCCTGCTGCTCGATCCGGCGCTGGTACAGCTTTTTATCTGTAATGTCATACAGAGAGTACAGATTGGCTTTTTTGCCATCCACCCAGGCGATCTCCTTGCACAGCAGATCGTACCAGGTCTCCTTTTCGGCATGGTACACAACACTCACGGTACGGTTCTTGTCCTTGCGGACGCTGGACTGTAACAGGGCATCAAAATTATGGTCCATCAGTTCCTTGGCAAAGGTATTCTTCAATATCTGGTTGGCGAACAGCATTCTGCCCGTATTCTGATCCGTTACGTAGATGGCACATCCCACATTGTCCAGGATCTCCTCCAGTGCGGCGTAAGAACCTGCCAGGGAATTTTTCTGGATCCGTCTGGTCAGGATACTCTGTAAGATCTTCACCGCGTCAGAAGTGAACTTGATCTCCGCCATGCTCCAGACATGCCCCTGTCTTCTGTGGTTCAGAGACAGCACCATATTGCCGCTCTCCTGTTTCAGGATAGGAAATATCATCACGGCTTTCATGCCTATCTTTTCAATTTCCTCAGAGTCAGGCTTACCCACACTGTCCGTAGATACCACCAGTGGCTTCTCTGTATGGAGAAAAGATTTCTCGGGAATCCCACTGGTCTTGTCAAAATAAGAGATCAGTCCCGGTGCCAGCCATTCACAGACGACATTCATCGTATCCGTGTCTGCCTGCAGCTGAAAAATCTCTGCGCTGTCTACCTGAATGTGCTGTGCCAAAATCTTCAGCCATCGGCTCATGGTCAGTTCAATCTGTTCATCGCTGTCCAGAAGCTGGACGATCTCCGTAGTAGCCTCTATCGTATGGAGATTGCGGCTCATCTCTTCCTCCGCATATCTGCTCCTTCTGCTCTCGGCTTCCGCGCTGAAACAGGACATACGGTCTCTGTAGATATCTGCACTGGTATCCCGCAGCAGATCCAGGATCTGGTAAAAAGATATGGTGTCAAGCTTCTTCAGATCATATACCTGCCAGTACAGAATGATCTGATTCTCCACACTGACGGCAACTGCTGCCACATGTCCGCCATCCGGCAGCTCTTCCACCACCTGTTCCTCCAGGGATCCTTCCTGTACTCTGTCTAATGCCTGCGCTGCTTTCTTCCGATATTCTCCTAAGATCGGATCTTCCCCATCCGGTCTTATCAGGGACTTATCGATGTACGGCTCTGTTATGGCTCTGCCTTCCTTGTCCACACAGACCGCCATCACCCCCGTCACCTTGCAGAACTCGTTCTGCAGATGCTGCAGGCGCTTTTCGTCTATCAATTCACGTAATGCAAACTCAGCCACTTTTTTGCTCCCCTGTTTCTCTGTAAAATATTCAGAAATTCCTTCCCGAATATTTATATTCTACCATGTATTCCGAAATTGATACAAGCTATTATTTTACATTTTTCGTTATATTTATTAAATTGCTTGAAAAATTCGGATCATTTTGTCAATTATTGCAAATACTTTGCATGCAGAAAAAGGCGATCGTAAGTCTGACCTACGATCACCCCTTCTCATCTCTTTTTTGTAAAACTTATTTATCATCCACGCTGTAGTTCGGAGCTTCCTTGGTGATGTGGATATCATGAGGATGGCTCTCTTTCAGAGATGCTGCGGAGATCTTCACGAATCTGCCGGTCTCTTTCAGGGTTTCGATATCCTGTGCACCGCAGTAACCCATACCGGAACGAAGACCGCCGAGTAACTGGAATACGGTATCTTCTACGCTGCCCTTGTAAGCCACACGGCCCTCGACACCTTCGGGTACCAGTTTCTTTGCATTCTCCTGGAAGTAACGATCCTTACTGCCGTTCTCCATAGCCGCGATGGAGCCCATGCCACGGTATACCTTATATTTTCTGCCCTGGAACAGTTCGTATTCTCCCGGGCTCTCCTCGCATCCTGCGAACATGGAACCCATCATACATACATTACCGCCGCTGCGATTGCCTTGGTAATATCTCCGGAATACTTGATACCGCCATCAGCAATGATGGGAATACCGTATTCCTTTGCCACGCTATAGCAGTCCATGATAGCGGATACCTGGGGAACACCGATACCTGCAACCACACGGTAGTACAGATGGAACCGGGTCCGATACCTACCTTAACGGCATCTGCACCAGCTCGATCAGTGCACGTGTTGCGTCGCCGGTAGCTACGTTACCTGCGATCACCTGCAGATCGGGATATTTTTCCTTGATCATCTTCAGACAGTTCAGTACGTTCTGGGAATGACCGTGTGCGGAATCCAGTACGATGACATCAACCTTGGCTGCTACTAAAGCTGCTACACGATCCAGTACATTTGCGGTGATACCTACGCCGGCACCGCAGAGCAGTCTGCCCTGGGAATCCTTGGCTGCCAGAGGATATTTGATGGTCTTCTCAATATCTTTGATGGTGATCAGACCCTTGAGGTTGAAGTCCTTATCTACAATAGGAAGTTTTTCCTTTCTTGCTTTTGCCAGTATCTTCTTCGCCTCTTCCAGGGTGATGCCTTCGGGAGCGGTGATCAGACCTTCGCTGGTCATGGACTCTTTGATCTTCTTGGTAAAATCGGTCTCAAACTTCAGATCACGGTTGGTGATGATGCCGACTAATTTTCTGCCCTCGGTGATAGGCACACCGGAGATCCTGAATTTCGCCATCAATGCATCTGCGTCTGCCAGAGTGTGCTCGGGAGACAGGGAAAACGGATCGGTGATGACACCATTCTCGGAACGCTTTACCTTATCTACCTCTTCTGCCTGTGCTTCGATAGACATGTTCTTATGGATGATACCGATGCACCCTGTCTTGCCATGGCGATCGCCATGCGGTGCTCGGTAACAGTGTCCATTCCTGCGCTCATCATAGGAATGTTCAGCTTGATCTTTTTTGTCAGCCATGTGGTCAAATCCACCTGATTGGGGACTACCTGAGAATAAGACGGTACCAGAAGTACGTCGTCAAAGGTAATGCCTTCACCAATAATCTGTCCCATTTTCTCTCCTCCTGTGTTCATTTAATAAGATTTGTGAATGATTTGTTTTTGCAATATAAGCTATGTTTATAATAAGTATTTGCTGTGCTTATAACATTTCCATGAGTGTAGCAAAGTTTTCTATGACTGTCAACCGGATATTGCATATTTTTGTATCAAAAAAGGATTCCGATGCATCCTGTTCACCGGAATCCTTTTGTTCATGAATCACTCACTGATCATTATTCACTGAATACCTTACGGGGAGCTACACTCTTAAGTACCTTCACCAGTTCCTCGTTGGGGCTTAAAATGATCTTCTCGCCACCTTCATAATACATAGCATAACGACCGTCCGGCTGAAGTACCTCGCCGATGCTGTAATCCTTCTCCTTCACCTGACGGTTCTTGAAGTTGTCCAGATGATAGGAATAGACCGGTGCAAATACTTCCATGCGGTCCAGGCTGTAAGTAGCTACACGCTTTCTCTTACTCTTTGCCATGATCTTGTCCACAGACAGTTCCTTATCCAGATAGAGATATTCATACTCCAGATCCGTGAACATATTCAGAAAATAAGCTCCCACACCCGCAACAAGAGCGACCGGCAGGAAAATGATAAACACAAACATTACCAGGCAGCTTAACACTGTCAGGGTGACAAGTAATACTTTTAAGATTTTAGCCCACGCGGGCTGTTTTGCTTTTACCAGACATTCTACGTAAGAATCACTCATTTTTCGTTTCCTTTTCTCTTCCTTTATTTTGTAGCAGGGATTTTCCGCGCCGTTCTTCCGTTCCTTCGGGAAATCTCTGTTTACGTCTGTCCGGATTCTGCTTCTCCTGACAATCGTCTTCTATTATGATATATCATCCGTGAAAAACATGCAAGATATGCCCGGATTTTTGGGGCGATTTAATTCTTTTTTTAGAATCCCCTCACACTTCCTTCATTGACTTTCGGATAGAGAACCTTTATCATAATTTTATATTTCACGCAGAAAGGCGGTTTTTCCATGGCTGTAATGGATGAATTTAAAGAAGAACGGGAAGCACTGAAAAACGGTACTCCCAAACAAAAGCTGGCGTATTTCTGGTATTATTATAAATGGCATGTGATCATTTCCGTGATCATCATCGGCATGCTCGTAAGCTTTATTTACCAGTATGTGAACCGGAAGGATATAGCTTTTAACGCTGTTTTATTAAATGCAAGTTCCTTAGACCAGATATCCTCCTATCAGCCGGATTTCATTACGGATTTCGCCGAAAAAGAGGGCATTGATCTCAATACCAGCGATATCACCTTCGATACTTCTATTCGTATCGTGGAAGACAGCATGGACGAGACCTCCGTCACTTCTACCCAGAAGCTGATGGTATATGTGGCAGCAAATGAGCTTGACAGCATGATCACGGATTTCAATTCTTTCCAAAAATATGCCAACAGCAGCCTGTTCTATGATCTGCGGGATATCCTCACAGAAGAACAGCTCCAGGCACTGGAACCTTATTTCTATTACGTGGACAGAGAAGTGGTGTTGGCGATCGAGACAGCAAACGATGATCTGAATACCGATTATACTCCGGAATATCCCGATCCTCTCCACCCGGAAGAGATGCAGGATCCCATCCCGGTAGGCATCTGCCTGACCGGCTGTACGGATCTGACCGACAACTATTACTTCCGCGGAGACGGTATCGTCATGGGCATCTACGCCAATGCGGAACATGCGGATACCGCAGTGGATCTGGCGGAATATTTATTGAGCAAATAGAAATTTGCAACACTGAACTTAAAAGGCATGCCCCGTTGTGATGGGACATGCCTTAATTTTTCTAAAAATCCAGATCGCGGAAGCGGTTTGGTTTCTTGGGCTTGCGCCGCTTTTTCGCCTGTCTGATAGCTTCTCTCCGCCTGCTTTGCAGGTCCTGGTTCACCGAGCGGTACCGGGATCTGGAACGCTTTCTCCTGCGGCCAAACCGCCACGTCAACCTGGTACTACGATGTGCGAATTGATAGTTCTTAATAAACGCCCGGAGCAAAAGTATCAGGAAGATCACTACAGCGATCCCCAGTATCCAGAAAAATACCTTGATCACATTGATAAATATCACTGCCGGACCGCCGGAGGCCGTATCTTCTTCCCCGGAAGCTGTCGGCTGCGTAGCCCCGGTGCTGTCCGGCTCCTGCGTCGCTGCTGTAGCTTCTGCCCCATCCGTTGTTCCTGTGGTCTCGTCCCCAAACACACTGCTTCCTTTTTCCGAAGCCGTGAAATCTATGGATGCCGTTCCCAGTACCACATCATTGTAGGTATAGGTGATCACGGCAGCTGCCCCGGCGCGGTATTGTCGTAGGAGATTGCGGACACAGCATCCCGGAACGTAATCGTGTTGGGCAGGGTAATACTGTCGTTTTGGTTCAATTGCAGAATCGGTTTGGAATTTCCGAAGATATCGTTGCCGCTGTAAAAAGCTCCCGCATTGTCGATATTATATTTCGTCTCCGTCTGAGAGATGTTTGCTCTCTGGAAATTACTGAATCCATAGTCGAACAGAGCAATCGTATCTTCATAGTAATTAGGGTTCTCATCCTTCATCACCACGCAGATCAGCTTCATGCCGTCCTTCTCCGCACAGGAGACCAGGGTGCTTCTCGCCACATCGGTATAACCGGTCTTACACCCTACCAGGTAGGGATATGCGTATTTTCCGCCCGGGATCAGTTCCATCTTATTGACTTCCATGATGTCATCCGGTTGTCTCTCCGACGGCAGAATGTGCAGCATGTGCGTCATGGTCATCTTGCATAATGCTTCATTGGCAAAAAAGCTCTGCCAATCATCGCCAGATCATAGGCGCTGGTGTAATGCTCCTCATTGGGAAGACCGTTGGGATTGACAAAATGAGAATCCACACATCCCAGTTCCTTCGCACGCTCGTTCATGATATCACCGAAATCCTGCCAGGTCGTCCCCGAGATATGTTCCGCCACCGCAAAAGAGACCTCATTCGCTGAACGGATCAGAATCGCATTCAGACATTCCTCCATGGTCAGCTGCTCTCCCGGCTCGATGGCGATATGGTTGCTTCCGGGGGTCGATATCATGTACCGCATCATAGGAGAAATCCACGATCTCATCCATGCTGCAGCGTTCTGAAGCAATCAGGGTCGTTAATATTTTCGTGGTACTGGCGGGATATTCCTTTTGATGAATATTTTTCGCATATAAGATTGCGCCGGTATCCGCATCCATCAAAATTGCGGATTCCGCACTGATCACCGGTCCCGTAGGCCAGTTCGCCACTGCATTGGACTGCACTGCCAGTGACTGATTGTAAGCAATGTTCTCCTCTTTGATGGTGGTAGCCGAAACTGTAAGTCCATCAGACGCAAAAAGGCAGATAACGCTGATTCCCATGACTGCCTTCGTAAAAAGTGTTCTATATGATAAATGCTTAAAAAAACGCATGTATAAATCCTTCCTGATATATCTTTATAAACCTTTATAAAATGTGTATGATAATGCACATTCTCTATCATACACCATTTTATTTAAAAACCAAAGTGCTAACTTAATTTTTTTCGCATATGTTCCTGTCCGTCAAAATCTTTCCAGACAAACTCGCTGCCTTCCCAGATCATGTATCCATGCCAGCTGTCTTCCTTGGGCAGTGACACCGATCCGGGGTTCATATAAATGTAAGATTCCTCTTCGTGTACAGCGCACTTCGGCACATGAGTGTGTCCGTGCAGCATATATCTCCGGGATGCAGCGGCGGAAGCTTCTGTTCGTTATAGATATGTCCATGTGTGGCATAGACTGCGTCTCCCCTTCCGCAATCACACAGTAATCCGCTAACACAGGGAATTCCAACACCATCTGGTCCACCTCAGTATCACAATTGCCCCGGACGCAATAGATGTTATTTTTACGGGCATTCAAAAGTTCAATGACTTCCTTCGGTGCATATCCTTCCGGGAGATCATTGCGGGGACCGTGATATAAGATATCCCCCAACAACAGAAGTCTCTCCGCTCCCTCTTTTTCATATGCCTCTAACAATTTTCTGCAATAGTATGCCGAACCGTGAATGTCCGACGCGATCATCCATTTCATCCTCTTTCCTCCGGGTTTTATATGAAACCAGCCACGACCGCCCGATGCAACAGGGTCGTGCACAACCACCTGTTCCGTCAGGGGCATGCATAGTCATCCATTCCAACAGGGTCACTTGACAAGCTTTCCAAGATAAAGTACATTGACAATAAAGATTCTACACGAATCTGCAGCATTCATCAAGAAAAGTCATTAAATAAGAAAGATCATCAAACAAGAAAAATCATTAAATAAGGAAAGGTTATCAAATATATGAGATTACGCAACATTACCGGCTCCCGTGAAGTGATCGCAGAAAGTCCTTACGTGGTACCGGAAGATACTTTGGAAAGCTGCCCCGGAACCTGGCATGAGATCTTTGGTAACAATCACCCCATTCATATCGAGATCGGTATGGGAAAGGGACGTTTCCTGCATACCCTCGCCAAATCAAATCCGCAGATCAACTATGTGGGCATTGAAAAATATTCCAGTGTCCTGCTCCGTGCGATCCAGAAAATGGAGGAAGATGAGCTTCCCAATCTGAAATTCATCCGCATGGATGCCGAAGATATCGACAAGGTATTCGGGAAGGGAGAGGTCGACCGGATCTATCTGAACTTCTCCGATCCCTGGCCGAAGGACCGCCATGCCAAGAGACGCCTGCCCTCCAGACAGTTTCTGGCACGCTATAATGTGATCTTGAAAAAAGAGGGCACACTGGAATTCAAGACAGACAACCGTCCTCTGTTCGATTTCGCAGTCGAGGAACTGGAACCTGCCGGATGGCAGGCAAAAGTGATCACTTATGATCTGCATAGTGACGCTTCACTGATGGAAGGTAATGTTATGACGGAATATGAGGAGAAATTCTCTTCCATCGGCAACCCTATCTGCAAATATATTATTTTCAGATAACAATTCATAACATACTCATTTTTTGAAATAATTCATAACACACTGATTTTTTTGAAATAAATAAATCATAGTACAATCATTTTTTTGAAATACTTGTAACTATTCAGAGTCATGCAAAACTACGATCTGCGAATGCTTGCATTCAAGCAGATAAGAAGTTTTATATGGTGAATGTGGTTCTGAATCGTTACAAAAACTTAAACCATATCGGCTGCTTACATTCAGCCGGGAAAGGAAGGATCATTATGGAATACACTTTTACTGCTGCAAATTTTGAAGAGGAGGTTCTGCAGTCGGAGCTTCCCGTCCTGGTAGACTTCTACGCCGACTGGTGCGGTCCCTGCAAGATGATGGGACCTGTGGTTGCCAAATGTGCCGAAGCTTATGCCGGCAAGATGAAGATCGGCAAACTCAACGTGGATGACAACATGGCGATCGCGCAGAAGTACCGTGTGGTAAGCATTCCGCATTTCATCGTGTTCAAAAGTGGAGAGCCCGCTGTAACCTTCGGCGGTGCCATGTCCGAAGCCGACTTTTGTCGGAAGCTGGACCAGGCGTTGATGTAACCTGAGAGTTAGTGAAATAGTTGTTCTAAAATCCACGCAGAAAGGGCTGCCCGCCCCGGACTCGGATGCTAGCTACAACTGTGGATTTTCTAAAGGAAAGTGGCCAAGTGTTTCTCGTCATGACGGGGC
>ENA-OQCS01001076-OQCS01001076.1-human-gut-metagenome-genome-assembly--contig:-NODE-1076-length-14653-cov-2.257194_pt1 | contig 14653 bp, 22 predicted proteins | sample MGYA00242757_ERZ504575 | MGnify/ENA primary metagenome ERZ504575 (study PRJEB26092, sample SAMD00036297) | human gut metagenome | host: Homo sapiens | study: EMG produced TPA metagenomics assembly of...
GGCTGCATAGAATCGATTCAGCTGTTCCATTTCTTCTTCTTCTGAAACCGGTTTTTGCTTTTTTCGCAGGTTTGGATTTCTTAACTTCTCTGACAGGAATCTCCATTGTCTCTGCATTATCAATATCATTGAGGAAATCCATTCCTTTCAGCAGATCATCCTCATCTTCATAACCGTCTTCTTCTCCGAAATCTTCATCATCTTCCATCAGAGAATCAAATTCATCTGTTTCCGGTTCTTCCTGATCATTCTCATCGGATTCCGTTTCATCCTGTTCCGGCTCGACTGCTTTTCCTGCCGGACCATTCATAAATTCATCCTCTGCACTCTGAAGATCTTCTTCGGACATATATTCTTCATCGTCCTCCGGAACAGTTTCCTGAACCTCTTCAGCTGGTTTCTTTGCCGGAATCGGTCCTTTCGGAATTTCAATTCCCTGGGCAGACGCAGCTGCAAGGATCGTATCTTCAAGATTAAATTCAAAATCATCTGAAGATGCATTTTCTGCACCTGGCAGGCAGATATCCGGTGCTTTTGGAATTTCTATTTCTTCAGGATTATCCAAATTCATATTCTTCATGGATTCCGGAATTTCAAGCTCCGGCATTTTCATTTCAATCGGCTGTTTTCTGTATTCTCAGCCGCTTTATCTTCCTTCTCAGCTTCAACATTTTCAGCAGGCTCAGCTGCTTCCAGAGTATCCTCTGATTCCAGTATCTCCGTATTTTCTCCGGCAGTCGGTTCTTCCGGACCGCTCTTGATCTCCTCTTCGGTAACCTGCTCGATCATTTCTTCCATATTGCTGAAAACAGACTGTCCTGGATTCTTAGGCGGATGGATCACTGCATCTTCCGGCTCAAGTTCCGGAACATTCACATCAGTCTCATCAGAAGAAATGTCTTTGATAAGTTCCTCCTGGACTTCTTCCTGAGCTTCCTGTTCTTCTTTCATGAAATCTTCTTCAGTTTCTTTCTTTTTGTTTCCACTGAAGATATCTCTGATACCTTTCGAAATTTTTTCCTGAAGACTTTCTGCACTGTTGACATCTCTCTCATCGATTGCTACGCTCTCTATCACAGGTCCGTCCTCTTCTGCAGTTTTCACTTCCTGCGCAGGCTTTTCTTCATTGATAGAATCCGCATCTTTTACAGGTGTAAGTTTTGGAATAAACTGACTGTCATATTTTTCTTTTTCTTCTCCCGTCAGCATTCCCATTCTGTTCTTGAGATCCAGTGCCTTCATAACATATTTTCCGTCACTGAACCAGAGAACCATTTCATCACAAAGACTCAGACACTTCTGAGTATCTCCATTCTGATAATACAGTTTTGCCAGTTCATAAGACCAGCGCTCTGTAAATTCTTTTTCTTTGTATTCCTCCAGGATCTTGATCTGTTCATCCAGAGAAACCTGTTTTTCCTTGCAGATTTTGTACTTGAGGATATATCTGGTGTTATCATTTGGTGCAACCTCCAGAAATTCCTCATAAAATTCTTCTGCTTCAGCGATATCCTTCATCTTGAGGGATACTTCAATCAGGCGGTATAAAATATTTTTGCCAATCGGTGCTCTGTGATAAGCCAAAAGGAAGATTTCCTTACTGTCTTCGTATCTTTTATTTGCTGCATAGATTTCTCCAACAACGCATAAGGTACGAACATTCTTAACACGACGCCAGTCAATACTGTCTACCACTTCCATAGCATCCTTGTAATTTTTCTTTTCTACAAGGCGATTTATTTCTTCGAGTTTGATCCGAAATTCCTCTTTATCCAATGCATTCACCAACTTCCAATATTAAAAACAGTGTAACATATGCCATAATGCTTGTCAAAATGTGATAACCACAAAAATGCTTTAATTTACAGGGTTAAACACTTCTCCTTTTACTACTTTGAAACTTTGTTGATATGAAACTGGTGGCTTACAAAATCATCCAGTCCCGTACAAGTGATCAGCGTCTGTATATCATGAATGCTGTCCAGCAGATATGTCTGTCTGTTGCTGTCCAACTCTGAAGTACATCATCCAGAAGAAGTATCGGCGTATCTTTGATTTTTTCTTTTACCAGATAGATTTCTGAAAGTTTCAAAGACAGGGCCGCTGTTCTCTGCTGTCCCTGTGAACCAAATTTCCGGATATCGATCCCGTTTACCATAAAACACAGATCATCTCTGTGTGGACCGGCAGATGTCATTTTCATCCGCATATCACGTTCTCTGTTTTTTTTCAAAGTTTCTTCAAAGCATTCTGACTCTGTACTCGGTTCATAAATGACCTCAAGATGTTCTTCTCCACCCGTCAGATTACGGTGGATATCCTGAATCACATCATTCAGGTCTCTGACAAAATCCCGCCTTTTTTCAATGATCTTCTTTCCGTACTGCAACATCTGAATGTCCCAGATTTCCAGTGTTTCCCGTAAAGAAGGATTCTGGTAAAGATCTTTCAGAAGACGGTTTCTCTGATTTACGATATGATTATATCCTCCAGATTCGTCAGATATATCTGGTCAAGCTGGCATAATTCCAGATCCATAAATCTCCTTCTCTCACCAGGTCCGTTTTTGATGATATTCAGATCCTCCGGTGAGAAAAAAACAAGATTTACGATTCCAAATAATTCCCTGGCTTTTTTGATCGGCAATCCATTAATTGCCACGCCTTTTGCCTTATTTTTACGAAGATGCATGTCGATCTTATAAGAAAGCTCATCCTTTTTTACCATCATTCGAATATGAGATTCTTCCTCTCCAAAACGAATGATTTCTTTGTCTTTACTTCCTTTATGTGATTTCGTTGTCCCACAAATATACACAGATTCCAGAATATTGGTTTTACCCTGCGCATTATCTCCATAAAAAATATTGGTTCCTTTATCAAAATCCAGCTGCAGATCCTGATAATTTCTGAAATTCTTAAGTTCTATCGATTCTATATACATAATTATCTGATGACTTTGATTTCCTGATCTTCAAAAGTGATCACATCACCTTCATAAACCTTACGGCCTCTTCGCTGGTCAACTTCACCATTTACCTGAACAAGACCATCCTGAATCGCATACTTTGCTTCCACTCCGTCTTCTACGACTCCGGCAAGTTTCAAAGCCTGTCCGAGTTTTATAAATTCATCTCTGATTTTGATTTCCAAATCATTCACCTCTTATCTGGACTGATTCTATTTTTATCTATTCTGATTCTGACTGATATTTACCGGCAAGATCAGATATGTGTAGTTTTCTTCATCATCTCTGATAAAACATGGTGCTTTCGGGTTCATCAGATACATATGAATTACTTCATCATCTATAACTTTCAAAGCATCGATCAGGAATTTCGGGTTGAATCCGATGAGAATATCTTTACCATCTTTTTCAATATCAATCTCTTCATTCATGGAACCCATAGCAGAATCGATTTTCAGTTCCATGCTGTTGTCTTTGATCTCAATTACGATTGGTTTCTTATCACCTTCTCGTACCAGAAGTGTTGCTCGGTCAATACAGTCAAGGAATTCTTTTTTTGTTTACGCTGACTTTTGTATCGTAATCACTGGAAAGCATCTGATCAATGCGGAAATATTCTCCTTCGATCAGTCTGGAAACAACCATGGTCTGGTCAAATTCAAACAGAATATGATTTTTTGTAAAATAGATACTTACCTGATCATCAATTTCACCGGACAGGATCTTGCTTATCTCACTTAATGTTTTGCCTGGAACAACGATCTTGCGATCTGAATATTCTTTTTTCAGAGGCATCTTCCGGATAGAGATACGATGACCATCCAGAGAAACAATTTTCAGACAATTATCTTTTATTTCAAATAATTCTCCGGTCATCAGGCGGTTATTTTCATTAACTGCAATGGAAAAGATTGTCTGACGAATCATTTCTTTCAAAGTAAACTGAGAAAGAGTCAGTGATTCATCTTTTTCAATAACCGGAAGATATGCAAAATCTTCGCCTGCTTTGCCCGGAATTGTAAATTTGGCTTTTTCACAGGTGATCGTAGCTACGAAATTGCTGTCTGTGGTAATGGTTACATCATTATCCGGAAGTCTTCGAATGATTTCATAGAAGATTTTTGCATCAAGAGCAACCATACCTTTTTCTTCAATATGGCCCTCAACGATTGTTTCAATACCAAGTTCCATGTCATTGGTAGTAAATTTGATCTGGTTTGTTGTTGCATCCATAAGAATACATTCAAGAATTGGCATTGTTGTTTTGGATGGTACAGCTTTCAAAGATATATTTACGCTTTTTAAAAGATTATTTTTTGAACAGATGATTTTCATGATGTGTATAACTCCTTTCCTGTTTCAGAATTGGCTTTATAAATAAAAATATATAAAGAAATCCGCCGTAGCCGCCTTAGGGGGGTGTGAATATGTGAAAAAGTCTTTCAAACCTTGAAAAACGGGGATTTCTTTACTGTATAACTCCGTGTATAAACGACTTTCAAAGTTAAAATTGTGTGTGGAAAAGTCTCTTAACCTTGTGGATTAATTTTTTTCCTTAACGTATCAATGGAGTTTTTGAGGTTATCATTTGTCTTTAATTCGTTCTCAATCTTTTCTATCCCGTGCATAACTGTGGTATGGTCACGGTCTCCCAGATTTTTGCCGATTGTTTTGAGCGAAGTATCTATAATATCACGGCACAGATACATTGCAATCTGTCGTGGCATAACGATTTTGGAGCTTCGTTTATTGCCGCAGAGATCTGCAACTGTTACGTGATAATGCTCAGCAACTACAGAAATAATGTAATCTGGAGTGATCACCTTCTGTTCATCCGGTGAAATAATGTCTTTTAATGCCTGTTCGGCAAGTTCCAGGGTTACTTCTTTCTTTTCCAGTTTGGAGCTGGCCATGACTTTGTTGAAAGCACCTTCCAGTTCTCGGATATTGGATTTGATATTTGTTGCGATATATTTGATGACTTCTTCGCTGATATTATAGCCTTCCAGTTCTTCTTTTTTATGAAGAATAGCCATTCGTGTCTCATAATCCGGAAGGGTGATATCTGCGATCAGCCCCCATTCGAATCTGGAACGGAAACGTTCTTCCAGGATTTCCATATCTTTTGGCGGTTTATCAGAAGATATGATGATCTGTTTTTTCGCACTGTGCAAACTGTTAAAGGTATGGAAAAATTCTTCCTGTGTAGATTCCTTTCCTATAATAAACTGAATATCATCGACAAGAAGAACATCGATGTTTCTGTATTTTTCACGGAATTTGGACATTGCTGAGTTGTTTCCGTTTCGGATCGTTTCAATCAGTTCATTGGTAAATTCTTCACTGGTAACATACAAAACTTTGCTGTTTCATCGTGCTCAATAATATAATGAGCGATGGAATGCATAAGATGGGTTTTACCAAGACCGGCACCTCCATAGATAAACAGTGGGTTGTATGTATCTCCCGGAGATTCAGCAACTGCAAGGGCTGCGGCCTGTGCAAATTTATTATTGTTACCGACGATAAAGGTATCAAAAATATATTTGGGATTAAGGTGAGCTTCTTCACAGCGGCGGTCAATATCGGTAAGACCTGTTTCTGCTGCAGCATTATCATAAGAAGAAACTTCTTTTTGGGTGCCTCATCAGGAGATATGAATTTGACTTCGCATTCATCCATGCCGGTTATTTCGCAAATAGTAACCTGAAGGAGAAGCTTATACTTCTTATTAAGAAGGTTTATTAAAACAACCTGTTCGGAAGGAACAAGAATTGTAATCACATTATCCTTGACATCATAGACTTTTAGCGGCTTCAGCCAGGTATTAAAGGCAACATCGCCTACATCGTAATCTGCTTTAACGGTCTGCAGAATTTTATCCCAATTTTCAATCACTTTATCCATGTTTCTATCTCCTGGTTTTTTGAAAGTTTATAGTATAAGTCAAAAGACATAAATATCCTTTTATATATTATAATAAATTCGCGTGATTAGCAACGGTTAATTGGGGGTATAAAGGGGGAAAATTCACATGTTACGGGGATAGTTTTCCACTTTGTCCACATGTGTATAACCATGAAATGGTGGATAAAACTCCATAAGTTTACATAACATTGGAAATAGTGGAAAAAGAGCTATGGGGATTGTGTATAAGTGTATCCACACTGAAAAAGATGTAAAATAAAGGTCTTTTTGAGTATGTTGTGTAAAAAACAGTCGAAAAATGGGGATAAAAACACAGGAAAAATTAGAGTTATCCACAAGTTATCCACAAAAAGTGGATAACTTTACGTTAACCATAACTTCCACATAGATGTGTGGGTTAATCCACAATTGGCTGAAATGCTGATATTTCTTGAGATTTTTAATATTTTGGCTTGACGAACAGGGTCATTATGAATATAATTGAAATGATGTTCTAGGAAAATATTACGAATACGCTATAATAGATAAAGGAGGTGCTTTACCTATGAAAATGACATTTCAGCCAAAGAAAAGATCCAGAGCTAAAGTTCATGGATTCAGAGCTCGTATGAGACAAAAGGTGGCCGTAAAGTATTAGCTGCCAGAAGATTAAAAGGAAGAAAACAGTTATCAGCCTAAAGATATAAGACCGCAGTTGATGTGGTCTTTTCTTCTATAATGAAAAAAGGAGGATTCGATGAAATATTCAGAGTCCTTAAAGAAAAACAGAGATTTTCAACAGGTTTACAAGCGTGGAACATCAAAAGCAAATCGGTATCTGGTGATGTACGTGCTGCCTAATCAGCACATGATGAATCGTCTGGGAATATCAGTAAGTAAAAAAGTAGGGAATAGTGTGGTTCGCCACAGACTCACCAGGCTGATCAGAGAAAGCTATCGTTTAAATGAAGAAAAATTTGACAGAAATCTTGATATTGTAGTGATCGCCCGTAATTCTGCAAAGGACAGAAGCTATCAGGAGATTGAGAGTGCCTTTATGAATCTGGCACAGAAGCATGCAATTGCAGGAGGAACGGATGAAGAAACTTCTTATTAAAATGATACGACTCTATCAGATCTATATTTCACCGATGAAGAGAACAAAATGTCCTTATATTCCCACATGTTCTCAATATGGTTTGGAAGCAATCGAAAAATATGGTGCGCTTAAGGGAGGATTACTTGCAGTATGGAGAATATTACGCTGTAATCCTTTTTCTCATGGAGGATATGATCCCGTACCATAAGTGTAAATGGAGCATGAGCGTCCGTCGTGACGGTTTACTTCATAAGATTATCCAGGAGGAACTAGAAAATTGGAAAGTATGATTTTGGCTACTAAGAGTGGTACCCCGATCATTGGTCAGATTGCAGTTGTAATGGGATGGATCATGAATGCAATCTACAAGGTTCTGGAAGCCGTAGGAATTCAGAATCTTGGCCTTTGTATTATTATTTTCAGTATTCTGATCTACCTTTGTATGACTCCTCTGCAGATCAAACAGCAGAAATTCTCCAAGCTGAGTGCGATCATGCAGCCTGAGATCCAGAAGATCCAGAAAAAATACCAGGGTAAAAAAGATCAGGATTCCATGATGAAGATGCAGGAAGAAACACAGGCAGTTTACCAGAAATATGGTGTATCTGCGACAGGAAGCTGTGTTCAGCTGGCAATCCAGATGCCGATCCTGTTTGCTCTGTATCAGGTAATCCAGAACATTCCGGCTTATGTTGGAAGTGTTTACAATGTATTTAACGGTGTCTGCACAAAAATCCTTGCAGTAGAACGGATTTACAGATATCATCAACAACTTTATCACAGACAACAAGATGACACGAGTAAGACAGGTAACTGAGAATGCAGATTCTATCGTAGATTTCCTGTATGCGCTGTCTCCGTCTCAGTGGGAATCCTTACAGAATATCAGCCAGTTCTCCGGATTTTCAGATCAGATCAGCAAGACTGCTTCTGAAATCCAGAAAATGCAGACATTTGGTGTGCTGAACATTGCTGACCAGCCACTGAGTTATATCAAAACGGGATCCCTGATCCTTATCATCGCAGCTCTTGCAATTCCGCTTCTTTCCTGGGCTACACAGATGCTCAACCTGAAGCTTATGCCACAGGCAGCGACGCAGAATGGCAATAATGATAACAATGCCATGGCAAGTTCCATGAAGACGATGAACACAGTAATGCCGCTTATGTCAGCATTTTTCTGTTTCACCTTCCCGGTAGGTCTTGGTATTTACTGGATCGCAAGTTCCGTAGTAAGAAGTATCCAGCAGCTGCTGATCAACCGTCATCTGAACAAGATGAATATCGATGACCTTGTTAATGAAAATATGAAAAAGATGGAAGCCAAGAGAGCAAAAGAAGGACTTCCGCCGCAGAAGATTACAAATCAGGCTCATCAGAGTGCCCGAAACATCAATAAGATTGAAAAAGGCATGAGTGGTACTGATGAAGCAAATCGTGCAAAAAAGTAGAAGAAGCTTACAAGAATGCATCTCATGCAAAAGCCGGAAGTATCACAGCCAAGGCAAATCTTGTAAGAGATTTCGAAGAACGTAATAAGAAGAAATAAGGAAAGGAAGGTCGGGTTTTTACTATGGATGAATATATGCAGTTTTCAGCCAAAACAAAGAACGAGGCAATTACAAAGGCATGTATTGAACTGGGTGTATCCAGTGATCAGCTTGATATTCAGGTAGTCAGCGAAGGAAGTTCCGGATTTTTGGAATCGGAAGTAAACCGGCAATTATCAAAGCTCGTAAAGTATATGATAATTCTGAAGAAAAAGAAATCGAAAAAATCGTTGATTCTGTTAAAATTAATGCTTTTAAAGAAGATACCGTAAAAGAAACACAGAAATCTGCACCGAAATCCGTTTCCAGACAGAACGATGTGAAACCGGAGACTAAGACAGAAACCGCAAAAGCATCAAAAGAAGAAAAACAGCCGAGACCTGCAAAAGAAAAACCTGCAAAAGAGAAACCGGTAAAAGAACAGAAAGAAAGACCGGCGAAAGAAAAACAGGTAAAAGCATCAAAACCGATCGAAATCATTACAGATCCGGAAGAAATCAAAGATATTGAAGAGAGAGCACTTGTATTCCTTCGCGATGTATTTGGTTCCATGGATCTTGGAGAAGTTCAGATCACTTCAAAATACAATACAACAGACGGTTGTCTGGAAGTTGATTTTGAAGGAGAAGATATGGGCATCCTTATCGGTAAGAGAGGACAGACACTGGATTCTCTCCAGTATCTGACAAGCCTTGTTGTAAATAAAGGCAAATCCGATTATATCCGTGTCAAACTTGATACAGAGGATTACAGAAGACGTCGTAAAGAGACTCTGGAAAACCTTGCAAGAGGAATTGCTACAAGGTGAAAAAGACCAGAAACCTGTTGTACTTGAGCCGATGAATCCTTATGAAAGAAGAATCATCCACTCTGCACTGCAGGGAAATAAATTTGTTGAAACAGTCAGTGAAGGTGAGGAACCTTACCGTCATGTAGTTGTTAAATTAAAAAGATATTAATATATGAATCTAAAAAGATGTTATTCTAGGTGAAAGCGTGAATAACACGTCTTGACGTGTGTGCTTACCTGGGGTAACATCTTTTTTAGATAGAATACCAGGGTGAAAAGTTCTAAATCCACATGAGCTTGCGTAGCACGGAACAATCCGTAGGTATTCTAAATATTAGAATAATATCTGCGCCAGCAGATATATCCTTAGGAGGAAATATGGACGCAACAATTGCAGCAATCTCTACAGCAATGAGTGCTTCAGGTATTGGTATTGTCCGTATCAGTGGCGAAAATGCTATGGATGTGATCGCGAAGATCTATCGTTCCAAAAACGGAAAAAAAGATATTCATACAGTCGTCAGCCATACCATTCATTATGGATTTATCTATGATGGAGAAGAAGTTGTAGATGAAGTACTGGTTATGATCATGAGAGGACCTCACACATATACGGGTGAGGACACCGTAGAAATAGATTGTCATGGCGGTGTATATGCCATGAAACGTGTTCTGGAAACTGTCCTGAAAAATGGTGCAGTGATCGCAGAACCGGGAGAGTTTACAAAAAGAGCATTTCTGAACGGAAGGCTGGATCTGTCTCAGGCAGAGGCAGTTATGGATGTCATTCAGGCAAAGAATTCCATGGCACTCAAAAGTTCTGTCGAACAGTTAAAGGGTTCTGTACAGCGGGCTGTTAAAGAAATTCGTGCAAGACTGCTTCACCAGATTGCATATATAGAAACGGCACTGGATGATCCGGAACATTTTGACCTCACAGACTATCCACAGGAACTGCAGAAAATTGTGGAAAAAGAGAGTGAAAATATCAGTGAACTGTTGAAAACAGCGGACGATGGAAGAATGATACAGGAAGGAATCAAGACGGTTATCCTTGGAAAACCAAATGCAGGAAAGTCATCTCTTCTGAATTTTCTGGTTGGAGAAGACCGTGCGATCGTTACAGAAATTGCCGGAACGACAAGAGATATTCTGGAGGAATATATTTCTCTGAACGGGATCACGCTTCGCGTGATCGATACCGCTGGAATCCGTGAGACAGAAGATGTTGTCGAAAAGATCGGAGTAGGTAAGGCAAAACAGATGGCGGAAGATGCAGATCTGATCCTTTATGTTGTGGATTCTTCGTTGCCGCTGGATGATAATGACCGCGAGATCATGGAATTACTTTCCGGACGGAAGAGTATTGTGATTTACAATAAAACAGATCTTGAGGCGGCTGTTGATATTGAAGAATTAAAGGCTAAAACAGGAAGCCCGGTCATTCCGGTATCTGTTGTGGAAGAAACCGGAATCAGTCAGCTGGAGGATGAGATTAAGAGGATGTTTTTCCATGGAGAGCTTTCCTTTAATGATGAGGTATATATTACAAATGCCCGTCATAAGGCCGCACTTGAAGAATCAAAGGAAAGCCTGAAGCTTGTAATGGACAGTATTGCTATGGGAATGTCTGAGGATTTCTTTTCCATTGACCTGATGAATGCGTACGAGAGTCTTGGACGCATCGTGGGTGAATCTGTGGGAGAAGACCTTGTAAATGAGATTTTCAGCAAATTCTGCGTTGGTAAATAAGAAGGGAAGATAAATAATGGAGACAAAAACACTGGAAAAAACCTGTGATATTGTTGTAGTAGGAGCGGGACATGCAGGCTGTGAAGCATCACTTGCCTGTGCACGTCTGGGGCTGGATACAGTAATGTTTACGGTAAGCGTAGACAGTATTGCCTTAATGCCATGTAACCCGAATGTCGGCGGCAGCTCCAAGGGACATCTGGTAAAAGAACTGGATGCGCTTGGCGGAGAGATGGGAAAAAATATCGACAAAACTTTTATTCAGTCAAAGATGCTGAACAGTTCCAAGGGACCGGCAGTTCATTCACTGAGAGCACAGGCAGACAAACAGGCCTACAGCACAGAGATGAGAAAGACTCTGGAAAATCAGGAAAATCTGACCATTAAACAGGGAGAAGTCACAAAGCTTCTCGTGGAAGAAGGCAAAATTACAGGAGTGCAGCTTTATTCAGGTGCAGTTTATCACTGCCAGGCAGTTGTACTCTGTACAGGAACGTACCTGAAAGCAAGATGTATCTACGGTGATGTCAGCAATTATACCGGACCAAATGGACTGCAGGCGGCCAATTATCTGACAGATTCACTCAAAGAGCTTGGAATCGAGATGTTCCGCTTCAAGACAGGAACACCGGCACGAATTGCCGGAAATACGATCGATTATTCCAAAATGGAAGAGCAGTTTGGCGATGAAAGAGTAGTTCCATTCTCATTCTCAACGGATCCGGAGTCTGTACAGATCCAGCAGAAGTCCTGCTGGCTGACTTATACAAACGAAAAAACGCATGAGATCATCCGTAATAATCTGGACCGTTCGCCATTGTATTCCGGTATGATTGAAGGTACCGGACCGAGATACTGTCCATCTATCGAGGACAAGGTCGTTCGTTTTGCGGATAAAAAACGTCATCAGGTATTTATTGAACCAGAAGGACTTTATACGAATGAAATGTATATTGGAGGTATGTCCAGTTCTCTTCCGGAAGATGTACAGGATGAAATGTACCATTCTGTTCCGGGACTGGAACATGCAAAGATTGTTAAGAACGCCTATGCAATTGAGTATGACTGCATCAATCCACGGCAGCTGTATCCGACGTTGGAATTCAAAAAGATCAAAGGCCTGTTCAGTGGCGGACAGTTTAACGGAAGCTCCGGATATGAAGAAGCAGCAGCACAGGGGCTGATTGCCGGAATCAATGCAGCCATGGAGGTAAAAGGCCGGGAACAGCTGGTTCTGGACCGTTCCGAAGCTTATATTGGAGTACTGATCGATGACCTGGTTACAAAAGAAAACCATGAACCGTATCGAATGATGACAAGCCGTGCAGAATATCGTCTTCTGCTGAGACAGGATAATGCAGATCTTCGTCTCCGTAAAAAAGGATATCAGGTTGGTCTGATCGATGAAGAAACATATCAGGCAGTTCTTCGAAAAGAAGAGGCAATTCAGAAAGAAATCGAGCGTACCGAACATGCAACGATCGGCGGAACACCGGAGGTCCAGAAATTGCTGGAAGAAAAAGGAAGTACACTTCTGAAATCCGGAACAACGATTGCAGAACTGATCCGCAGACCGGAACTGAACTATGAAGATCTGGCACCAATTGACAAAGAAAGACCGGAGCTTCCATGGGATGTGAAGCAGCAGGTAGAGATCAATCTGAAATATGAAGGATATATCAAGAGACAGCTGAAGCAGGTAGAGCAGTTCAAAAAACTGGAAGCAAAGAAAATTCCGGAAGACCTGGATTATGAAAAGGTTGGCAGTCTTCGTATCGAAGCAAGGCAGAAACTGGAAGAATACCGTCCAATCTCTATTGGACAGGCATCTCGTATTTCAGGCGTATCTCCTGCGGATATCTCTGTACTGCTGGTTTATCTTGAACAATACAGAAGAAATTCAAATTCCTGAGAATAGGAGGATATAATATTGTCTTATGATCTGAAAGTACTGGAGCAAGGGTGTGAAGAACTCGGAATTGCTCTGAATGATACACAGAAACAGCAGTTTATTGCTTTTTATGAATATCTGGCAGAAAAAAACAAGGTCATGAACCTGACTGGTATTACCGAGTTTCAGGAAGTGCTGGTAAAGCATTTCCTGGACAGTCTTGCCTGTGTGAAGGCAGTAGATATGACAAAAGTCAGCAAAATTATGGATATCGGAACAGGAGCCGGATTTCCGGGAGTACCACTTAAGATTGCGTTTCCGCATCTGGAAGCCTGTCTTCTTGACTCATTGAAGAAGAGAGTTAATTTTCTCGAAGAAACCTTTGCTCTTCTGAAACTGGAAAATATTACTGCAATTCATGGCAGGGCAGAAGAATTTGCCAAAAATAAAGCATACCGTGAGCAGTATGATCTGTGCGTATCCCGCGCGGTTTCCAATCTGGCTACGTTGTCTGAGTACTGTCTTCCATATGTAAAAGTGGGCGGAAATTTTATTTCTTACAAGTCTGGCACGGTTCAGGAAGAACTGCAGCAGGCAGAAAAAGCAGTTAAGATCCTCGGCGGCAAGATTCAGGATGTGGTTTATTTTAATCTTCCGGATTCTGAAATCCAGCGTTCTCTCGTTGTGATCGAGAAAATGAAACCAACACCGGGCCGCTATCCGCGTAAGGCAGGAACACCACTGAAAGAGCCTCTTTCATAAACAGAAACTGTTTTTAGAAAAACTATTTCAAAAATACGTTTTATTTTCACAAAATCATCACAGATTTATCCAATTTTTATCACAACTTCCTCATAGAATATTTTCAGAGCAGACGTTAAAGCCGGCTCATGATGGAAGATGCTTCCAGGTACCCCCTATCTCTGTTTCACCTGGAGGCATCTTTTATTTTGTAAATATTTGCAGAATACAATATTCTGTTTAAAGAAAAAGGAGGAGAGACTTGTGATTGAAGTAAACAATCTGGTCAAACGCTATGGAGACCATACGGCAGTTGACCACCTTTCTTTTAAATTGAGAAAGGCAAAATCTACGGCTTTCTGGGGCCAAACGGAGCTGGTAAATCTACGACTATGAATATGATTACTGGTTATATAGCATCTACGGAGGGAACGGTAACCATTGATGGTCATGACATACTGGATGAACCGGAGCAGGCAAAAAAATGCATCGGCTATCTGCCGGAGATGCCGCCTCTTTATTTCGACATGACAGTAGGCGAATATATGAATTTCGTTGCTGATCTCAAAAAAATCCCAAAAGATCAAAAAAATCCATGGTAGAAGAAGTCATGGAAATGGTAAAGATTACCGATATGAAAAACCGTCTGATCAAGAATCTGTCCAAAGGTTACAGACAGAGAGTTGGACTTGCACAGGCAATTCTTGGTTATCCGGAAGTAATCATCCTGGATGAGCCAACCGTAGGTCTTGACCCGAAACAGATCATTGAGATCCGTGATCTGATCAAGAGCCTTAAGAAGAAACATACGGTTATTTTAAGTTCGCATATTCTGTCAGAAGTCAGTGCTGTCTGCGATTATGTATTGATCATTCTCATGGAAAACTGGTTGCCAGTGATACACCGGAAAACCTTGGTAAACTTGCAGAAGGTTCCAATACCTTAAATCTGCTTGT
>ENA-OQCS01001077-OQCS01001077.1-human-gut-metagenome-genome-assembly--contig:-NODE-1077-length-14653-cov-1.867135_pt1 | contig 14653 bp, 22 predicted proteins | sample MGYA00242757_ERZ504575 | MGnify/ENA primary metagenome ERZ504575 (study PRJEB26092, sample SAMD00036297) | human gut metagenome | host: Homo sapiens | study: EMG produced TPA metagenomics assembly of...
CCAAGCAGACAAGGACGGGGAAATGAGATGATACAAGCTGCTCGAATAGTCGTTGAGCTGATAGGAGCAGTGTCTACTTTATGTAAGGCACACAGAAGAGGATCAGTAGAACGATCGAGCAAATCCAGAAAGCACCTTTCATTTGGAACGGTTTAAACTTGCGGGATAATAACATTCCTAACGAGAAAGGAAAGAGCATACGTAGAGAACCTCCGAGGAAATTCACGCCGTCAAGCGTCCAGCCTACACCGATCATGTCATATCCCGAAACATCGAATAGAGTGAATCCGGCAAGCCCTGTCCCCAAAAGAACGACGAGTACGGTCAAGGCTTTAGTGGAAAGGCGGTGAATGAAAACCGCGTAAAGGATGTTGCCGATATATTCGAAAAAGAGCGACCAGCTTGGACCGTTGAGCGGGAACATTTCGCCATTGCCGCGTACTTCATATCTCGCACCGGGTAGGGCGGGAATGAAAAACATCGCACAGAGCGTGGATAGCATCACTGCTGAGATTGCCACATGTTTACCGTCCCATTGGACACTGCCTTGTATGAGGAAAGCGATCGCTCCCAATATCACTCCCATGATAATCATCGGATGGAGACGGATTAGGCGACGTTTGAAAAAGTTACCGGTAGTCATGGTCTTTCCCAAACGGTCGTCATAGGCGTAACCGATCACAAAGCCTGAAAGGATGAAGAAAAAATCGACGGCCAGGTAGCCGTGATTGATCGTTGTGATAGGTGTTCCTCCGGCAGCAAACGAAAGACCTTCGAAAATGTGATAAAAGACAACTAGTAAGGCTGCTACCCCTCGCAGTCCGTCAAGAAGTTCGTAATGGGGTTTGGTATCCGCAAATGCGGCTGAAGAGATTGTTGTATCTGACATTGATATTGAATTAGAAATTTGTAATATGTGGCAAAAGTATTCGTTTTTGGGGATAAAAAAATTTGTCCTATGTCAAATTCGATTATCCGTTTGCCCGGAGCCTGCTGAGTGTAGAAAGTCTGATACCCAGGTAGGAAGCTATATACCTAAGTTCACTCGCCGATATGCGTCCGGAAATTGTTCCTTGAACGCTTCGTATCGTTCCCTTGCCGACAAGGTCAAATGGTCTTTGTGGCTGCGATGCAAACGCCTGTATTCGTTTTGATGAATGATTCTTCCCCAGTTGCACAGTTCGATGTTAGTTTCAAAAAGATGTGTCAGAGTAGCCAGCGATATCCGGTAGGCTTCCACCTCTTCCAGCGTTTCAACGTATTCTTCGCTTATCTTTCCGTAATACAGTTCATCCATACTGAACACAATGCTTCCTTCTCCGGCAAACGATGTCGTAACCTCCTCTCCGTCTACTAGCCAGAAGGAACGTGTTATTCCCTTCTCGATGAAAAAGGCGGATTTGCAATATGTGTCTGCTTTTATCAGCTGATACTTTTTAGGGAAGCGGCAGCAAGTTACGTTCTCTTTCAATACTTGAACGGTATCGTCGGAGATAGGAAACAAAGAGTTTATTTTATTTAATATATTTGTCATGATGTTACTTTGGTGTTGTCTGTCAATCACAAAGATACGCAAAACTGGTAAAAGACAGTTGGCAACCGCGCAGTAATTATTTTACTACCTGGTTGCCAACCGCCAATAGAGTTATTACACTGTTCTTACAGCCATTCGCTCATGAATGCATCCATCTCGTCTGCATGTGTTTCGAGGCTTTGGAGCAATTTGAACTGAGCCTTCGTGCGGATCAGGTTGTGCTTCGGACTGTGTATCTTGTAGTATGTGTCACCGTTGATGTAATCGGTTAGGAAACGGACTGTCTGCATGTAAGTCAGCAAGCGGCCGCCGTACGGGAGCAGTTTGATTTCCATCGGAGTCAGGAATGATTTGGCTTTCTCCATATAGCCGCGTGTGTAAGCTTTAAAGATATCTATGTTGACATTGACATTGTCCAGGTTTGCGTCATCTTCGGCACCAGTATTGGCTCCTGTGCGAATGAAGTCGCCGATATCAGAAAGGACGAAGCCCGGCATGACCGTGTCGAGGTCGATCACGCACAAGACCTTGTCGGTTTTGGCATCGAACATCATATTGTTGACCTTTGTGTCGCAATGGTTCGTGCGTTTTTTTAGTTTGCCTTCGCGATAAAGACGTTCTTGGATACACATAGCTTCGGCGCGTTTTTCAATTTCCTCGATCAAGTCTTTCACTTCGTCCAGACGGCCGGCTGCATTATTCTTTACTGCATCGTGGAACTGCTCCAGACGAAATTCCATATTATGGAAGTTCGGGATGGTTTCACCCAGTGTGCCTTCCGGAATGTCGGCCAGCATGGATTGGAAGTCGCCGAAAGCCTTGCCTGCTTCGTAAGACAGTTCCGGGGTGACCTCTTCGTAGCTTTTGCTGTTTGGGATGAACAGGCAAACACGCCAATAGTTGTCTCCGTCGAAATAATACAGTTTGTTATCTTTTGTCGGAAGGAAAGTCAAGACTTTGCGGTCAATATCATTTTCACCTTTTTCTTCCAGTTTCTTACGGATATGCGAAGTAACAATCTGGATATTGTTCTGCAACATATCCACATTTGTGAAGATCAGGTGGTTGATGCGTTGCAGCACGTATTTGATTTCGCCTTTTTCGTTTGTTACTTTCAGCGTATCGTTAATGTGTCCGTTTCCGAATGGTTCGGCGGAAACTACCTTTTCTGTGAGCTGGAACTGATCCAGGATGTTTAGTAATTGTTCTTTCGTTTTTGCCATGGCATTATTTAATTGATATATTGACAATTGACAATTGACAATGAAATAAGGGTATAGATTCACTCCAATTATCAGTTACGCACAAAAATAAGAATATCTTTTGTAAATAAAAAAGGAAGTTGCTTTCTTTAATGGGAGTCTCCTGATAAAAAAGAAAGACCGTTCTTTTCAGAACAGCCTTTTCTTTATTTGTTATCTAAACCAATTATCAATTGGTTTTATTTCTTGTTACGGTTACCATAGCGGCTCATGAACTTATCAACACGTCCGGCAGTATCGACCAATTTGGCCTTACCTGTATAGAACGGGTGAGAAGAGCTTGAGATTTCGATCTTTACCAACGGATAAGTAACACCGTCAATCTCAATTGTTTCTTTTGCATTGATAGTTGAACGAGTGATAAATACGTCCTCGTTTGACATGTCCTTGAATACTACAGGACGATAGTTGTCAGGATGAATTCCTTTTTTCATTGCTTTGTTATCTTATTTTTTAATTTATATTCTCTTATACTTGAGTTTGGTAACCGGTATTTTGGGTTGCAAAGGTATGGATTAGAGTTGAACAAACAAAGAATTTTGGATTATTTTTTCAATCAGACCTACTTTTGTGTTATTTTATATGCTTAAAAGCATAATGTTCTCGGATAGTTATTATCTTTGTGGAAGATTTTTAATCATTAACGTAATAACATATACAACAATGGTAAATTACAAAGATTTAGGTTTGGTGAACACAAGAGAAATGTTCGCAAAAGCCATCAAAGGCGGATACGCAATTCCGGCTTTCAACTTTAACAACATGGAACAGATGCAGGCCATTATCAAGGCTGCTGTTGAAACAAAGTCTCCGGTAATCCTGCAGGTATCTAAAGGTGCTCGCCAATATGCAAATGCAACTCTGTTGCGCTACATGGCTCAGGGAGCTGTTGAATATGCTAAGGAATTAGGCTGTCCGAATCCTCAGATCGTTCTGCACTTGGATCACGGTGATACGTTCGAAACTTGCAAAAGCTGTATTGATTCAGGATTCTCTTCTGTTATGATCGATGGTTCTCATCTTCCTTATGAAGAAAACGTTGCCCTGACTAAGAAAGTTGTTGATTATGCTCATCAGTTCGATGTAACTGTAGAAGGTGAATTAGGGGTATTGGCAGGTGTTGAAGATGAAGTTTCTTCTGACCACCACACTTATACCGATCCTGAAGAAGTTATCGATTTCGCTCACCGTACAGGTTGTGATTCTTTGGCTATCTCTATCGGTACTTCTCATGTGCATACAAGTTTACTCCGGAACAGTGCCATATTGATCCTAAGACTGGCAAGATGGTGCCTCCTCCATTGGCTTTCAATGTATTGGATGCTGTAATGGAAAAACTCCCAGGATTCCCTATCGTTCTTCACGGATCTTCATCTGTTCCTGAAGAAGAAGTTGAAACTATCAACAAATACGGTGGTGCATTGAAAGCTGCTATTGGTATTCCGGAAGAAGAATTGCGTAAAGCAGCCAAGTCGGCTGTTTGCAAGATCAACATCGATTCGGATTCTCGTCTGGCTATGACTGCTGCCGTACGTAAGGTATTCGCAGAAAAACCGGCCGAATTCGACCCACGTAAATATCTGGGCCCGGCTCGTGATAATATGGAAAAGCTATATAAGCACAAAATTATCAACGTACTCGGTTCTAACGATAAACTCTAATCTTTTTTTACAGAACGATATATGAAGGGGTGCTTGTCGGTACCCCTTTTTATTTGTGTTTTTGTAACGTATAAACATGAGTAAGAATAGATAAAAATGAAAAAAAATTGGATTTTGGGGATGGCCGTTTGTGGTATATTGTCTGTATCGGATTCGGCGTATGGACAATCAATTAAAGACATTTTGAATTCTGCTGCCGTAAAAGACGCTGTGACTGCTGTGACCGGAGGAAAAAGCTGACAGTGGAAAATTGGCCGGTACGTGGACGTATGTGGATCCTGCCATCCAGTTGGAAGGCGATAATGCTTTGAAGAATGTGGCGGCAAGTGTGGCCTCTTCAGAGATGGAAAAGAAGCTGAAGGATTATTGTGCGAAAATCGGAATAATCGAAGGGGCATTCAATTATACATTTAATACCGACAGCACATTCACCAGTGTCCTGAAAAGCTGTACTTTGAAGGGTACTTATTCTTTTAATGCGGACGATAAGACGATGGAACTGCACTATGCAAGATCGGTAAATCGAAGTTGACGACGATGACGCTCATGTCGTTGTCACCAATGACCAACTTTCTTTGCTCTTCAATGCCGATAAATTACTGGATTTCCTGACAAAACTGTCTGCTGTCTCTAAAAATACGACCTTACAAGCACTCAATAAGTTGGCGAGCAGTATGATGGTTGATGATGGGTTTCGAGTTGAAAAAATAAATAATGTGCCAATATGCCAATGGGAAAATGCTCATATCATTAGTATATTGGTGCATTGGCACATTATTGCCCTTTCCTGTATTCGTCTACGATTTCCAGTAGCTTTGCGCCATAGTTTTCGACGATCTTTTTCCGATACCGGGGATTTTGAGGAGATCACGTCCGCTGGCGGGTAAGGTGTTGGCTACCCCGATCAGGGCCTTTTTGTTGCAGGATGGTATAAGTTGGAAGTCCTTTTTTCGGTTGCCACCTCATAGCGCCAGTGTTTCAGGTTGGCATATAGTTCTGGATGTTTGATGTCTGTCGATATTTCCAGTTTAGCCGACTCTGATGATTTTTCGGAACGTTTTGCGTGTGGTCGGAGCAGACGGTTGTTCGATGCTTGCTTTGGCCTTAGCCGACAGATAGCCGGAAATTGTGAATCCATCTTGACAACCTTGCAAGGTTGACAGTTTGATACGAAGGTCTTCGTTCCACTTGTCTAACGCATTCTTGATTGTTTTGCGTGTTTCTTTATTGTCGATTTCCACATTCGATGCTTCCTGCAATGGGGTGCAAAGGCGATCTATTTGCTCCAGAAAGTAAGCCACGCCTTTCCGGACACGCTCTTGGATCGTTTCGTCTTTCAGATAATCGGTATTGCCTGTTATCAGCCGTTTCAATTGCTGGATGAATCGTTCTCCGACATCTGTGACCGTGGAACGGAATGCGTCGCGTGTGTTAGAATACTGCACGCTCAGTTCCGGATATAGTTTTTGCAGATTCCCGTACACGACAAAGGCGGCATATTGTATGCGCTGCTGAAGATTGTTGAAGTCAAACAGTTCACATATCAGTTCCGTGAAATAAAGTTGCTGTGCGGCCTGCATTTGCTCTTCACGCGGTTGGCGGCTGTCGACCGATGAAGAGAATTCCTGTATCCGGTAATCATTGATCATGCGTTGCGGGTGATCTGACTGCTCAACACAAGACCTTCCAACGTTTTGCAACGGCTGAGTGCGACATATACCTGTCCGTGCGAAAAAGCGGCCGAAGCATCAATGATGGCATGCTCGAAGTCAATCCCTGGCTCTTGTGTATGGTGATCGCCCAAGCTGTTTTCAACGGATATTGACTGAAGGTGCCGGTAATGGTTTCGGTGATTTCCTTTGTTTCGGGATCAATCGTGTATTTCACATTGTTCCAGATTTCCTTTTCGACGACGATCTCGTTTCCTTCTTGGTCGACTACGGTTATCTTGTTTGGGTTGATAAATACGATCTTTCCGATCTTCCCATTATAGTATCGTTTTTCGGAAGATGAATCGTTTTTGACGAACATGACTTGCGCGCCGCATTTCAAGATTAACTTGTCGTCGGTCGGATAAGAATATTCGGGAAAGTCGTTATTGATCTCAGCTGAAAAAGTGTAAGGCTGTCCGGGAAGTTCCGCCAGTTTTCGGTTGTTGATCTGCTGTGCCTGGTAGTTATGTGTCGTGAGTGTGATATAACCCGATTGTTCGTCCGGTCTGAAGTTGGGAATGTACCGCTGGTTCAGACGTTGCAAGGTCTCGTCGTCGAAGCGGTTCTCACGGATATTATTCAACAGGTTGATGAAATTCGTGTCGCTTTGGCGGTAGACATGTGTCAGCTCAATACAGAAATAATTGCTTTCCGACAGTGCCTTGCTGTCGAAAAAGAAGGTGGACGGATAGTGCTCTTTCAGCAGATTCCATTCATCATCTTTGGCGACAGGCGCTAATTGTTGTAAGTCTCCTATGAGCAATAACTGGACACCTCCGAAAGGTTTACTGTGATCTTTATAACGACGCAGGACGTCGCTGATAGCGTCCAGCAAGTCTGCGCGCACCATGCTGACCTCATCGATCACCAGCAAGTCCATACTGCGGATAATATTGATTTTGTCCTTGCGGAATTGGTTCTTGAAATCTGTTTTGCCTCCCCGGTATTCCGGTGAAGACGGAATGTAAGGCCCGAACGGCAATTGGAAAAAGGAGTGGATAGTGACGCCTCCAGCATTGATAGCAGCTACTCCTGTCGGTGCAACAACGATCATTCGTTTAGGTGAAACCTCTTTAAGCCTTTTTAAAAAGGTAGTTTTGCCCGTTCCGGCTTTTCCTGTCAGAAAGAGGTTGGTTCCGGTGTTCTGCAGCAAGTTGAAGGCGAGGTCAAACTGTTGGTTTGTTTGCATGGCGATTTGTGATATTGTTAATAGTCACAATATATAGAAAATATTATAATTGGCAATGTTTTTGATACGGATTATGAGGTTGCGACCCTCATAATCTTATACAATCAATGCGGCGATGAACTGGATAAAAAGAATCAGGAACACCATCGCAATTGGATAGACCGTCGCATAGGCGATGCTGGGAGCAGAACTGTCGCTCATCGAATCGGCGGCGGCAAGTCCTGGCGTACTGGTCATTCCTCCTGCGATCGTCCCGATCAAGTCTAAGATGTGGATTTTGAATACGAAATAGCCGAACAAGACAGCCACGATCATCGGTACTATTGTGATTGCCATACCGATTCCGAATAATGTCCAGCCGCTTTCTTGGAATGTCGATACCAGGTTGACACCGGCGGATGTTCCGACCTCGGCGAGGAACAGAAGTAGGCCGATCTGACGGAGTAACTGGTTGGCGGAACCTGACATGGACCAGATGATCGGTCCCGTTTTGCCAATTGCACTCAGGATAAGTGCGACAATCAGGATGCCACCTGTCAGTCCGGGTGAGAAAGAGAAGGAGTCCGAAAACGAAATGTTCAGTTTTCCGAACAATACTCCGAGGACAATACCGGCTGCAATCGGGAAAAAGTCCGTGTCGGAAAGTTTTTTCTCGTCATTACCGAACACCTGTCCCAATTCCTTTATGTCTTCTTTTTCTCCAGCAACCATTAACTTGTCGCCGAATTTCAACATTAATTCCGGTTCGGGTGAGAGGTCGATACCGCTTCGGCGTACACGAGTAACGGTACAATTGAACGTGCGTTGCAGATTCAGGTATCCTAAACTTTTATTAATGACGTTCTTGTTCGTCACCAATAGAGATTGCAATTCCTTGAGTGCTGCCAAAAGGAAGGTCGTTCTTCTACACGTTCACCGACAAGAAGTGCTAGTTGTTCCAAAGACTTGTCGTTACCGACAGCCTTGATCATATCTCCTTCATGCAAGATGGTTTGCGCTACCGGTATGCTTGTCCGGTCTTTATGTTTTATACGGGAAATGACGGCTCCCGTCATGGAACGAAGTTGTAACTGGGCCAGTGTTTTTCCGAATATATTGGCGTGGGTGATACGGAAAGTCGCCGTATGCAACGGGGGATATTTCCCTTTTCGCTGTACTTCGAGTGCCTTGGCTTCGGCGATAAGGTCTTTGCGCAACAATTTCGGCAATAATTTTATAAAAAGTATCACACCGATCACTCCGAACGGATAGGCGATGCCATAGGCGATGGAAGCGGAGGAGGAGTGCGTGCTGTCGATCGCGACGGCAAGACCTGGCGTACTGGTCAGCGCCCCAGCGATCAGTCCGACGAGGCTCGGCGTATCGATTCCGACCACATATTTAAGTATCAAACCGGTAAGGCTGGCAGATCCGACAATCAGAATCGTTAGTATGATCAATGTTTTCCCTTTCGAACGGAAGGAGTCGAAGAATCCCGGACCGCTTGTATGCCGATGGTGAAAATGAACAATACCAAACCGAAATTTCCCAGTTCCTTAGGAATGATTACTCCGAAGTGCCCGAATAGGAGAGCGATAAAGATAACGGCTGATACGTCGAGAGAGAGGCCTTTGATCTGTATTCTGCCCAATATGAATCCTAAGGCGATAATCAGGAACAAGGCAAAATAAGACGATTGAAGCAATGTTTCAAGCATGTCAAATAGTTTTGTTGTGAAGATTTATGTTTGCAAAATTACACTTTTCTGCCTGTATAGACAATCCCTTGGCGAGATTTCTGTTACCTTTGCAGCCGAAATCAAACATAAGCAAGGATATCCGGACGTGAACAGATACTTTATATATTTAGGTTATAACGGTAAAAAGTTTTGTGGCTGGCAGATACAGCCGAATGGAATCACTGTGCAGCAATCTATCGAGGAAGCTTTGGCTACGTTTGTGCGCCAACCGGTTCCGATCGTGGGAGCGGGGCGGACGGATGCTGGTGTGCATGCCCGCCTGATGGTGGCTCATTTCGACTGGCAGGAACCGATTGCTGACCTCGCTTTCTTAGCGGAGAAGCTGAACCGTTTGCTTCCCAAAGAATATCGCGGTCTACCGTATTGTACCTGTACGTCCCGATGCGCATGCCCGGTTTGATGCTATTTCGCGTACCTATAAATATTATGTCACGACGCGGAAAGATCCGTTCAATTACGAGTTGGTCTATAAGATTCCGGGAAAACTCGATTTCGAAGCGATGAATAAGGCTTGCCCAGTTCTGTTTGACTACATAGATTTCACCAGTTTCAGCAAGCTGCATACGGACGTGAAGACGAACAACTGTCGCATCTATAAGGCTGGTTGGGAGAGGGAAGGCGATGTATGGGTTTTTACCATACAGGCGGACCGTTTCCTGCGCAATATGGTGCGTGCCATTGTCGGTACTTTACTCGAAGTGGGCAGAGGAAAACTGACGGTCGACGGTTTCCGCCAGGTGATCGAAGCCAAAGACCGTGGACGTGCCGGGACTTCCGCTCCCGGATACGCTCTCTATCTGGTCGACGTTACTTATCCCGAAGAACTTTTTCAGTTGGCAGTCGGCTGTTGACTGTTGTGTTTTTCCGGTCTAAAAAATATTATTCAGAAACTTTCAACTTTCAACTGTTATGTGGCTCGGATTAGCTTCATCTCCGCCTTCCTTTTAGGTTGTTATGAAGTAAACAAAAAAATTTCGCTAGATGGTAATGCCGTTATTCCGGTTTTGTTTTTCAATACATTGATAAGCAGTCTTATCTTTGTCCCTTTCATTTTTCTTTCGTTTTTTACGGATGTGCTCGACGGGACGATGTTGTATGTGCCGCGTGTCTCCTTAGAGACACATGTGGCAGTGTTTATAAAGGCCGTGATCGTCTTGTCATCGTGGATATTCGGCTATTTTGCTTGAAGCATTTACCGCTGACCATTACCGGGCCTATCAAAGCGACGCAGCCAGTCGTGACGCTGGTGGGAGCCATGCTTGTCTTTGGTGAACGACTGAACCTGTACCAATGGATCGGGGTGATTCTTTCCATTGCCTCTTTCTACCTCCTTTCCTCATCCGGGAAAAAAGAGGGAATCCGTTTTACGCATAATAAATGGATCTTCTTTACCGTCTTGTCTATCCTTACCGGAGCGGCGAGCGGCTTGTATGACAAACACCTGATGGGAAGTCTGGATGTGATGACGGTGCAGGTCTGGTTCAATGTCTACCAGTGCCTTATGATGTTGCCGATCCTCCTGTTTCTTTGGTATCCGCGCCGGAAAAGCACGACACCTTTTGTCTGGCACTGGAACATTATCTTTATATCCGTCTTCCTCTGCGTGGCGGACTGGATTTACTTTTATGCCTTGACTTTTCCCGGTTCGATGATCTCTATCGTCTCGATGGTCCGCCGTAGTAATGTCCTGGTTACCTTCCTTGCCGGTGCTTTGTTCTTCCATGAAAAGAACTTGAAAAGCAAGGCAATCGACCTGTTTTTAGTATTATTAGGAATGATATTCCTGTATCTCGGTACGCGCTAAGGCATATTCTATTACTTTTGTAGATGAAAATTGTAGATTAAGATATGAAACGATTATTTCTTTCTATACTGCTTTGTGTATTTGTGTGGGGGGATGAAGGCGCAGGAGATGGATGCGGTCTTTGTCGCCATGCCTGACCAATATGTACCCCAGCTGGAAAATGCCTGGCGTAAGGATTTGATAGATTTGTATAATTCAGGAAAGGAAGCGAAGCTGAAAAACACCATGAACGGCTTTTCCACCTTGAAGAAGCTGACGGACGATTACCTGTTGTTGCAGGTGACGGAGCGCAGCACGGTAGAGATGAAGCTCTTGCCTTTGGTCAATGATACCTATGTCGTTTGTATGATCACGACGTATACGTCTGTTCCCGACAGCCAGGTCGAGTTTTTCACGACAGACTGGAAGCCGTTGGACTCTGCTGATTTGTATACTCCGGTTCCGGTAGAATGGTTTATTAAAGACGATGCCGACAAGAACCGCACCGCCTTTATCGAAGCAACTGCTCGTCTGGACGTGGACTTACGGAAATATTCGCTTAGCCCCGACGACCAGACGTTGACGGTCGAATACACGACCCCCAAATATTTGACGAAAACCGAACGCAAGCAGGTGGAACCTTTCCTGAAGAACACTCCAAAGGTCTATATCTGGGAAAAGTTCCACTTTAAATAAAAGGGGGGGATATAAATCTACCAGTCGTATCCCGGAGCAATGGTCGAACTTTTGATTACGATCTTCGCTTCGGAGTCGAGTATGATATGTATCTCATTGTTGTCTTGTTTCAGTTCAAAATCGTAGAACAGGCCGTCCGGCCGTTCGATTGCCGTGATATCTTCTATTTTATATTGGTTGTAGGCGGAGCTTTGCAACGCATCCATAACGGCGACAGGAACGTCGCGGGCGCTGATTTCCCAATGTGTGGAGACCCATTGCTCCTTCGTGTCGAACCATACTTCTTTGTGCAGATTCTTTTCTTGTATATCCACTTCCGTCCCGTTAGTCTCTTTTTCGGATTTCAGGATCGTTGCGGCCGGATACTTCTGTTTCAAGAAGTTCCGGATAGGAGTTGCGACGTTTTCGGCAGGTGTTTTTTGTTTTTGCCGGTTGTTGCTGCATGCGGCGAACAGTGTGAGGCTGCATAAGTACAATAGCAAGACGGATAATTTAGTTTTCATGACTTGTTGTTTTTTATTGTTACTATTCGTGGCGAGTTCCCGATCGAACTCTGTCTCGAAAGAAACAATTCTTTTGTCTTCATGGTTGTCCGCCACGATAATAATATGCCTTTTTTATTTTTTTCGTTTTTCTCATGTTATGTTTTCGTTTCTTTGTCGTCATAATAGTAGAAATGGAACTCGAAACGTTTAAAATAACCGTGCTGCGCTTCGGGAGAAGTTGATCAATATTTCCTGGCGGATGATAGAGGACAGGTCGGATGCAGAAGACATCGTGCAGGAGACTTTTCTGAAATTGTGGCAGATTCGCGAGAAGCTGGATGGTTATAACAGTGTCGAGGCGCTGGCTGTACAAGTGGCCAAGAACCTGGCGCTGGACAAACTGAAACAGCATCGGCCGGAAGGGACGGATATAGCCTTGCTTTCTCTTGATTCGGGAACAAGGAACCCGGCGGAAGAATTGGAGCAGTACGATACGGTTGCCCGTATCCGTTGGCTGATAAGTAAGCTGCCTTCGCTACAGCAAACCATTATCCGGATGAAAGATGTCGAAGGATATGAATTGGCGGAGATAGCGGAGATCACAGCACTCAGTCGAAGCGGTTCGGGTGAATCTTTCGAGAGCCCGGAAAAAGATACGGGAACAGTTAATGAAGGAGTTATGATTTATAATTTGTGATTTATGGGAAAGAGGAATCTACATATGATAGAGGAGTTGCTGGAACGGTATTTCGAAGGTGAGACTTCTGCCGCGGAAGAAAAGCAGATCCGTGCCTTTTTCGCTTCGGGAGAGGTGCCGGAGCATCTGGCTGCCTATGCTCCTCTGTTCGCTTATTTCGACGAAGAAATAGAACGTGATGCGGAAGCGCAAGTTGGCGAACCGGATTTGGACCCCGAACCGGTATCCGTTCCGTTCCGCTCTGCGAACCGGAAGCGTGCAGCCCTTTACCTCTTTTCCGGCGTGGCAGCTTGTGTACTGGCTCTGTTGGGAGTTACCCGCCTGCTGTATCCCGCTGATCCCTGTTTCTGTTCCGACAGCTATGTCGTGATAAACGGCCGTTGCTATACCGATATCCATAAAGTTCGTTCATTGGCGATCGAAGCGTTGCAGGAAGTGGCCACTCCTGCCGATGATTACTTCCCGGAGATGGATAAGGATGAGGCAGACCGCCGAATAATAGATAACCAGTTAAAAGAATTAGGTAGTCTTTTTAGTGAAGACGAATAAAAGAATATCAAGATGAAACAGTTGAGGTATAGGCTATTAATAATGTTGGCTGCTTTGATGCTGTTGCCGACCGGTGTGGGAGCTGCCGAAGCGCAGAAAGACCTGAAGATACAGGATGTCTTTACCCGTTACGGTAAAAGAGGAATGTCACGATGGTGGAGCTTTCCAATGAAATGCTGGAAACATACGGTATGACGCGCTATAAGAGCATCACGATCAAGGACGATCCGGAAGCTCTTCGCTTTACCCGCCAATGTCTGGAAGCCGATCAGCGGGGAGCACGCAAGATCAAGGAGGTGACCGACGACGGGGGAGTGGTCTCCGCTTATTACCAGCTTCCGGGCAAAGACCCGGACGTGAATCGTTTTGTCCTGTTCAAAGTCAACTCCAAAGGGACGATCACATTGGTCTATATCGAAGGAGAATTGGACAGCGACGACCTGATCACCCTTTATTTACCAAAAAAGATTTATAAACAGAATAAACAAGAAAAGATATGAAAAGATTTTTACTGATCATAGCCGCATGCTTTCCTGCCATCGGATTGCTGGCTGCAGATGTTGAACCGATGCCGGCCGATACGGTCATCCGGTTGGAAAACAAACGTATCGTAGTGAAGGACAATGGCGAACGGATGAAAGTGAAAGTGTATGAACTGACCGAAGAAGGCGATTCGATAGACCGTGAAATGATCTTCGAGGGGCATTACCGGGACGGACAGAGTTATGAACGGCGCAAACATATCAAGTCGATCAATATCCCGATCCCTTCTTGGGACAAAGATTTTGATCCGCACTGGGCAGCTTCGGCATGGGCTTCGCCAACTTCTCCGGTAGTGACGGGATCAACGACGTAGACGGTGTTTCGCTTCGTAGCGGTAATTCGTTGGAATATAATTTGAATTTATGGAGTTCAGTTTCCCCTTCTCCCATTATAGATGGGCGGTCGTGACCGGGGCCGGTATGCGCTGGAGCCGTTATCGGCTGGATATGAATGCTCATTTTCAGGAAGTGGACGGTGTGACGCAGTTGGTTCCTGCTCCCGAAGGCATCGTTTATAATGCCAGCAAGTTGAATATCACCAGCTTGACGATTCCGGTCCTGCTTGAATGGCAGTCGCCTAAACATCGTCGCAAGGCTCCGCGTTTCTTTATCTCTGGTGGGGTGGTAGGTGTGGTCAAAACTATTTCTTCTTCCAAAATCGTCTATCATGATGCGGATGGCGAAAAACGTAAGAAAAAGATGGACCGTGGCATGAACCTTCGTCCTGTAACAATGGATTTTCTTTTTCAGGCAGGTGTCGGTTGCATCGGTTTCTATGCCAAATATTCTCCTTTCGGCCTGTTTG